>Ga0233438_10003682_pt1 | contig 14000 bp, 12 predicted proteins | sample SI_123_September_FD_182720 | JGI IMG/M metagenome (GOLD analysis project Ga0233438, IMG submission 182720) | Seawater microbial communities from Saanich Inlet, British Columbia, Canada - SI_123_September2016_10_MG | ecosystem: Environmental > Aquatic > Marine > Inlet | place: Canada: British...
GTTGGGCTTTTAAAAAAGACACGAACGACTCCAGAGAATCAGCAGCCATTTATGTTGCCGATATATTGTTAGAAGAAGGAGCCGAGCTACATATTTATGATCCTATGGTAAACGAAGCTCGAATTCATCAAGATCTAACCAATCTTTGGGAAGGAAGAAATGAGTCTGAACAAAAAATAGAATCTAAACTAAAGCGTTGCGTTGTGCATCAGGAACATAGTGTAGCTTTAGAGTGCTCTTTTGCAGCAGCTATTTTAACTGAGTGGGATGAATTTAACACCTACGATTGGGAAGCGATTGCTGAAGGTATGGCGCAACCGACGAGGGTGTTCGATGGGAGGAATCTTTTGGATGACTCCGTTTCAAATCAATTAAGAGTTGTAAAAATAGGAAGTTAAATGGAGAAGATCACACAGTAAGAGATGAAGGGAAAACGATTCCATTTTATTAATCATTAATGAAAAATATTTTAAAAGCTCTTAATAGTTTTAAGTTCTACTTGTACAATATATCTTGGGATATTAGTGAAACCCTTTTAAGGCTTGTAATTAGTTTTTTTACAACAATCTTGTTGGCTAGATATTTAGGTCCAGATGAATTTGGGGTTTTTTCATACTCACTTTCATTAATAGGGTTATTTCAAGTTTTTGGACACCTTGGTTTAAGTGGATTAATTATAAGAGAACTTGTCAGTAATAGAAATTATGAAAATAAAGTTCTGGGCACTAGTTTATTTTTAAAGTTGGGAGGTTATGTTTTAGCAATTATATTATTATTTATATTCACTTTGTTTACAGAAGAGTATAACTCTGATACTTTTTGGATTTCTACTATATTATCACTGACATTTTTATTTCGTCCGTTTGAAGTCTTAGATTTTTGGTTTAAGTCACATCTTTTGGCAAAGTATAATTTTCAAGCAAAAGCATTAGCACTTGTAATAGGATCGATTATTAAGGTTTGTTTAATTTTTTTAAGTTCAAGTCTTATTTTCTTTGCTTTTGCTAATTTGATAGAAGCATTGCTAATTGCTTCAGGTTTAATATTTTTCTTTTTTAAATTATTTAGATCAAAAAAAATTAAAATAAAATTCTCCTTTAAAATAGCAAAACAATTAATGGTAAATGGTTGGAAAGTATTTGCTGGTTCAATTTTTGCTATTTTATACTTAAAGATAGACCAAATAATGTTAAAATGGCATTTGGGTTCTGAGGCTGTTGGTATTTATAGCGTTGCCTCAAGAATTTCCGAAGTTTGGTATTTTGTTCCTTCTGCAATTTTAGTGTCATTTTTCCCAAAATTAATTAATCTTAAAAAAGAAAATAGTTCACTTTATCAAGATAGAATTCAACAATTATTTGATTCTATGTTTATAATAGCTTTCATAATTTCAATATTGATAAATATATCAGCTAAACCTTTGATTACTTTTTTGTTTGGGGAGTCATATATTATCTCAATTCCTATTTTAATAATTCACATATGGGCATCAATTTTTATTTTTATGCGTGAAGTTTTTAGTAAATGGCTTTTAATTGAAAACTTCCTTGAATTTTCAATTATTACACAAGGAATTGGAGCTATTTCCAATATAGCTTTAAATATTTGGTTAATTCCTATTTACGGAATAAAAGGGGCTGCTTTTGCAACTTTGATATCATATTCTTTTGCCTCATACTTTTCATTATTTATTTTTAAAAAAACAAGACCCATATTTTTTATGATGACAAAAGCAATATTTGTTTTAAGAAAGCCATGGATCAGTAAAATTATATTTACAAAATGAAGAGGATTTTAAATAAAATATTACCAAACTCTACCTGGATTTTTTTAAGGAATATTAAATTTAATATTGATACGCTAATTTTAACTTTTTTTGGATTAAACAATTTTCTATCATCAGTCTATTATACCTTTTTTTCAAATGAATTTAGCAGAGAGCATAATGCTGTAATCAAAGGGAAAGTTAAATATATTAGATCTTTAAAAAAAATAGATAATAGCTCTGCATTTTTAAGAAGAAATATTCATCGTATTGAAAAAGGATTAATTATGAAACCAAGGCGTAATGTTTTTGGAGAAAAATATATTCTTGAGACAGTTCAAACATTAAGCTTGGCTATTAGACAAAATAAAATTGATGTAGAAGAAAAGAAATGGGCCCTAGATGTTTTAGAAGAATATTTTAAATGTATTTTAGAGACTGATACTATTTTAAAGGCTAAAAATCTTTTTAATTGTTTTAGCGTTTCTGATTCTAAAGATAGAAAATACATCCCTTTTACATATGAATCAAATTTTAATTATGAATACAGTTATCAAGATTTAAAAAAGTTATTTTTAAAAAGAAAATCAGTGAGGTGGTATAACTCAAAAGAAGTTCCTTTTGAGTTACTTGAAAAAGCAATTGAAATTGCTAAACTAGCTCCATCTGCTTGTAATAGATTACCCTACAGTTTTTATATTTCTGAAAGTAAAAAGAGTGCAGTTCAAATCGCTAAATGCGCTGGAGGCACATTTGGTTGGGCTGAAAACATCCCCTGTATAATTGCTGTAATTGGTGACTTGTCAGCTTACCAAGGAGAAATTGATAGACATCTAATATATATAGATTCCTCATTAGCAACAATGCAATTAATACTAGCATTAGAGACACTGGGGTTATCATCTTGTGCTATAAATTGGCCAGATAGAAGCCAACCCGAGAAAAGGATTAAAGAATTATTAAAATTAGAAAAACACCAAAGACCAATTATGCTTTTATCAGTTGGGTATGCTAGTATGAATGATGGAATACCATATTCCAAGAAGAAAAGTAACAAGATTTTAATCAAAAGAGTTTAAAAATGATAAATGGCAATAAATTAATAGAAATTAGAAATGGAGGCTTTGTTAACAAAGGAGCTGAACTTATGCTTCATAGCGTTTTAAACAAACTTAAATTTGAATTTCCAGGTGCTGAATTTGTGATGAATCCAACAACTTTTTCTGGATCGGCTCCATATTTGAAGAGAGCTGGTTTAGGTTTCTATCAGAAAGTTCATTTTTGGAGGTTTGGAATTCAATTTGGAGACTTAGATTTTTTAATTCCATCTAAAATCCGTGAAAGGTTTGGCATTGTATTAAATAGAGATATAGATATTGTAATTGATATTTCTGGATTTTCATATGGAGACCAATTAGGTGAATATAATACTTCAGACCTCGCATATTTATGTAAAAAGCGAAAAAAAAATGGGACTAAAGTTATATTAATGCCACAAGCATTTGGTCCTTTTGAAAATTCAAGAATTAGAAAGAAAATGCATTATGTGATTAAAAATACAGATTTGATATATGCACGTGAAAGTTTTTCTTTTGATTATCTAAGAAGTATTTGTCATAAATGCTTAAATATTAAACAAGCTCCAGATATTACAATTCTCACAGATGGCAAGATTTCCAGTGATCTTAGTGTTTTTTCAAATGAATTTTGTATAATTCCAAATGCAAGAATGATTGACAAAACTAAACATAATGTTGAAAAAGCATATTTGCCTTTTATGATTTCTCTAACGAAGTATTTAAACGATAAAGGACATAAACCATTTATTTTAGTTCACGAGGGTCCAGAGGATTTGTTATTGGCAAGAAAAATAAAAGATTCTGTTAATAAAGACATAAAGATTGTAACTGAATCAGACCCCCTAATTATAAAATCCATTATAGGTGTGTCTTCAGCTTTAATAAGTAGTCGATACCATGGTCTAGTTTCTGGGTTATCACAAGGAATACCATCATTAGGTACTAGCTGGAGTCATAAGTATCAACTTTTGTTTGAAGATTATGGTTTTAATGAAGGAATTTTAGACCTCAACCTAAACAAAAAGAATCTGTTTAAAAAAGTGGATATGTTGTTGGATGAAAATAATAAGCAAACAATAGTAAAGTCGTTAAAACTCAAAAATAAAATTCTAAAAAAAGAGTCAAATAAAATGTGGGAAGAGATTTTTCATGTTTTAAAATAATAATATTATATGTTAAAACATCCACTTTTCTCAGTAATAATACCTGTTTACAACAAAGAAAGCACCATAAGAAGGTCTGTTATGTCAGTTTTAACTCAAACTTTTTTAGATTTTGAGATTATAATAGTTTGTGATCCATCTACTGATAATAGTAATAAAGTAGTAAGTGAGTTTATTGACAATCCAAAAGTTAGAATATATCGCAGATCAAATAGAGGACCAGGCGGTTATGCTAGTAGGAATTTAGGTATAAAAAAGTCAAAATCTAATTGGATTGGTTTTTTAGATGCTGACGATGAATGGTTTCCCGAGCATTTGGAGAGAATTTTAATGGTAATAGAAAAGTTTAATGATGCTAAATTTATAAGTTCATCATGGTTTGAAGAAACAAATAAGTATCGTTATGCAGATCCATTTACAAAAAAAACTAATTACAAAAAAGTAACATTTATAAATTTCAAAGAATATTTGAAAAGTTCAATTAAAGGCGAAAGGCCGAATAATACAAATTCAATAATATTTAACAAACTAGTTTTAGATAATAAAGATTTTTTCCCTGAAGGCAAAACTTCCAGAAGTGGAGACCTTTATGCTTGGGTATTAAACATAAATAAAGTAGGTGGTATCTATTGGTCACCTCATGTAGGATCAATTACATACAGAGATTCGCCAAATATGACTTCAAAAACTGAAGTTCCTTCTATTTTATTAAATATCCAAATGGTAGATCAGATTTCATTAACAGCATCTAAAACTGAAATAACTTTTGCTAAAGTTTATGCAAATAGATTAATTAAAAGGGCATTTTTTGAGCATAAAAAGTTTAAGCAAGATCCTAAGGTTTATTTATTTAATTCCTTCTATTGGTCAAATGACATAATTTTTTGTTTTGCTTGGAGTCTAATATCAATTACTCCTGATAAGTTTATTAATTTATTGAGAAAGGTTAAAAAACTTTTTTTTGAAAAAAGAAAATAGTATGTGTGGAATATATGTTTCAAATAGTATTTCAAAAAAAGATAAATTAAAGCAAAAATTAGATAAGATTTCTCACAGAGGCCCAGATTTTACTGGTATATATCAAAAAGATGAATTGATATTTGGCCACAAACGTTTATCAATTTTAGATCTTGATGAACGCTCTAATCAACCCTTTGTCTTCGAGCATTTAACATTAGTTTATAATGGAGAAATATATAATTTCAAGGAGGTCAAAAACAATCTAATTCAAAAAGGATATTCCTTCGAGACAACAAGCGACACAGAAGTCCTCCTTAAAGGATATCATGCTTGGGGCGAAAAAATCCTAGACCGTATAAACGGCATGTTTGCTTTTGCCATTTATAATGAAGAAAGCAAAACAATATTTATAGCTCGAGATCGATTGGGAGTAAAACCACTTTATTACTCTTGGCAAAACGGAGAGCTCGAATTGTGTAGCCAGCTAGCCCCTTTAAACAAAGGTAAACTAGATCAAGAGGCCATTAGCATCTATCTTCAAACGGGATATATACCCAGTCCGTTTTCGATTTATGAGGGAATTAAAAAACTACCACCTGGTCAATATGCTACCTTTAATTTAAAAGAAAATAAAAAAGAAATTCACTCGTATTGGGATTTAAAGGAAGTTGAAGAAAGTGACATTTCTTATGAAGATGCAAAAGAACAATTACATGAACTTATTGTTGATGCTGTTAAAATAAGACTTCAGTCTGATGTCCCTTATGGAAGTTTTCTTTCTGGCGGAATAGATTCGGCTTTAGTATCATCCATAGCTAATTCCATCCAAAAAGATAAACTAAAAACCTTTACTATTGGATTTGATAACAAAGAGTTCGACGAGAGCCAAGTTGCGGAACAATTTGCAAAAATAATTGGATCGGATCATCATTTAATTCCAAGCACCCAAGAAGAGCTACCCGCCTTATTAGACGCTTTTTTTAAAGCTTATGACGAACCCTTTGCAGATTCTTCAGCAATTCCATCCTTACTTTTGAATAAAAAAGTTAAACCGCACGTTACTGTTGCATTATCTGGAGATGGAGGAGATGAAAGTTTTTTAGGGTACAATCATTTTGAATGGGCTAGGAAAGTTTATGGGTTGTTTTTGGTTCCTTTCTTTTTACGTCGACTAGCAACTTACTTTATACCCTTTAAATGGATTGGTAAAAGAGGTCCATCCATTAAGAATATAATGCTCATGAAGAACTTTGACGAGTTCATCGAATCTATTTTTACAGGATTCGATACTCTTTTGTTAAAAGATAAAAAGCAATGGATGAGCCATTATCACAAGTACTTATTTCTTAGTAAAAATAAGTTTCAGAAAGTTGCCGATTTGAACTTGAAATTATGGTTAGAAAACGATAGTAATGTTAAAGTAGATCGATCAAGCATGGCTTCTTCAGTAGAAGTAAGAAGTCCTTTTCTGGATTATAGAATAATCGAGTTTGCAAGGAAACTACCTGTTAAGTACCGGTTTAAGGGTTCTGTTAGAAAAAAAATCCTACGGGATATTCTAGCACAATATATTCCAGAAAAAATATTTGATCAACCTAAAAAAGGTTTTTCAATTCCTTTAGCAGACTGGATAAGGGATTCGTTTAAAGATGAATTTTCTATATACCTAAAAACAGATAAATTAATGCAGATAGAGAATCTAGATATAACTAAAATTCAAAGATTATTCGAATTGCACTTAACAACAGATGTCGACTATTCCTCTTATCTTTGGAGAGTCTATGTTTTGTCTAAATGGATTTATTTAAATAAAGAACAACAATGAAGGTTTTAATCACAGGTACCGCGGGGTTTATAGGATTCCATTTGGCAGAACGATTATCGAAAGAAGGTCATAGTGTTGTTGGTGTAGACCAAGTTAATGCGTATTACGATGTGGACTTAAAAAAAGATCGTTTGGCCTTTTCAGGAATTATCTGGAATGAAGCGCTCGACAAAGGAGTTCGATCTATTAAATACGAGAATTATATATTTTACAAAGCTTCCTTAGAAGATAAAACTAAGATTAATTCGATTTTTGAAAAAGAACAACCAGAAGCTGTTTGTAATTTAGCAGCACAAGCAGGAGTTCGGTATTCTTTAGAAAACCCCGACGCTTATATTCAGAGTAATATTATTGGTTTTCAGAACATTATAGAAGCTTGTCGGACATATAAAGTCGATAACCTATGTTACGCGTCAAGTTCATCTGTATACGGAGGAAATGAAGACCTCCCTTTTAGTACTGAGGATCGGGTAGATTCTCCAATATCTCTTTACGCTGCTACAAAAAAATCGAATGAATTAGTTGCACACACCTATTCGCATCTTTTTGGAATTAGAACAACAGGGCTACGCTTTTTCACAGTCTACGGACCTTGGGGAAGACCAGATATGGCACTTTTCTTATTTGCAGAAGCCATCCGAAAAGGCGAACCGATTAATGTTTTTAATCACGGAAACATGTTAAGGGATTTCACTTATGTAGATGATATTGTTACAGGAGTAGTTAATGTAATTCTAAATCCAGCTCAAGCGCCTGAAGCCAAATCTAAAGCAAACCCAACAAAAGCTCCTTATAAGATTTACAATATTGGAAACAATAACCCCGTTAATTTAATGGACTTCATCCAAGCGATAGAAGATGCTTTTGGAGGTAAATTTAAAATGAACATGATGGAGCTTCAGCCAGGAGATGTTCCAAGTACCTTCGCCAATGTAGATGATTTGGTTCGTGATTTTAACTATAAACCCAATACAAGTATTAAAACTGGAATTGAAAAATTCATTTCCTGGTATAAAGAATATTATAAAATAAACACATGAAAAACTCATTAATAGGGATTATTGGTTTAGGTTATGTTGGTTTGCCACTTGCCGTAGCCTTTGCATCTAAATATGAAGTTGTAGGTTTTGATATCAATACCAAAAGAATAGGGGAACTCAATAGTGGTCTTGACACTACAAATGAGTTAACAACAGAACAGCTAAACAAAGTAGTTGGAACTTCGCTGAAGCTAACCACTACTTTAGCAGATATTTCGGACTGTACTACTTTTATAGTAACGGTTCCAACGCCTGTAACCTCGAGTAAAAGCCCGGACCTAACTCCAATTGTCAAAGCAACCGAATCAGTCTCTAAGGTTCTTAAAAAAGGAGATACGGTCGTGTATGAATCTACTGTATACCCTGGAGTAACCGAAGAAGTATGTGTTCCTATTTTAGAAGATAAAACAGGACTAAAGTTTAACGTTGATTTTTTTGTAGGCTATAGTCCAGAACGAATTAATCCAGGAGATAAAAAACATACCATTACTAAAATTACTAAGGTAGTTTCGGGTTCAACCTCTCAAACACTTAAAGACCTCTCTGCGCTATACGGATCAATTATCGAGGCTGGAATATACGAGGCACCAACCATCAAAACAGCCGAAGCTGCTAAGGTTATAGAAAATACACAAAGAGACATCAACATTGCCTTTGTAAACGAGTTGTCCATTATATTCAGTAAAATGGGGATCGACACCAACGAAGTTTTGAAAGCAGCGGGTACAAAATGGAATTTCTTAAACTTTTTCCCAGGACTTGTAGGCGGTCATTGCATAGGAGTAGATCCGTATTATTTGGCTTATAAATCTGAAGAGCTTGGGTATACCCCCGAAATGATTTTAGCAGGGAGAAGAATTAATGATTCCATGCCTACTTTTATTGTAAGTCAGATTGTAAAACAGCTACTAAAACAAAACAAAACAAGTCAAAACGCAAAGGCATTAATTCTAGGGGCAACCTTCAAAGAAAATTGCCCTGATTTAAGGAATTCAAAAGTAGTAGATGTTTATAAAGAACTCAGTGAATTTGGATTCTTGGTAGATGTTTTTGATCCCGAAGCGGATGCTGAGGTTTTTGTAAAAGAATATGGTTTTGAAAAGTTAAAAGAACCAGCTAACAAGCACTACGATGTAGTAATTTTGGCAGTCTCTCACAACAGTTTTAAATCAATTAACCCTAAAAAATTACTTGCTAATGAAGGAGTTGTATTTGATGTAAAAGGCTTTTATGATGACCCTGATTTTCTATACCTTTAATTCTCTGTTTTGAAAACACTAATCCATATCATTCCTACTTTACAAAATGGAGGGGCAGAAAATGTCCTTCTAAGGATTGTAAAAGAATTTGATTTGGATAACAAAAAACAAATTGTAATAACAACAAAAGGAGCAGATTCAGATTTTAACTGCAAGAGTGTTAAAAAATACTGTAAAGTATTACACTATAAAGGGCACCCGGAGGAAGTAAGGAAAGTTTTTAAAGAGCATCCTGAAGCTAAAATTCTAGCTTGGATGTATGGAGCTATTTATTTTGCTCATCTGTGGAAAATAAAATTTAACACTACAAATTCAATTATTTGGAACATCCGTCATTCAAATTTTGGGCCAAACCAATGGTATCAAAAAATAATGTTACATTTTTTTGGAATAGCATCCAATGTTCTAAAAAACAAAATTATTTATTGCTCCTACAAATCTAAAGAAGTTCACGAAAAAGCGTTTTTCAAAAAACAAGGGTCAATTGTAATTGTTAACCGACTAGCAAAAAAACCATTTGCAAAGGACTTAAGTAAATCAGTCGAAAACGAAAAACCATACTTTTTGTTTGTAGGCCGATTTAATCCTCAAAAAGGCCCAGAAAACCTTAGAACTATAAGCCAGAAAATTATAGAGAACAATTCTAATATTGAAATTTGGATCGCGGGAACAGGATGGGATTTAAATTATTTTCCCAAAAACATTCAACCCAATATAAAATTACTAGGCCCCAGAGAGGATGTTTATGCTTTATACACAAATGCGGTTGGTTACCTTTTCACTTCAACTTTTGGAGAGGGGTATCCTAATGTTTTGGCAGAGGCATCTGCTACAGGACTTCCAATTATTGCATTTGATGCTGGAGATTCTAAAAGAATATTAGAAGCTTATGATTATGGTTTTCTTGTGTATAATAACCAGCAGTTTGCCGAAAAAGCACTTTGGGTATTACAAAACCCAATAACTAAAAAAACGCGATCAAAAAGCTCACAAAAGCAAATAAAGCAATTAGATTTTTCGATTACTGTAAATGAGTATAAAGAGTTTATTGCGCTCTAAGATTTACTATCTTTACTAAGTGAAAAAGTTAATCCGAATCACTACAGTTCCCTTATCTCTAGAAAAACTACTAGAGAATCAACCCCGTTTTTTTAGCAAGTACTTTGATGTTACCCTAGTTTCCTCGGATAAAGAAAAGTTAGAGGAAATTGCAAACGAACAAGAGGTGAAATATTTTCCCTTAGAAATAACCCGAAAAATAACTCCATTACAAGACTTTAGATGTTTAATTCAATTGGTTAGTTTTTTGCGTCAAGAGAATCCTTATTTTGTTCATAGCCACACCCCTAAAGCGGGAATTATAGGAATGCTCGCAGCCTATATAGCACGAGTTCCTGTGCGCATGCATACGGTTGCAGGATTACCTTTAATGGAAGCGACTGGTTTTAAAAGAATACTCCTGAACCTGGTCGAGCGCATAACTTATTTTTGCGCAACTAATGTTTACACTAATTCAAAAGGGCTTGAAATTTTTATAAACGAAAATAACTTTTGTGATAAATCAAAACTAAAAACACTTGGCTCGGGATCATCTAACGGAATTGACACTGCTTACTTCAATCCAGAAGAGGTTACTGAAATTCAGAAAGCGAACCTCAAGAAAGAACTGAATATTGAGACTACAGACTTTGTTTTCTCTTTTGTAGGACGCTTGGTAGGTGATAAGGGAATCAACGAATTGATTCAAGCTTTTGGTGCGGTTTCAAAAAAACACCCTTCCGCAAAGCTCATATTAGTTGGACATACCGAACCAGAATTAGACCCCCTACTTCCAGAAACTTTACACAGTATAGAATTCGATGAGAACATAATCGAGGTAGGTTTTCAAAAAGATATCCGACCCTATCTAGCACTAACTAATGTTTTTACTTTTCCGAGTTATCGAGAAGGGTTTCCAAATGTAGTGCTCCAGGCAAATGCAATGGGAATTCCATGTATAGTCTCGGATATTAATGGGTGTAATGAAATAATAAAAGAAGGTGAAAACGGCATAATTATTCCCACTAAAAACAGTGAAATTTTGCAACAAAAAATGAAATTATTACTTGAAAAAAGTAACCTTTTTAGGGCATCTAAGGCGGAGATTCGTAAAGGAATAAGCACTAAATTTGAAAGAGAAGTTTTGTGGAATTTATTGTTAGAAGAATATAAAACATTGGAAAATAATGTATAGGAGTTTCATAAAGCCAGGATTCGATTTTTGTTTTGCATTTTTAATTCTGTGCATTACATTACCCCTGCTCTTTATTCTAGGTTTCCTTTTATTTTTACAAAACAGTGGGACTCCACTTTTTAGTCAAATCCGACCGGGTTTGAAAGAAAAACCATTTACCATTTATAAACTCAAAACCATGCAAGACACCCGAGATGATCAAGGTGTTTTATTACCTGATAATCAACGCATAACTCCTTTGGGTAAAATCATCAGAAAATTATCTTTAGACGAACTTCCACAATTTTGGAATGTACTAAAGGGAGACATGAGCTTTGTTGGGCCACGGCCTTTATTGCCAGAATACTTACCTTTATACAATAAAAAGCAAAAAAACCGACACAACCTAAAGCCAGGAATAACAGGTTTGGCTCAGGTAAAAGGAAGAAATACAATAAGTTGGCAGCAAAAATTTGAGTATGACCTTTGGTATATAGAAAATCAAAGCTTTATCTTAGATTTGAAAATACTGCTGTTTACTGTGGGTAAAATATTCAAGACTCAAGAAGTTAATGCTTCGGGTCTAAACACAATGGAGCGATTCAATGGAAACAACTAAATACATTCTTATTGGTGGAGGGGGTCATGCCCGAGTAATCTCTAGTATTGTTGAAGCACAAAAGTCAGCAACTGTTGTTGGTCTTTTTGATTCCAATTCAGAAGTTAAATCACTAGATGAGATTGAAAATTTTGGAACGTATACTGCTGATTCATTTCCAAATTCGCGCGCAATTATAGCCATAGGGAACAATCAGATTCGCGAAAAATTAGCTTATCAAATAACACATAATTTTGGTGTTTTAGTTCACCCGACCGCGAGTATAGATCGCATAAGTTCAATTGATGATGGGACGGTTGTAATGCACCATGCCGTAATCCAAAGAGGAACAACGGTTGGGAAACATGTTATAGTTAATACTTCTAGCAGCATTGACCACGATTGTAAATTGGAAGATTTTGTGCACATAGCACCTAACGTAACCCTTTGCGGAGGAGTTCATGTAGGCAAAGGAACCCTAATTGGAGTCGGTTCTGTCGTTTTGCCTCAAGTAAAAATTGGAGCCAACGTAACTGTAGGAGCAGGAACAGTAGTTACTAAAAACATACCAGACGGTTCAACGGTTATTGGTAATCCAGGAAAAATAATCGATTCAGATGGGGCAATCTAAAATATGGCTTTCCTCTCCCCATATGGGGACTGAGGAACTTAAAAATGTTCAAGAAGCTTTTGTAACTAATTGGGTTGCTCCAGCTGGCCCTTTTATTAATCAATTCGAAAAAAACCTTTCAGATTATACCAAAGCAAAATATACGGCGGTAGTTCAATCTGGAACAGCAGCAATACATCTAGCACTTCGATTACTAGATGTTGCAAAAGATGATGTTGTATTGTGCCAGTCGTTTACTTTCATTGGATCTTCGAATCCAATTGTATATCAACAAGCTCAACCGGTCTTTATAGACTCAGAAAGTGAAACTTGGAACATGTGTCCGGAAGCCCTTGAAATGGCAATAGAACACTTTTTAAAACTTGATAAAAAACCGAAAGCCATCATCGTTGTTCATCTCTATGGGATGCCGGCCAAGATGAAGGAAATAGGGGCTCTTTCGGAGCGCTATGGAATTCCAATCATTGAAGACGCTGCCGAGGCGCTAGGATCTTCAATTGAAGGTAAAGCCTGTGGCTCTTTTGGAACCTTTGGAATTTTAAGCTTTAATGGAAATAAAATAATCACAACTTCTGGAGGAGGGGCACTGCAGTCTGAGGATGAAGCTGCTATAGCAAAAGCACGTTTTTTGGCAACCCAAGCCAAGGATACTGCTCCGCATTACGAGCATTCTACTATAGGCTACAATTATCGCATGTCTAATATTGCGGCGGCTATTGGTGTCGGTCAACTTCAGGTTATAGAGGATCGTGTAGCGGCACGAAGAGCAAACTATAGATTTTATGAAGACCTTTTCAAAAATGTAGACGGAGTTCAGTTTTTAGAAGAGCCTCAGGGGTTCTTATCGAATCGCTGGTTGAGCTGTGTTTTATTGGAGCAATCAAAAAACAAAAAACTCGATCCCGAACATTTTAGACTGCACTTAGAGCAGGATAATATTGAAAGTCGACCCTTGTGGAAGCCCATGCATATGCAACCTCTTTACAAAGATGCAGCATATTTTGGAGGAGCGGTCGCTCAAGAACTTTTTCAAAAAGGATTATGCTTACCTTCGGGGAGTAATTTAACAGACCAAGATAAAGAGCAAATTCAAAGATCCATAGAAGCTTTTTTGAATTCCTAAACTCAAACCACCATGTTCGAAAAAATATTCAAATACCATTACTCTAAAAAATACGCCTATGTATTGGATGGAATTTGCCTTTTTCTAGCCATAGAGGTGCTCTTGTATTTAAATGGCTCCAACATAGTAATTCGCTCGTTAACCGATAAAATCATCTTCATTGTTTTGGCATTGGCTTGTTTGACCTTGTTGAGGGGATATCGGATGTTGCTTCGCTTTACGACCTTTATTGATATTGGTAAAATCACAATGGGATTGACGCTGACGCTTATGGTTTATGCCCTTTATGTAAAAGCGAATACAAGAGCACATTATAACTATCTGCTATTACTGTTTTATTTCAGC
>Ga0233438_10003683_pt1 | contig 13994 bp, 13 predicted proteins | sample SI_123_September_FD_182720 | JGI IMG/M metagenome (GOLD analysis project Ga0233438, IMG submission 182720) | Seawater microbial communities from Saanich Inlet, British Columbia, Canada - SI_123_September2016_10_MG | ecosystem: Environmental > Aquatic > Marine > Inlet | place: Canada: British...
CTAATTCTACTAGTGTCTCGATCAAAACAGCCGTCTGAATGGTCATGTGCAAACATCCTGCGATGCGTGACCCCTTTAAAGGCTTGCTAGCACCGAACTCCTCGCGGAGTGCCATAAGTCCTGGCATTTCAGCTTCAGCTAATTTGATTTCCGTGCGGCCCCAATCGGCCAACGACATATCTTTAACTTTGTAGGGAATCATAATACATAATTAATGTGAACTATGAATGCGATAATAAAACTAATCGTGAGAAAATAATGTCTATAAAAATACTTGTCTTTCCGCTCGACTAATATACCAAACAACCATGTTTTTAAGGAAAATACAATGGCATAAACGTAATAAATTTCAATATTCTTAAAATACAGAATAACAAACAAAGCAAATGCAAAAATAGCTACTATTGATGAAGATAAGGTATAACGAAAAATCTTTAACTCCTTAAAACAATTTGTCACGATGTAGTTCCAGCTACTCTGAAATAAATAAGCGCCTAAAATAAAGCCTGTGTACGTGATATAAACTGATAGCTCTTTTTCATCAAACCAGTTTAAAAATTTATTCAAAATATTAAGGCCACTTACAAAAATAATGGATAATATAAATTGCAAAATAACCTGATTCCGATGAAAAAGAAAATTATTTTTTCTTTGTTCGTTAAACATAATTTTAGTAGAACTTGACAAAAACTTTGGTAACCACACAATTCGCAACGAATTCACTAAAAGTTGAACTATTCCTGCAAAAGCAAAACTTACCGAAAAATAATTCAATTTATCCGACGCATTATTAATGGAAAGGAAATAATTGATGCCGAAACCCGTCAACCAACTTACTAATGAGATTAATGCAAATGGTAGAGACATTAAAAATAAAGATTTCTCATATCTCCATCGCACATAAGTTATATTCCCGCTACAAAGTAATAAGAGAAAAAGCAACGCTCCCCATGTCAAAAGAAACAGAGAAACATTCTGTATGAGGAAATACATCGTTCCTGCCATGAACAGGGATAAGGCAGGAAATATGTAACTCAACTTATAACTTATATTAACTTCATCTCTAATTCTATATCCATAACCCTTAATTGATGAATAAACCGTAATTACACCAACAATTACTCCCAAAATCCCATTAATGATAGATAAACGGGCGACAATAACAAAGGCTAAACCAATTATAACCGAGAGAGTCAATGATGTGCGCATTAATTCAGAAAAATCTGTGTTTATTTGCTCGCTATTTTCGGCATTGATTCTATCCAATAATGACATTAATCCAGTCACCGCAAATGATTGTATTCCAATTATCAAACTATAAACAAGAATGAATGAAGAATATTGGCCCTCGGGCAAATACCTTTGAAATATCAATATTATAATAAAAGAAATGCCTTTGGCTATAACTAACCATATAGAATTAAAAAAATAATCTTTCACGAGGGTTTAGAACAACGAACTATTAACTCACCACTCCATTTCGATGGGAAATATTTTCTTAATAATCCTATACCTAAAAAATTAAACGCAGTGCCTGACCCACACCAAAACTCTACCCTCCATCCACAATCGTTCAATAGTGTTTCTAAAGATGACTTGGTGAAAGTATGTAGGTGCATTCCATCCCAACCAGCATCGCGCCATTCTTCAACAGGACGATCAGTACCAGTCCTTGGCTGCTTGTTGAATAATAAATAGAATACGTGCTTAAGATAGGCGTAATTAGGAACACTCAATACTAATTCGCCTCCAGGTTTGGACACACGAAACAGCTCGTCTAACGTTTTATAAGGATTAATTACATGTTCAATCACAGCAAGACATGCAATTGAATCAACCGACTCAGACTCTAAGAAATGCAAATTATCATCTACAACAACGTGTGCCTCTATCGCGGGCATGTTTGCGTCTTCATTGACTTGACTATTGATAGAGTCAACTAAAACCCTACTTAAATCCACTCCAATCAGCCTCTCAAACTTCCGTGAACCCAGTGCATACAAAAGACTACCTGCGCCACAACCATAATCTAGAAAAACTCCTTCTTTACGTTTTATATAAGAAAACACATCCCGATCTCTCCCTGACAATTCTCGTTTTAAAGACCAAAACCTTTTGGCATCCTTATTATAGTAATCTTCTAATTCGCCCATAATAACTTCTAAGTGTGTAATTTAAAGTAATAAAAAAATATACTGCTCCATAACTCAATTTCCATGTTTCATGAAATATACCATAAAGCAAAAATGAACTCAACGCCGCAAAAGAATAATACGACATTTGAAAAAGTTCCGTTGTACAGAATAAAAGCAAAAATACAATTAACACAAAATAAAACCAACCAACACGTAGTAGTACATCAAAATACTGGCTATGAGCCGCACCATGTTGCACCGCATAACTAGCGCCCAGATAAGAACTCCCAAAAAATGGACTTCTAGATACATACTCACCAATGTCCTTCCATATCAAAAGTCTTGACCCCTCACTGCTACTCTCATCTAATTGTGAACGATTTTCATAAGCCGTAGAGACTGTGGATAATAAACGAGAGTACTTGACTAGGCTTTCTTTAGGAATTAAAGCAAAAAATGTCATCAAAAAGAATGAAAAAATCATTTTTTTTCTAAAACTGCCAAATAAAAATATTAATAGGAAACCAAAAATTGCGCTTATCCAAGCGGCTCTAGTGTAGGACAAGATAACCACAACAGAAATAACGAATGTCGCTAAATAATATCTCTTATCATTTTTGCTATATTTTAGTGACAAAAATAAGGACGGTAACAGTAGAATAATGTAACGCTGTGGCCAGTCCCAGACGTATTGGCGAAGTATTCCCTTTAAAGCTACTCCATCACTTAGCGGAATATTATAAATATAAATCGTAATGACCACCCACAAAGAGTACAATACAGAAAGTACTACAATCGACTTTTCAAAAAATTCCAACGAAAACTTCAAGTGAATAAATGACAACATCAGCGTCGAAAAAAAGAGTACAAAACTAATTGAAGCTCTTAGAAATGAGTAAATTTCAAAATTTAACAGATAACGAATAGATGTAAGATAGATTATTAAAGGAAAGATTATAACGTAAAAGAAAAACGATTTCTTTGGTATATTCAACGGATTTCTGTGCAAGCTTGATACCACAAGCAGTATTAAAGTGTAATTAGCATTTACGGTGTCACCAAAAAAATTGATAGATAATGGCAATAGAGACACTATTATTAACAATTTTTGCCCAAACTGAATATCAAATAAAGATCTCACTGTATCGTTTCTTTCTAAATCCAGAAGTGTCTGACCGTGCATCTAAATGGCTGACATACTCATTTAAATACTTAGAACCCACCGGTGCAAGAGCAAAGAATATTGCAAAACGCTCTCTTTCATACGGAAGGAAAAAAGACGAAGGGAGTAGCGAGGCGATTCTTGGAATCAAATTTAAGCGACGATAGAATCGAAAAATTCTTCTATTACCGCTGTGAGTAGTAGTAAGTTTCCAGTACGCAATGTCGCCAGCTCGACCTTCAAAATTGAATATTCGACCATGCCATCGATTCACCATTCTATGACTGCCTATTCTCAATTGCAATCCGCCACTAAATTGCGATGTATTCTGTAAGTATAAACCACATCGAATTATATCGAAGTCTTCTTGCCAATCTTTTGCCAAGCTATCTGTTCTGTTCGCATTGTCTTTGTGAAACCCACGTTCACCCTCACCAATCATAATGCTCGAATCTCCGAAAAACTGTAGTCTTTCTGCTCCTAATTCACTCTTAATGTCGTCAATCAATGATGATTTCAATAAGACAGACAGCAACCTACCTTGATCTATTTCTTTAAGATTATATGATGATACAAAGTATTCCGGATAATCTTTTCTCTTTATAGATTTAAACGCACTCGGTCTTTCTTGATACAATGCCTCTATTGAATCACGAAAATACTTTATCTCCCCGGGAGAATAAACACTATTACAAATTTTAAATCCGTTTACCTGTAAACTCATAATATTTATTTAATAATTTTTGTGATACTAAGTTCGGGTTCGGACCAATTTTATCAGTGAACCATTCACTATAGTCTTGCTTTGATATACTTTGCATATTTCGTTCACTGTAATCAGCCGACAAAACCTTACGTGGATAAGATAAAATTAAATCACCATAACCCATACCGCTATAAAACCCATGATTTAAAAGAACTAGCGCCTTACCATGCGCTGCAGCAGCCATAATTAACGTGGTAGATTCACAAACTACCAATCTTGCTCGAGGCAATAATTCGCTAAATTGAAGACTATCAACAACTGTCATTTCAAGTCTTTTACTAACTTCACTCACTACTTCTCTCGGATTTGCCGGGTGCGGTTTCCAGTATATTTTGTCCAGACTCAATTTTTCCAATATATTCTGAAGGTCATTTATCCAGTCATCAATACTGCCAAATATAAGATTCGCAGAATACAAACATGTATCTATATATATCCCAACATTTTCACTATAATCTAGCACGTCCTTTTGAACTAATTCACGACTATAATATTCGGACAAATCCGGATTACCACCTATAACTATATTGTCTGAATCAATCCTATACTTTATGGAAATATCTTCGAAATCATCCCGAGTATAAATACAGCCTATATCTGTACTGGTATTTTCGATATATTTAAAAGTATCTGAACCAAGCTGAAACTTTATTAACTGATACAGCCCTAAAAAATCCTTCTTTTCAAGACCTTTACTCAATATATTTCTTATATAAAAAGGATATAGTATTAAAATGTTCTTTGGGATTTTAATCAATATTTTTTTGAGGAAAATTGAAGTTTTCGATTTATAGGTGTTTCCGAAATTTTGAATTGAAACTAAACCATGATAACAATGAATCGTAGGTATGTTGGATTTAACACAATGCGATATTACTGCCATTTGAAATACACTTCGTGTCGATAGAAAAATAGCCAAATCCGGTTTATACTTATCTAAAACAGATGATATGTTTCCGCCAAAACATGAAATATCAATAACATTTATAAATTCAAATTGGTACTCATTAAGGGTGTTTTTATCATGTCCTAGTGACCCACTATGGATTAAAGTTATATTATAGCCTTGATTAAAGAACTCTTGAGTTATTCTAGCAAATTTATGTTGAGCTCTTGTATGAACATCAAAGCAAAGTATATTTCTACAATTCATTTATCAAAAAATAATGATTAGAGTTTTAAACCTACAATATCTCCTTGCTCAAGAGGGTGGCCTCTGTCAAGATCTTTTGAGACCGGTTTATTCAAAATTTGAGACAATAGCATTGGGTGCAAGCCAAACCCTGGTCTTATGCTCCTAGTATTGGCTTCAGTGATGAAATCGCCTTTTTTAATTCCCTCAACCACATAAAGTGACCTACTAAAAGCTCTGCCTTTAATCTGTTTTTCTGTTAGATCATAGCTTATAAGGCCTACAGCTTTTTCAGCTTCTCTCACTGCATTTACCATTCCAGTAAACTCTTCTTCATTCATAGAAAAAGAAGCGTCAGGACCTCCGATTGATCTATCCAGGATAAAGTGCTTTTCAATAATTTTTGCTCCCAAGGTAGTTGCAACTATGGGCACGGTGCTTCCTAAAGTGTGATCAGATAAGCCTGGGATAACATTGAACCTCTCTTTGAAATCAGTGATCATGGCCATATTTGCTTCTTCAAAAGGAGCAGGATAACTCGAAGTACATTTCAGCAACGCAATGTTATGGTTTCCCATGCGCTGACAAGCGTCGAGGGCTAATTCAATGTCCTCAGAAGTTGCAATTCCAGTGGACAGAATTACTGGCTTTCCTTTGGACGCCACATATTCGATTAGTGGAATATCAGTTATTTCAAAACTGGCGATTTTATATGCAGGTACACTTAATTCCTCAAGAAAATCTACTGCTGACTTATCAAATGGTGAAGAAAAACATATTAATCCTTCCTCTTTGGCACAATCGAAGATTTCTTTGTGCCATTCCCAAGGCGTATAAGCATCTTTATATAGATCATATAATTTCCTTCCGTCCCAGATAGTTCCTTTTATAAGAAAATCCTCCTTGTCACAATCAATCGTTATTGTATCGGCTGTATACGTTTGAAGCTTTATAGCATCAGCTCCTGCACGTTTTGCTGCACGAATTGTTTCTAATGCTACATTTAGGCTACCATTGTGATTAGCGGATAATTCAGCAATAATAAAAACAGGTGAGCTGTTGTCAATTGTGAAATTTGCGATTTTCATTCTGTAATTAGTTTATATCGAATAAGACTCTTCGTCTTACCGATTATTGTAAATCCTAAATTCTCGAATGCCTTGACTGACGCCTTATTTTCAATCATGACTTCACCGATAATGTTTTTAATACTCGAGTTTTCTTGAGCAATCCGAACGCCCCGTCTTAAAAGTTCACTCCCATATCCGTTTCCATGAAATATTGGATCGATTAAATAACTTATGTAACCGGAACCGCCTGAATTAAGGTCCAAGCGAAAGGATCCAACTTGATCTTTCCCTTTTTCAGCAATGAAATAAAGACAATTATTATCATTCAATTTAGAATTGAACCAATTCTTGTGACACTCGAGGGTGATTTCACTCTTATTTAAAGAATATTGTCTAACTACTGGATTAATCGCCCATGAGTATGTTAAGTTGACATCATGACCGTCGACATTTCTAAGCTCGATATGTTTATTTATAAGAGAGTGTATAACAACATCTCTATAATCACCCTCAATTAAACATTGATCTTTTAAGACAGCTTCTCTTTTCAATCCATTTCCTTCTAGTACTGTATACAAATGAGGACGTAAATCAAAAGCGTAAGTGTAGATTTTATGAAAACTCATTTCTTCGAAAGCTACTTTTTCAATGCACGCTAAAAACTTTGACCAATAAAAATTAAAAGCGCCTTTTTCAAGTTGAGTTTCCATTATAAACGATAACTCCGCATTCTTGTCGATCCAGTTTATATGAACTAGACCTCCGTAACCAATACATTCATTTCCTTCGAGGAAAGTGAATAGAATCTGATTTGGACTTTCTTCATTAAATAGTGAAGATACCGCAGTATTAAAGTAATTATCTTGTTTCTCGGCCGTTAAAGGCTCATTCTGGCGCAAATGGTAAATCTGTTCATTGCGCCATTCCATTATTTTGAATCTATCCTTATGTCGAATCGGCGTAAGACTGCAGTCACCACTTCTAAACTCTTGCTTTTTTAACGCCTTATAGACTCTCATTAATTCAATCGCTTAAAACCTCCATGACTAATTGGGCCTTCGAGCAATTCGGAAATATCCCGATGTGATTTTTCAAAATCACTAATTGTCTTAAAAATTGGGTTCAGCTCATTCAAATATTTATCAATTACTGAATCCGTATGATCAACACAAACATACACGCTGCTTCCTGCAAGCCAACCTTTTTTGAGCATCTCCTGAGTAATAAAGGTCTTATGCTTCAACCAATTCTCAGACTCAATTGAATAAGTAGACAAGGCAGGTATACCGGCACACTTCAATTCTAAGTCATGCTCTTTGGCGAGCTTTTTCCAGCCTTCTTGAATTTTCTCTCCTTGAACTGTAATAATTTCCCAAGATTTAACTCTCTTCATTTCCTCTAGTGTGGCAACAGCGGCGGCAGGACCTATTCTTTCTGTCCAAAAAGTGCTACTGATAAAGGTTTTTTGAGCAGCTTCCATCACCTCTCTTTTTCCAAGGACAGCCGTTATTGCATATCCATTTCCGAGCGCCTTACCAAACATACACATGTCAGGTTCTACACCATATTTCAAATGTATGCCCCCATATGTTTCTCTAAAACCAGAGGTGCACTCGTCAAAAATCAGAACAATATTATTTTCATCACAAAGTTTACGAATACCTTCGAGGTAACCTTCTTTTGGTCCCATATTTCTAGTAACCTCCATTTTAATTACCCCTAAGTCAGGATTCGACTTCACAATTTGAGTAATTTCTTCTAAGTCATTGTAAGTAAATGGAATTGTCGTGCCTTTCAAGGACCTAGGCACTCCTGCTGGCTCTAAGCCAGGAAGGAGGTGTCCATCTAATCCAGCATTATCACCTAGATTGGTGGAAATATACCAATCATGCCACCCATGATAACCACAGATAGCAACTTTATCTCTTCCCGAAGCAGCACGAGCAATGCGAACCGCAATAGAATTGGCTTCCCCTCCAGAGCGTGCAAAACGTACCATTTCACCCCAAGGATGTAACTCAATCAATTTCTCAGCCAAGTCAACTTCTTCAGGGCAATTAAAAGTAGACATGTTGCCCTTCTTAACAACAGCACTTACGGCCTCATCCACATATGAATTCCCATACCCAAGCGTATTGGTTCCGATACCCATGATATACATATCTATGTATTCGTTGCCATCCAAATCTTTAACGCTTATACCCTTGGCAGTATCGAAATATGAAGGCCATTGATCCGGTAAATGCATTTCTGGTCTTTTGGATAGCAACATGGTTCCACCTGGAATAATACTTTTTGCCTTCTTGTAAAGAGATTGACCCTTTTTCATTTTGTGTCTTTTGTTAATGACTTTTGATATCCTTCGTTGCGAATAATATTCGTGTTCCCAATTGAACCTAAGTGTTTGGTAATGTATTCTGCATATTCTTCCCAAGTCGAGCTTGTACCTAACTCATCAATAAGTCTTCGAATTAAAATTAAGTCTACTTTTTCATCTACTGTCATTCTAATAGAATTGAAATTCGATTGACACTTAACATCATAAGCTGTAAATAACTCGTTTCCTTCTAAGTCAGAATTATTTCTTATAAATGGCGTTACATGCTCTCTTTCAGACTTAAGATTTGCCTCTTTCCATGCTCGTTGTAATGCAGAGAACTTAAATACTTCAACATCTTGACCGTCGGGAAAGTCCTCGATAATAATGTTAGCACAATAATCAACATTTATTTCTAAGGCCTTCCTAACAACTTGATCTACAACCCTTGAATCAAGTAGCGGGCAATCAGAGGTTACACGAACAACCCAGTCAGGTTGATATTTAATAGCTGCTTGATAAAATCTATCTAAAACATCTTCTAAACTTCCTTGGTAATAATCAACCTCCGAATCCTTACAAATATCAATTAGGCGATCTACGCCATCTTCAAATGTTGTGGCAACGACAATTTGATCTATGGTAGAACATTTTCTAAGTCTTTCGAGATGAATAGAAAGGAGCGTTTCTTCACCAATGGGCAACAATACTTTCCCTGGTAGACGAGTTGAGCCAATGCGAGCCTGAGTGATTAATAAGACTTTCATTTACCAATTAGTTGGATTGAGTAGTGATTGGTTGGTCACTTTGATTTTATCAATCTTTTTAATTATTGGGTATGGAAGAGGTGCTTTCATTGCTTCGATATTTAAATCGAGCTGCTCAAGCGAATCAACTCCAATGACAACCTTGTCTATGTAGTCCTTTGATAAACAATATCCTAAAGCCAAACGTGACATTGTGATTTCGTTGTCTGAACAAATTTGGTCTAATTCCTCTAGTGGAGCTTTTAAGTCTAATAACGCTATAGGGAGATTGTCTCTATCCATAAAAAACAATCCTTGTAGAAACGCTGATCTAACTTGAATCTCAACACCCTTCTCTTTTGCCATTTTTAAAGATTCTCCGCGAACTGAATGGTTGTCCAATAAATTAAAAGGACATTGAACAACACAAATTTTAGGATCCTTGATAGTATCAAGAAGCTCTTCATTTGTATAAACTGATACTCCTATTTTATCAACACTATCGGGTTTTATGAAGTCCTCTGAATTTTTGAAATCTTGGTAGGAATGAAACATTTGACAATAGAGTTTTTCTCCTCTCAATTTCCGATGAGACTCTCGCGTAGAAATGTATAAGTCATTAATCCCATCACCCTTATATTTGGTCGTTATCTGAAATGAATTAGATAGTCCTTCTGACTGAATTACCTCTCCTAATACATTTTCTGCATTTCCATATGCCGCGGCAGTATCTATGTGCACTATGCCTACTTCTTTACATTTTTTAAGAATCTTTGAGACCTCATCTTTTGTGGTTTGCCCTTTGGTGTTATTAATACCGTATTCTAAGCCAAATTGCACTGTGCCTATTGAGATCTTATCGAGCATAATATAAATCAATCAGATTAATCACATGAACTTGCTCTTCATCTGATAGCGTAGGGTACATTGGAAGACTTATACAGTGTTTGTAGTAGTTCTCTGAATTCATGCGATCACTCTCATTCCAGCCTTGATTTCTATAATACGGCATGAGGTGACAAGGAATATAATGAATCTGAGCGTATACGTGGTTTTCCCTTAAATAATTGTACAAACCCAATCTATCGTCTACTTCAATAACATAAAGATGATAGGCATGTCCAGCAACTACTCCTGATTGCCCTTTAATAAAGTCTTTATTCTTGAAAGCTTTCTCATAGGTACTTGCAATTTCTCTTCTGCGAATTATGCCTTCATTAGCTCTTTCAAGTTGGCTAAGTCCTAAAGCAGCTTGAAAGTCTGTTAGCCTATAATTATATCCTAGCTCTTGCATTTCCATATACCAAGGTGGATAAGACTCCGCATTTTCGATTCCAGATGCAAAATCAACACTATTGGTATATAAATTTTCATCCTTCACAATGCCATGAGTTCTTAATGCGAGCAATCTATTGTAAAGAGCTTCATCATTAGTAGTAATCATACCTCCCTCACCAGAAGCGATATGTTTAACTGGGTGAAATGAAAAAATCGCTAGGTCTGCAAATTCGCCAGAGCCACACTTGGATTCTTGACCGTTAGACTTAATGAAAGATCCTCCTGGTGCATGACAAGCATCCTCAATAATCCAAAGCTCATATTCATTTGCAAGTATCCTGTACGCCTCCATGTTAACAGCACGTCCGGCAAAATCGACCGGAATAATACCAGAATACGTGCCTTTCGGAGAGGCCTCAAGTAATTCTCGAACGGAATCAATGTCAAGCAGGTATGTTTCAGGATTTATATCCCCAAAGACGACTTCGCCTCCGCAATATCTAACACAATTCGCACTTGCAGCGAAGGTTATAGGAGTAGTTATTACTTTTTGAGCTTCACTAATATTTAGCGCCAATGCACAAAGGTGCAAGGCAGCTGTGCCGTTAGAGACCGCTACGGCATATTTAGAATCTACATAAGTAGCGAAAGCATCCTCGAATTCATTGATCTTTGGACCTTGAGTCAAATAGTCTGCCTTCAGAACTTCAACTACCGCATCAATATCTGCTTGAGTGATGTTTTGCTTACCGTAAGGAATTGGATTCATTATATTTTAAATGTTGAATCTACATGTTTAGAAATAAGCTTTCTTAAAGAGTCCACTGTTTCCCATTCTTCATTATCACCCGAATTATAGCTAAAGCCTTCAGGCACTTGTGTAGCATTGTGCGCATTTTTGAATTTCTCTAAGTCCCAGGGTGTAACGGTTGGAAGAATCGTGTAATATTTACCTAAGTCATAAGTGTTATATGAATCCGAAGGAGTAATCATCTCTTCATGAATCTTTTCTCCCGGTCTGATGCCAACCACTGGTTTTTCACATTCAGGGCCTATGGCTTCCGCCACATCTAAAATTTTATAACTAGGGATTTTAGGAACAAATAGTTCACTTCCCCAAGCATGCTCAAGAGCATACATTACCATGTCAACACCGCCTTGCAGACTAATATTAAAACGAGTCATTTTCTCACTTGTTATCGGTAGTTTTCCCTCTTTCTTTTTGTTAATGAAGAATGGAATAACCGAGCCGTTGGAACCCATAACATTGCCGTACCTAACTACACTAAAACGAATGTTTCTCGAGCCTTTATAATTGTTGGCGGCAACAAACAGCTTGTCAGAGGCTAGTTTGGTAGCTCCATATAGATTAATCGGTGCACATGCTTTATCAGTCGAAAGGGCAACAACTCTAGAGACATTTGTTTTAATACACGCGTCTATAACATTCTGAGCCCCGTGAACATTAGTCTTCACACATTCATCAGGGTTGTACTCAGCAATATGAACATGTTTCATTGCCGCCGCGTGAATGACGTAATCTACGCCAGACATTGCCCTTTCCAACCGTTTACAATCACGCACATCTCCAATCAAGTATCTTATCTGAGGAAACTTAGACTCAGGAAATTCCTGGGCCATTATAAATTGCTTTTGTTCATCTCGACTGTAAATTATTACTCTTCTAGCCTCGGGAAAGTTTGTCAGGATATGACTTGTTAGTTTTTTACCTAAAGATCCAGTGCCGCCAGTAATCAGCACTGACTTATCCTTCCAAAAATCAGATTTTTTGCTCATAATATTTAAATGCTTTTTTTAATCCTTCACTAAATCGAACTACGGGACGGTAGTCCAAATAATCCATTGCTTTTGATATATCCGCCAAGCTATGTTTTACGTCTCCTTGTCTCTCTTCTCTGTGCTCTACACTCAAGTCTTTGCCTAAAATCTCTGAAAGACGTTGAACCATATCATTTAAGCTAGTCTGTTCGGAACAAGCACAGTTGTAAACTCGATTCATTGCTTCTGGATTATCACTAAAAAGTGATAAATCATTCATGCGAACGGCGTTATCAACGAATGTAAAGTCCCTAGATGTATGGCCATCGCCATTTATAAACAAGGTTTGGTCATTTAATGCCGCCTTGAAAAAAATTGGAATTACAGCGGCATATGGGTTATCTGGATTTTGTTTTGGCCCAAAAACATTGAAATAGCGCAAGCCGACCCATTTAAGACTATATGTTTTTCCAAATACGTCTGCAAACAGTTCTATGGCTGCTTTTGTAACGGCATACGGACTTAGTGGACGCCCAATGTTTTCCTCAACTTTTGGTAAGTCCGGATGATCGCCATAAGTACTTGAGCTAAAAGCAAGAATAATTCGTTCAACTTCCTGCTGAACAGCAGCGTACATGAGATTCACAGTTCCTAAAATATTTACCTCTGTGCTATGCATGGGATTTTCAATACTTCTTGGGACTGAGCCTAATGCAGCTTGATGAGAGATCTTATCTATGCCTTCGCATGCTTTCAAGCATGTATCAAAGTCTCTTATATCGCCTTCAATGAACTCAAAACGAGGATGATTAAAGAACTCTTGGATGTTTTCAATGTAACCATTACTTAGGTTATCCAATACCCTTACCAGACCAACGCGTTCATCTTCCAGAAAATGTTCGACCAGGTTAGAGCCTATAAACCCCGCTCCACCAGTGATTAATAAATTGATTTTTTTATCCATTACAAGCGTGCATCTACTGTGTTAACATCTAGAATACCTTTAACGTCATAAAGAATTCCTCCATTAACTAAGTGTGATCGTAATTGTTGGTCTAAGAATTCCTTATGTGCTACAGTCAAAATAACTGCGTGGTATTTTTTATTGGGCTTTTCTATTAAATCAAAACCAAATTCTTCATTAACCTCTTTTGAATCAGCCCAGGGATCATAAATATCCACATTGACATTATACGATTGGAGCTCTTCATAAACATCTATGGCGCGAGTATTTCTAATATCCGGACAGTTCTCTTTAAAAGTAATGCCAAGCATCAGAACGTTTGATCCGTGGACAGGAAGAGCGCGCTTCATCATTAGTTTAACTACTTCACCCGCGACATATTTACCCATGTCATCATTCAATCGACGTCCACTCAAAATTATCTCAGGATGGTACCCTGCCTCTTGAGCTTTTTGTGCTAAATAATATGGATCTACTCCAATACAGTGTCCCCCAACTAAACCTGGTTTAAATGGGAGGAAATTCCATTTAGTACCCGCTGCTTCCAAAACTGAATGAGTATCGATATCGAGCTTATTAAAGATCTTCGCTAGCTCATTGACGAATGCAATATTGATATCACGCTGGCTATTCTCGATTACTTTC
>Ga0233438_10003690_pt1 | contig 13975 bp, 13 predicted proteins | sample SI_123_September_FD_182720 | JGI IMG/M metagenome (GOLD analysis project Ga0233438, IMG submission 182720) | Seawater microbial communities from Saanich Inlet, British Columbia, Canada - SI_123_September2016_10_MG | ecosystem: Environmental > Aquatic > Marine > Inlet | place: Canada: British...
TACGACATGGGAGTCGTTAATATTGTGCCAAAACCAATTGATACAGTTACCCCACCCATATTTACGATCGACTGTTTGGCACAGTCCTTTTTCAAAAGTCCACTTTTCATTTGATAACCAAGAGGACTTTGAGCTTGTGTGATGAAGTTTTGTGAGGGAAACTAGGCAGAATTGTTGAACTAACAAAGGAAAAATGTATAGAAAAAAGGTTTTTTCGACGCTAAAGCATATGCATCCATAAATCACTAATCCAAGCATTGTCAAAATGCCAAGTGAACTCAGGGTGCAAAGCTGATATTGGTTTCGAAAGAAATTGTGTTTTGGGTTAAAGTGGTTTGGAAAGAAGATCCAATAAATAAAAAAGCCAATGAGATAATAGCTCAAATACGATGTATTACGTTTCAAAAAATTGTTCTCTATTAAATGATCATCATTTAAAGAAACTGCCGTATGGGTAGTATCATTTTTTATATGATTATGAAATTGATGATGTCTTGCGTGAGAGTGTTTCCATGTATATGGGCATAATAATGCAGTATGTATTAAGTAGCCAATCAAATGTCCTATAAATTTATTAGTAAGAAAGGCTCCATGTCCACATTCATGAGCAAGTACCCATAACCCTTGCATAATAACCCCTAAAGAAAAAATATAGATTGGCCAAACAACCAGGCTTAATAAGCCTAAATGAACTTGAAATAAATGGTTGCCAAGGATGAAGAGGGTAGTCAAAAAACATAGATCTCTTATAAGATAACGGAGACTTTTTAGATTATTTATTTGTTTCAGCTTGTGAGGTATAGCGTTTATGAGCTCTTGACGTGTAAATGTTGGGTCTTCCATGTTGGTTGCTCTAGTGGTTATTTGGGATTATAGGACATACCGAGTGGCATGGTGGCAGTTAAATGGGACTAATATTCAGCGAAATGATTAATATTATTGTGCGGTGCCAACCTGCTTCATCCAAAATATCAGATATCTTCTTGAGATGTTAAAAAATCAGCCGTCTTTGTAATGGCATAATCTTTGGCCTTGATTAGCGCATGGAGATTTTTATTGAAATGCCCATAGGGTCCAATTTTTGGTTCTTGCTTAGCAAAGCACACGACTTTGTCATCTAATATATTTGATAGTTGTGGCATAAAAAAGACGAATCATAATTATTGTGCTTTTTGAAGGTTCACAATCCACTTACTGGCATGATAGGATATTACGCCAGATTGGCTATTTCTAGGAAAAAATGATGAGTGTTGTGAATATCGCTGTGTATCAATTTGCGCACGTTAGCCTTGAAGATTTACAGCAAATGAAGGAATCTTGGTTGGCTAAAGCGCAGTCGCTTGATCTAAAGGGTACCGTCTTACTTAGCACCGAAGGTGTCAACGCTTTTTTTGCTGGACAAAGGGATCAAGTGGATGTCTTTAAGACTTTTATGAGTCATGATACACCGTTTCATGATTTGATCTTTAAAGAAAGCTTATCGCAAAACCAGCCATTTACTCGCATGTTGGTTCGAATCAAACAAGAAATTATTCCGCTAGGCCTAGTTGATATTGATCCTCGAAAGCAAACTGGTGATTATTTAGCACCAGAAACATTCAAACAGTGGTATGAACAAGATAAACCAATGTTGGTGTTAGATACACGCAATGATTATGAAGTGCGTTTAGGCCACTTCCAAGGTGCAGTGCATCTTAATTTGAAAAATTTTCGGCAGTTCACAGAGCAAGTAAGGCAGCTGCCACCTGCATCGACCTGTCAAACTGTTGTGATGTACTGTACAGGCGGTATTCGTTGTGAAAAAGCTTCAACAGTGATGCTGCAAATGGGGTATCAGTCAGTTTATCAATTGGATGGCGGTATCTTAAATTATTTTGAAAAATGTGGCGGCGCTTACTATGAAGGTGAGTGTTTTGTTTTTGATAAACGTGTGGCAGTGAATCATGACTTGCAAGAGACCGATACTGTGCTTTGCTTTGATTGTCGTGCGCCGATCCAGCTGCATGAGCAGCGTAGTGACCATCAATGCCCCTATTGCAACGGAGACACCCAAGCAGGTGCAAGGGCCTAGTGGCGCTCAAATCGACATTACCAATATTATATAGTTTTCGCCGTTGTCCATATGCTATCAGAGCCCGCCTTGCTCTATGCTTAACTAAAACCACCTTTATTTTAAGAGAGGTATCGCTAAAAAATAAGCCCCAAGAACTGACAAGCTGTTCACCAAATGCAACTGTACCTTGCTGTCTTTTGCCTCAGGATAAAGTGTTAACTGAAAGCTTGGACATCGTCGATTGGGCAACACAGTGTCATTCAAGTTGGCAAGAAACATCGGATCAGCAAGTGGTTTATCAGACGATGCTGCAAGCCCTACACCAATCAATGATTCCAGCATTAATGACGTACAAGTACAGTGCTGATTTAGCTGAACGTCAACAATCATATGTGATGATTCAACAGTTTTTAGTATCCTTAGAAAACAGTATACAAGGCCTATTTTTACAAGGACCAAATCCTCTTAGGCTAGATGTGGTTATTTTTCCGCTTGTGAGGCAATTAGTAAGGATCAATGAAACTGATTTTTTTGCTTTACCTTTTCCTCGAGTGATAGATTGGTATCGCACGATGACCCAATTAAAGGTTTATGATTTAGTCATGCAAAAACATCCAGTGTGGCAGGCTGGCCAAACTGATGTCATTGTTGCCCCAGCAGCTGCCTAAGTACAAGCCGTTGAGATATCAATTGATGGTCAGCATTTGTGTTGATGATTAATGACATTAAATAGGTTATAAATTGAAAACACTCAAATTGATTTCAAATGAAGCAGTTAAATAATATGATGTTTAGATGGTATCCAACGCTTGCGTTTGGGGTACTGGCATTGAGCTTGGTGCAGTGTCAAATATTAAGGCCAAACCAGCAGCCATCATTGGATCAAAAAGTAGCAACAGTGCCAATGCAACCAAAGCTTGGTGCCAAAACAGTAGGCTTTCCACTCTCTGAAAAGACAGAAAGAAAGTTGATTTGGCTGCTTGAATCGACTCAAGACCATCGCGTGGTCACATGGAAAGACCAGCAGGCTATTTATACTTTTCGAGTTGAAAAATCAACTGTTGAAAGTGGTCATCAGTGTCGTTACTATCAACTAAGTATAGTGAATGACCAGGAAGTTCATGTTTACCCTGCAAAAGCTTGTCATCAGCAACCAAAAAACTGGCAACTGAGTGAGTGAACCATGCCAAGGAATGAGCGCAATATTGGAACCATCATCAACGCACTGGCTGACCCCAGCGAGCAAGCAGATGTTCAAAAGGATATCAGTAAAGAAGGTGGCAAGGATATTCAAACGATCATTCGAGAAAAGCAGCAGGCCTTAAAAGATAAGAAAGCGGCTAAGGTCAAGCAAGAAAAAGATAAGCTTGAGAAGCAAAAAAAGCAATCTTCTAGTAAAAAAGATCAAAAAAAGAAGCCTAAGGTCAGCAAAAAAAGTTCTAAAAGTGCTAGTAAAAAAAGCAGCGTTAAATCAGTTTCAAAGTCAGGTAAAGTTGCAGGAAAATCCGCAATGTTTGCCTCATCAAAGGGTTCACCCATAAAGGGATCAGCAGCAAAAAGTCAAAGTTCATCCAAGCAGTCTTCGCCAGTCAAAAAATCAGGCAAACCTTCTCGTTCATTTTTTGGTGCCAAAGGGACATTGGGCTCAAGTGGTGGTGAGCAAGCTAAATCTACGTTGCAAAATCAAGCTGGAAATGCAGCAGCTGTCATTCAAAGTGGACAAACTGGCCACTAATCTGGATGTTTAAGCGTTACGGATTAACAGTTACTGCAACTTATTTGTGAATGGTTGGCTTATATTTACCTTGACCTAAGTTTCACACGAGGTATATTTTTTATTTTAAGGTGAATGTTTATGAGTCAATCGCTTATTGTTCGTGAATTGAGGCCCATCTATCTTGAGGTCACCAAAAAGACATCGGACCACCTTCAGCATTTATACATCTTGGTGCTTATTTTGTTAGTCGCTAAAGATTTATTCAATATGTTGACAAACTTTCTTCAGCTCAATCACGCTGCTAAGTTTGAAGTAGGGTTTTTATCAATTAATCCGTATTTATTTTTGAATGGTTTGTGTTCAATTTTTTTAATGACCTATTTGTATTTATGTATTTACCGTGACCAAAATCAGCCAATCAATCATCAAGCATTGTTTAAAAGCGGCCTGACATACTTACCATCTATCATTATTGCATCATTTATCTACCTGCTATTAACTTTTGTTGGGACATTAGCTTTTGTGATACCAGGCGTTTATTTGTTTATTGTGCTAGGTCTCTTTATTCCTGGAATTATTGTCGATCAACTTGGCGGTATTCGAGCTCTACTTAACAGTTTACGCCTACTGAAAAGTCGTTTTCTTGACGCCTTGATCACGTTTGCTTTACCAGCTTTAGTGTTAGTAGTTTTGCTACCGCTAGCTGAACGTGCCATTGACAGCTTTTCTATTCCGATGATTTATGACATTGTCGAAGTGCTTGTTATGCCAATTGTCTTTATTTGGTATACCCAATTGATGTTCAACTATTATCAACGAATCAAACAACAGGAATCCACATCATGAGTCAACTTTCATACAGTCGAATGATCCGTTACAGCTGCTGTCACGTTTGGCGGGCATTTAAACGTTATTTGCCAGCTTTCATTCTGTGCGCTGCCTTATGGGTTATGGTATCAGAACAGATGCTACAACTAGCCAAGCAGCAAGCCATCTACTTACACACGCCTATGTATAACAAATGGATGATGCAGTATTTAATGGCGATACTTGGGTGTGTCTTATTATTTATGTTTGTCAGTAACATCTTTTATGTGGCAGCATTTCGCAGCGCTGAAAGCCAACCATTTTCTTGGAAGCAGGGATTGAAAGCCGCTGGCTTTATGCTATTACCCACTTGGATGATGACTGCTGCAAATTTTAGTGTTAGCTTATTTTTGATGTTGTTATTACTTATCCCATTTGTTGTTTTTATGGTCAGAGTTCAGCTAATAAAGCCAATTTTAGTTGAATTGACATTAGCTAAGCCAGAAATTGGCTTATTTGAAATGGCTTTTACAGTTATTGCCACGAGTATTAAAAAAACAGCTGGCCATTTTTGGAAACTGTTTTTTGTGTTATTGGTGCTGCTACTCATACATTTTGGTTTTACTGTGGGCTTTTCATTTTTTAGTCAATGGATCATCTCCCATATAGCTAGCCCAAGTTGGATTGTTCATGGCCCATGGTTAACCTATATCATTAGTGGTTTGGGCGCTATTATCTACATTATTTTGTTATTATTGGATTTCTTTGTAAAACTTAAAATTTGGCAAGACCTTCGTGAAACCAACTAAATCATTATTTATCCCATTTGATGAATCAAGCAGTTCATGGCACGTACTATTTCAGTCAGCGCGGTTGTACTGTCAATTTCTGAAGCAATATATCGGTATCGTGTTCATTTTTATGGCAATTGATGCGGGAATTTCTTATTTTCTAATATCATCACAGCTATCTGAGCAGTCTTGGCTTAAGTATCTTCTGATTGTGCTGTGGATTTTAGTGGATATATACATCACCATGGGCTTGTATTTTTCTGGTCACCGTGATGTTCCAATTCGGATGTGTCATAAGCATTTACGGCATGTTTGGTGGCCAGCAATGATACTAATAGGTGTTCGTTATGGATTAACCTCTGTTGGTGCTTTGTGTATGGTTCTGCCTGGTATGTACATACTATTTATGACAACTTTTTCACTGCCGATGTTGTTAATTAAAACAACTTATGAGCGAAAAGGATCATTCAAGGATGCTTGGTACGGCTTAATCAATGGTTATCGTTGTATCAAGGGCTGTCGTTGGCGAACATTTAAGACAGTTTACTTATACCCTATTACGATTGTATTCCTTATCGCAACGATTGTTCAGATCGGTTACGGCATTAGTACAGGCAAGATGCTATCAGTCAGTCAAATCAAGATATCTCCTGATATGGCTATTATCATTATGTTTGCGACAAGGTGGCTTATGGTGCCATTTTTTAATGCCTGTGAACTGATGTCCATGCACTATGCCATGATGATCAACAAGATTAAGATTAGTCAGCCTAGCTCATAACCTTTTTAACACTAGCTCTGCAAAACCTTAATAACTGACAGTCTTCATGAGCGTTTTTTAACTAGGTTATCTAACCACCAAAATTTATATTTGACTTCTTGTTTTTTCAGTTGAGTAAATTAATTCAACTTATTATTTTGCCCTTCTATTGGTGAATCAGGAATTGACACAGTTAACAGCGCTAGATATTCAGCATCCTCACCACCAAATTTACAAGAGCTTTTTGAGTTGAGTTTTTCATCAACTGCTAGAAAAGCTTCATTGAGTGGTTTATTGATTGTGCACATATGACATACCACTCTGGTTAGGCCTCCTAGCACCACAGGCAGCATCAACCAGTATAACTGCACATTTGAGATAGATACCGTCAAGCCAAGTAGAGGAAGTAGTGCAGGTAGGTGGTAAACTGCTAACACGGTCAGAGCAATTTGGAGTATCGGTGCTACATATTGCACTATGTCATTAGCTGGATAAAAATATTCCAGTAAAAAGCACATCAACTGAGTGATCAATACAAAAGCTCCCAATAGACCAAATATAATCGCTGGTGCAACAAGGTTTTGTATTTGAACAACTGCTGTCATTCCTGCACTAACTGAAGATAAAATAAACTTAGCAACAGTTTCACTATGATATCGCTCTTTAGCCTGTCGATATTTATTTTTCGCAAATTTTATTACTTCCTGATTAAAAAAATTATTATCAATAATTCTTTTAAATAGACTTGCTAAAGTTATTTGGTTATTGAGCAAAGCTTGATTACTCATTAATGCTTGGAAATATTTTTTGGTAGTTTTCTGTTCCAATTTGCTAGATTTAATTTTCTCAATTAGATTGCCTGGATTTTTTGCATTTTTTAATAATTCTAATTGAAGATTTTCTTTATCTACTTCACTTAAGTTGCCCAGCGCATCATTAACACTAAATGCTTGTTTATCATCGTCTATATATTGGCTTTCTTGAAGAGATTTCTTTGGTGCTATGTCAACGTCTTGTTGATTGTCTGTAGTTTGTGGTTGCTTGAAAACAAAAACTGAAGCAGCTAGATTTTCTGGTTTTTTTTCACTATTAACATCATGTTTTGGATAGAGCGACTGCTTTAAATCTAGATCTTCGAAAATGTCTCCATGTTTATCTTGGTTTGCAGCTATTTGGATAAACTGCTTAAGTTTTTCATTATCATCAATTTTGTCGTTGTCATCTGACTGTGATATCTTAATCCACTGTTCATCTAAACATTGATAAAATTTCTCTTTTAATAGATCGTATTGATTTCTTTTGTCGATTAGCTGACCAAAAGTCAGTTGGTCATTGCCATTGATTTGAGTAAGTAATTTTTGAGCCTCATCATGCACATGATTTGTTTTTTTGATCAGAGTACTATTATTTTCATCTGATGATTTTACGAACTCAGTAAAATCTGTTAATTCTTCGGTTAATTCTTTCTTTAGGTTTTCAAGTAGTTTTGAGTTTTTTTTCAAATGTTTGCCACACATATTTGCCATATGATCAAAATTTTCAATCATTTGAGCTAGATGTGGGTATTGATTGAAGTGTTTATAGGCGAGGTAACCGTCGTGAAGCGTTTTTATCTGATCTTGAACATCTTCAATTTCTTGGGTAGGAAGAGCAGCAGTCATCTTTTTTTGAACTTCTGAAAATTGGATTAGTATATTTTTTACACTAGATTTTAAACGGTCAGGGACATTTCCATACTTCTCTAAATCACTGCCAATTTTAATGAAGTTAAGGCCTGCAAAGTTTTGGTTAAAAGCTTCTGCCTTTTTGTCTTTTGATATTTCTTCTGCAGAGCTAGGTTCAGCTTGAAGTATTTTTATTAGCTGTTGCTTTTTTTTAAGTTCTGGTTCTTTACTATCTATAATAGTAAGAATTTGTTGTGCCTGGTCTTTTATTTTTTGTTGATTTTCGGCATTGATTTCAACGTGCATGCCATTGTATTTAGCGCGAATTGGCAGGTCGATATATTTCATGATCATAGTAGGATCATCGCCATATAGTCCATTAGCTGCTGTAAATTTGTCTGATGCGCCAACTAATGAGTGCTGTTGTCCAAATTTATCAAGGTGATGTGCTTCGGTTCCCAATTGTTCAAAGCCCAGCATAAAATGATTGGTATCATTTTGCTTTTGATATAACAGGCAGGTGCCGCTACTACCTTGTTTTGGAAAACCGCGAGCTTCATTGATTTTAGGTCGGCCGATAATAATATCATGACCAAAATTTTCATTTTTGTTTAAAAAAGTATTGTTTGCTTGCGCTTCTACGCCAAGCAGTAGTCCTTTACCTTCAGCTATATCGCCGTTTTTATCTATATAATAATTATGTGTTGATGGTCTTGTGTAAGTATATGTGGTTGATTTGTTACCTTGAATTTGATCTTGTTGTTTTTTATCTTCTTTATATTGGCTAATTGCTGATTGAAAGTTACTTACCCCAATATCTTTGAAAGTCCCCATCACGCGAGAGCCACAAAATAAGTAGCTGACAGCTGGTATCCCTGTTGGTGGCGCACTTAGCTCACCATCTTTCTTAGTTCGTATTTGAAATTTCCCCTCTTGGATACTTGCTAAACTGTATACCAGTAGGTCTTTGACTGATGCAGCATTGTTGGTATTTAGTAAGGTATCAGCAACACTATCAATGATCATTTGTTGTTGCGTTTGTCTTGAACTGGTGATGATTTTTTGCTTTAGGTGATCAGAAAGTGTTTCGTTGGCTTGTGATTTATTACTAATTTCTAGCAAAGACCAGTTGTTTCCTTGGCTATCTTCTTCAGATTCCAGTATTTCAATGATTGCCTTATAATTTGAATCACTGGTTTTTAATTGATCTATGAGCGTTTGATCGTCAATGTTGGCGGCAATGGTATCTAATAAAAAATCTAGATGGGCTTGGTCTTTTGTATTTACGACTACGAATTCACTGTTATTATTTGCTGATTTATTTTCATCCTCACATATCTGTTTTAATAACCCATGATACCTATTTTTTATATCGCTTAAATCGCTGTTATCTCTCTTGATGGAGGCATCTGATTGATCCGTGCTGGATAGTTTTTGAGCAAGTTCATATTTGACTTCCCGTTTAAAAGTTAATGCGGAAATAGAATCTAGACCCTGTATGTTTGGTTTTTTTTCAGACATTTTTTTAAGTAGCGTATGTCTCATGATTGTCCTTTTAATTTTCAAATTATAATAACCTAACTTTGACTTTCAGTCAATTTTATTATTAGTTTTAGGTTAATGACGAAATATATCAATTATTTATAGAATTTAAAGGGATTTGGTGTGGTTATTATTTGTGGCCGTTAAATGTTATTGGTTAAGTAGATTTAAATAGGCTTCTATCAGCTTATTAGCTTCTGTCTGGGCTGAAAAGTGTTTTTGTATGTAGGAGCGGTAGCTTGGGCATCGATCATTGATGGTGCCGATATAGTGGGCAATTTGGTGAATGTCATTTACGTTGACTAGTGCACCTTGCTGGGAAGATTGGTTGGTGTTTAAGTTTAGAAAGGAGCGAAAGTAGCCAGTATCTGTGGCAATCACAGGGGTTGCGCAGGCTAGTGATTCTAGTGGCGTTAACCCAAAACCTTCATATTGTGGACAAGCTAACGTGATGTCTGCTGCGTTATAGTAGGGTAATAAGCAGTCATGTTTAATTTCACCGATAAACTTAATTTGGTGAGTTAAACCTGCTTGATCAATTATTGATTGGCATTGGCGCTGAAATGATTGATCTTTTTGACGTGTCATACCAATCAATAAAGCACATACGAGAGGGTCTTGTTGAGCTGCTATGATCAGTGATTTGATAGCGACTAAGGTGCCTTTTTCAGGTCTAATGCGTCCAACGCTGATACATAATTTTTGACCTTTTAAGCCATGCTTTTTGAGGATGTCTTGTTTAATTTTTATGCGATTTTCTAGGGGGTAAAATTCACTTAAGTTAATGCCATGATTGATAACCTTCACTTCTTTTTGAAAAAATGTGGCAGCTTGCTTTGAGGTTGCAATAATGAGGTCACACTGATTCATCAGCCATCTAACAAAACGGCTATGAGGACGTTGGGCAGCGCTGGTAAAGATGATTTTAAATCGGGTTTTGAATAGGGTGTTTAGGATCAGTGCTGCGAGGATTTCATGGTTGCGGCGGCAGTGCAGAATGGTTGACTGCTTAGCATTGGTAAAGTTTTTTATCAGTTCAAGCCAGGTGACTTGTGTTTCACCCATGTGAACAGGTGCCCCCCAGATCAACAGGTTCACCTGTTTGACTTGATGCATGACCGTATTTTTGATGGTCGCGCTCACACCAGTCACGCGATCGTGTTGATTAGCTATTATGACACTAATCATTGATTTTTGACGGTTATGCATCGACATAAAATTCATTGATTTATAGATATTCTAACAGAATTTTACAATCAGAGTTTAACCTATGTTATTGCGTGCGTGGCAGATAGATAAAAATTATTTCAATTGATTTGTTGACCAATTGTTTTTGTTGGAGTAAAAAAATATATTAAAATGTTTTTTTATATTAAAAATATGTATTTAAAGTGGGCTAGGATGTCATGAAATATCAGGATACAAATGAAGTGAATGACCATCTCATTCAAGAAACAAATGCTGCTAGAGAGATAGCCCATATTACCCAAGTTTTTCTAGAAAACATTACCTATTCATTGCCCCAATATGTCTTTTGGAAAAATCATAAATCGATGTACCTAGGTTGTAATCAAAACTACGCTAATCTTGTTGGGTTAACATCACCAAAGGATATTATTTATAAAACAGATGCAGATTTGGGATGGCTATCATCTGGTGATACCACTGAAAAATTTCAAGATGGTGATCGCCAGACTATGGAAGGTAAACCGATTACTAACCAAGAAGAGATTCTGATTTTACCCAATGGTCGAAAACTGGTTACTTTGGTCAGTAAGTTGCCTATTTTAGATAACGGGAAAGTTCTGGGTGTTGTTGGCAATTTCATTGATATCACGGATATTAAAAGCAAAGAAAAAGAATTGCTGATCGCAAAACGCCAAGCTGAATCAGCTAATCAAGCTAAGTCTGCTTTTATTGCAAATCTGAGCCATGATTTACGTACGCCGCTAGCGGGTATGATTGGTATGGCTCGAATTTTAGAAAAAAATGTGCAGGAGGAAGATCATAAAGTTGCAGCGAACAATTTGCATCGTTCTGGTTGTGTTTTACTGGGATTACTAAATCAAATTTTAGAGATTGCTAAGTTAGAAATGGGACAACAGCCAATTATGCATACTGATTTTTGTCTCAAGGAATTGGTTGGAGATATGGAAATGCTGATTACACCTTCAGCTCATCAAAAGCAATTAACTTTTGTAGTTGATTATCAGCCAAATATGCCAAGCTGGCTATATGGCGATAAAAACCGAATCAATCGAATTATATTAAACTTGCTTGGAAACGCAGTTAAATTCACTGATGCTGGTGAAATTTCGTTGTCGCTAGATATGATCACATTCGGTACAGGTCTGGCGTTAAAAGTTGCAGTTAAAGACACAGGCATTGGGATACCTAGCTCTCAAAAAGAAGCGATTTTTTCTCATTTTACCAGGCTTAGATCAGCTTATGAGACCGATGATCAAGGTGCTGGTCTAGGTTTATCAATCGTCAAGCAGTTTGTTCAAGATCTACAGGGGACTGTTGAAGTAGACAGTCAAGTGGGTCAAGGTTCAACATTTATATGTCATATTCCAATTGCAAAAAGCACACAGCAAAGAACGCATCAGGTGGTTGAGACCAATCTGGATGCGTTTCATGTTGACCCTGACTACTTTGCAAGTGACCAGGTCACAAGTGCTTATTCGAGTTCATTTGAGCCCGGATCAAAAAATGCCCTCTTAGTTGAAGATAACCCGGTTATTCAATTAAGCATCAGAAAACAGTTGGAAGAAATTGGCTTGATGGTTGATGTTGTCGGTACCGCTACCCAAGCCATCATACAGCTGGGTGACAAATGTTATGATTTAATTTTGGTCGATATTGGTTTGCCAGATGAGTCCGGTATCGATTTAACGCGTCGAATACGTAAGATGAAGCATAAGTTTAACCGCCAAGCAAAAATTATTGGTATTTCGGCTCATGTTGATAAAGAAAATGAGTCTCAGTGTTTAGATGCAGGCATGGCAGTGGTTTATCAAAAACCACTTTCATCAGTTAATATGCAAATAATAAGTGAGTTTTTATGATCGGGAAGGCGTTAGAGTTGGTTAAAGGTCAACAAGCATACCAGTTATTTAGTCACCCAGAAGTTATTGCAAAAATTGATGCTTTTGACCAAGCAATTACCCCATTACTTAAAGTGTTAGCAACACATCAAGTTTTTTGCAGTATTCATTCTATCACGCATGCGCGAGTGTATCTTCAGCATCAAGTGTTTGCGGTTTGGGATTTTATGTGCTTGCTCAAGTCATTATATAGTAAGCTATCTGCCAATGATATTTGGTGTCCACCAACATCATCCATGTCCGTTCATTTAATTGGTAGCATCATGCTGGAGGAGGAAAGTGATATTAATGAGCAAGGTGATCGTGAAAGCCATTTTGAAACTTTTGTTCGAGCTATGGAAGAATTGGATACGGATACGAGCCAAATTCGTGCGTTTATTGCATGGATTAAAAAAGAGCAATCAATCGAACTGGCTTTTGAGCAGATTGATGTAAATCCTTCAATAAAGAAATTTGTGCTTAGTAACGCTGAAGTACTCAATTTAGAGTCACATGAAGTGCTTTCGGCATTTGTTTTTGGCAGGGAGTTAATTACTTCAATCATGTTCACCAACTTAATGAAGGCACTCCAACATCATATGAATTACATGGATCAGAGTCATTTGTGTACGTTGATCTCTTATCTAAACCGACATATTTCACTGGATGCTGATGAACACTTTCCAAAAGCATTGAAGGCGCTTATTGAGCTTATCAGTGATGATTTAGCTAAGTTAGATCAGGTAATCGACGTTGCAAAAAAAGTGCTTGGCGTCCGTATAGATTTTCTTGATGGTATACATAAAGATATTCTTTCAATAAATAAAACCCTGCAAACTATATAAGTTTCACTAAAAAAATAGATAAAAAAATACTCATAAAATTTTTTTTATGATAAATTATATGTAAGTTTTTGGACATACAAATATGAAGTTGTTTGGTAAGATTTTATCAAGTGTGAATAAACATTCTGATATCCGGCCATCAAGGAAATCCCTTTTTTTAGAAAAATACTTGAAAAATCAACATATTCACAATATTCATAAGTCATCTTCCAAAGAGTCAAAGAAGTCACAACATCCTGAATTCACTGCCATCTTTTCTCAAAACAACCAAAGAGATAAAAGTCTCGGCACTTTTTCGAAGGACCAGGCATTATTACAAGCTAGGGAAAGTAGCAAAAACCGAATCTATGCTAATAAACCTTGTCAATTTATCGAACAAATCCAGTCTTTTGCTGATCAGGGTCGTTCATTTACGTTAGATGCAAAGACAGGGAAACAAACATCTTACAAAGAAGCATTAGAGAAAACTAAAAAGATCAGTGGTAAATTAAATCAGTTGGGTATAAGCAAAGGTCAGCCAGTTGGTTTAATTGGTGGTGGAATGCTTTATAACGAGGTGATTTTGACTTGTATCAAACATGGTATTATTTGTACTAGCTCATACTTAATCTGACATTTCCCAGTTTTGAGAAGTGCTGTCTGTCAGGCTAGGTTTAGCTAAAAAACTTTTCCTTCCAGATTTGTTTGCCATCAATTAAGGTCTGCATTGG
>Ga0233438_10003692_pt1 | contig 13972 bp, 11 predicted proteins | sample SI_123_September_FD_182720 | JGI IMG/M metagenome (GOLD analysis project Ga0233438, IMG submission 182720) | Seawater microbial communities from Saanich Inlet, British Columbia, Canada - SI_123_September2016_10_MG | ecosystem: Environmental > Aquatic > Marine > Inlet | place: Canada: British...
TGCCTCGGGCGAGCAAACTGAAATGCATCAAAAGAGGATGATGGGCGAAATTGCTAAACTGACGGCTGGATCAAATGGCACACTCGATCCTAGTGATTATGAGCGTACGGTTGCCTCTTTGCTTTCGGGTGGGTCAGACCCTGTAATATCTAAGGCGCCGGAGGGGGCTTGGACACACGTGATTACAGATAAAGCACTCAACTAAAAAATTAATTGGTCTAATTATTAATTGGTTTAATTCGTAGGTCCAATCTTTTGATTGGGCCTATGAATTTTTATATGGCTTTTTCTTCTACTCGCTCCATTTAAACGTAAATTATGGGAGAGTAAAAAGAATGAGTAACATGGAAAGCCTGCAGCCAAATATTGATGAGAAAGTTCGCCAAAATGAAGTGTATCAAGCAGCTTTGTCATCGATTGATGCATCCAAACGAAATTCAGAACGTAATGGTTATGCCATTTTAGCAGTAGCGATGAACTACGGCCTAATTGCTAATGGGGCTGGAGCCTTTGGCAAGGTAAGTCATGGCGCAAAGCTTTTCACAATAGGTTTTGCTGTTGCTTTGCCGCCATTGCTCGTCTGGTATATGTTGCTGTAGTATTATCACTCATGATCTTTTGAAATGAATTATGGTCGTTCAAAAAGTAGACATACCGTTTTTGATCATGGTGTCTTAGACTAGCTCGTATCAACTGCATTCCGGTGGGGCTTTTACATATTGGGGTGGGTTTAGGATTCATTTTGGATTAAATAAAATGCCTACAATCGTAGCGATTTAAGTAAATTTTACTACTGCTTAAAGGGTTCATGTACAAACGCAAGGATCAAGAAACGCCTTAAGCCACCATGCTTTTATTTTGAGTATATTAAGAAAACAAATTAATCTTAAGAAGAAAAATGTTTGTTTTCGTGATTGCGCAAACTCCTATTTTAATTTTGAAACGACGTTCAAAAGATGATTTCGAAAAAATAAGCTTATGTATTAACGAGCAAACTTTTTATGCTTCAGGCGCTTGGGTTCCAATGCGTCAGCTCCCAAACGGCGTTTTTTATCCTCTTCATAGTCCTCAAAGTTTCCTTCAAACCATTCAACGTGGGCGTTCCCCTCAAATGCTAGAATATGCGTGCAAATTCTGTCAAGGAAGAAGCGATCGTGCGATATAACTACTGCACAACCGCCAAAATCAACCAATGCATCTTCTAGCGCCCTGAGCGTTTCAACGTCTAGATCGTTTGTCGGTTCGTCTAGTAGGAGAACATTACCACCTTCTTTTAAAAGTCTAGCCATATGTACGCGGTTACGCTCCCCGCCCGAAAGCAAACCAACTTTCTTTTGCTGGTCACCACCTTTGAAATTAAAGGATGAACAGTAGGCACGCGAATTAACTTCTGCGTCGCCTAATTCGATCAGTTCCGCCCCGCCTGAGATTGCCTGCCAGACATTATCTTCAGAATTTAAGTCATCACGAGACTGGTCAACGTAACTCATTTGCACAGTATCACCAATCTCAACTAAGCCAGCATCTGGTGTCTCTTGCCCAGTAATCATTTTGAATAGTGTAGATTTACCTGCTCCGTTGGGTCCGATGACACCTATAATAGCTCCAGGAGGTATTGAAAAATCTAACCCTTCGAGCAAAAGCTTGTCACCCATGTGTTTTGTCAACCCTGTAACATCAATCACTTTATTGCCTAACCGTTGCCCACTTGGAATGACAATTTGGGCATAGGATAGTTTCTCGCGCTCGGATTTATCCAGCATGTCATTATAGGCACTAATCCTTGCTTTTGATTTTGCTTGTCGAGCCTTAGCACCCTGACGAATCCAATCAAGTTCACGTTCCAGTGTTTTTTGACGACTTTTATCTTCGCGAGATTCTTGACCAAGACGCTTCGCCTTTTGCTCAACCCAAGATGAATAATTGCCCTCCCACGGGACTCCTTTGCCGCGATCAAGCTCTAAAATCCAACTAGTAATACTATCTAGAAAATACCGATCGTGGGTAACTATAAGGATTGTTCCTTTGTAGTTGATTAGATGCTGCTGCAACCACGCGATGGTCTCTGCATCTAGATGGTTAGTTGGTTCATCTAGAAGTAGCATTTCTGGGGCCTCAAGGAGCAGTTTACATAAAGCAACCCGCCGCGCTTCGCCACCCGATAGAGTAGTTACATCTGCTTCGTCTGGTGGGCAGCGTAAAGCTTCCAATGAAACATCGATTTGGCTGTCAAGATCCCAAAGGTTTTCAGCATCAATTTGGTCTTGTAGCGCGCCCATTTCTTCAGCAGTTTCATCTGAATAGTTCATCGCCAGCTCATTGTAGCGATCAAGTACGGCCTTTTTTTTGGCTACGCCCAACATTACATTTTCGCGTACATTTAGTTTTGAATCTAACCTTGGTTCCTGTGGGAGGTATCCAACTTTGGCACCTTCGGCGACCCAAGCTTCACCAGTAAAATCTTTATCTATGCCGGCCATGATCTTCATCAGCGTTGATTTCCCTGCTCCATTCACACCGACTACACCAATTTTAACACCTGGGAGAAAATTTAGGTGTATATTTTCGAAGCATTTTTTTCCGCCTGGATAGGATTTAGAAACGTCAGACATATGATAGATGTATTGATAAGCGGCCATAGAAGATTCCTTTAAAAGCGCAGCTCGATTGCAACGGTCAGATACAGGTGCGTTCTTGCGGACGCAATGGCGTGTTGCGCCTTATATTCTAAGCCGAAACTCCGAACTTATTTAATATTATTTTGTCAACTATTAGGTCAGCCCCTAGATCGTATTTGTGTATTTCAGGCAGCTTTTATAGCACTTTCATGACAGTCGCATATGCGTTTGAACTGTATTTTTCTTTATAGGCTAAAAGATAATATTCAAGAATGAATAGATTTTTAATTGAGTGATGCTGCAAAGAATGGCTAAGTATACAAGTTGCTGCTTTAAAATAAAGATTTTATTTTAATTATGAATTTTGTGGAACGTACTTTGTGGTCTCAGATTATCATTAAGCGAGATATTTATTTGCTCCTTTAGATACAAACAACCTGAATGTTTCAAGGAGAGAAGGTGAGTTGATAATTGGATTCTGTTGCTAAAGGATTTATGTCAGATGTTTCGACTTGAACTGGACAATCAAGTAATGCGCCATGCCTTTCCCATTGCTCGACCTGGCCAAGTAATTGGTCTGCTTGGTGGAACATTTGATCCAGCGCACGCTGGGCATGCTCTGATAACGCGGGAAGCATTAAAGCGTTTTGGTCTTGAGAAAGTCTGGTGGCTTGTAAGTCCTAGTAACCCTCTCAAAAGCAATGATCCGGCACTCTTAAGTTATCGTATGCGACATTCCCTTAAAGTTATGTCGCATCCTCGCGTAGAAGTCACAGATCTCGAGACCCGCCTTGGAACGCGGTATACAGCACAAACGCTGTCAGCATTAAATGCACTGTATCCTAGAGTGCGTTTTGTATGGTTGATGGGAGCCGATAATTTAGCCCAATTTCATAAATGGCAGAACTGGAGATGGATCATGAATAATATACCAGTTGGAGTGCTAGCTCGACCTGGGGAGCGTATTTCTGCTAGGTTCAGCCCAGCAGCTCGTGTGTATCGTCATGCGCGAATTAAAGCCTATGAAAGCCAGATTTTAGGTCATATGAGGTCGCCCGCGTGGTGCTTTGTTAACGTGCCGATGTCGTCACATTCTTCAAGCGCCATAAGAGCATCTGGCTTTTGGAATTATTTGACTTAAAATTAATTGGGTATTTGTTTTCTTTGTGGGTGATTAGAATTATTTATGACTAAAAAGTTTTCGAGACGTTTATTTATGGCAGCAACTGCCAGTCTACTGGGACAAGCTGCAGTTGCTACGCCGCCAATAATTTCTTTACGTCCACTTGCCCGTGGAACTGACCATTTTAAGAAAGCAGCAGAAGGCGGGGAAGCTATAATTTCTGCTGCAAAGCTGGATGGGCAGGTAGGTTACTCAGTTTTCAATGCCGAGACTGGATTACGTTTAGAAGGCTATAATAGCCAAATGGGGCTGCCTCCAGCTAGTGTGGCTAAAGCGATAACAGCTCTATATGCGTTGGATACTTTAGGTTCTTCTTACCGATTCACTACGCGGCTGTTTGCAACAGGTGGTGTATCTGAAGGAGTGATATTGGGTGACCTCATTCTCGTGGGTGGCGGTGATCCAACCTTCAACACTGACGCACTTTCTGGACTTGCAAAGGCTCTTAAATCTGCCGGCATTCGCGAGGTGCGTGGTGCTTTTAAAGTAGATGAAAGCGCCCTGCCTTATATTCAAACTATTGATCAATCCCAACCTGACCACGTTGGTTATAGCCCAGCGATTAGTGGCATAGCACTTAACTTTAATCGAGTTCATTTTGAGTGGCGAAGGGCTGACAAAGGATATGGTGTTACGATGGACGCGCGGTCCAAGCGGGTGCGCCCTGAGGTTTCAATGGCTAAAATGCAAGTCGTGAAAAGAAGTCTCCCAATTTATACTTACACGGATGCTGAAGGATTAGATCATTGGACTGTGGCGCGGAGTGCGTTGGGTAATAGTGGAGCGCGATGGCTACCTGTGCGTAAGCCTGCCTTATATGCTGGAGATGTATTTCAAACGCTTGCTCGATCACAGGGGATAATTCTTAAAGAACCAAAAGTGATTAGTAGAGCGCCCATTGGAAAATTAATTGCTAGCCATCAAAGTGACGAATTAAGCCTTATTCTAAAGGGCATGCTCCGTTATTCGACAAATATTACTGCTGAAATGGTTGGTATGTCTGCAACTTTGAAGCGAATTGGAAATGTGCAAAACTTGGAATCTTCTGCATCTGAAATGAACAGATGGGCAGAAGTTACCATGGGGCTCCAAGATATCAGGCTGGTGGATCATTCTGGCTTAAGTGGTAGAAGCCGGATGAATTCAGACGATATGGTCATAGCCTTAATTAAAGTTGATACAAAAGAGACGCTGCGTCCAATTTTAAAACCTGTTGCAATGCGTGACAATAAAGGGCGGCCCATAAAGGCACATCCGATTAAAGTGGATGCAAAAACAGGAACTTTGAATTTTGTGTCTGGGCTGGCAGGTTATATCACTGCGCACGATGGAACTGTGATGGCTTTCGCTATTTTTGCCGCTGATAATGAGACTAGGTCACAGCTTGCTAAAACTAATCGTGAAGCACCACAGGGTGCGCGACCATGGAATAGAAGGGCTAAGACAATGCAACAAAAATTAATTAAAAGGTGGAGCCTGATATATGGCACCTGAAACATTAGTCAGTGCGTTGACAGCTAAATTGGTAAGATCTCTGTTTATATGTACTCACTATTACGCTTGACCCGTTTGTGAAACTGAGAAACTGAGAAAGTGGGTTAGTTGTTAGATTATATTCCAAGCAGGATTTTATGCAATATTTTACCTATGTAGAGGTATGCGCCACCTCTGATTACTAAAGGCCTACATCTTAAAATTCGTATAATTACTGTGAATGACTTATGGATCACTAATTGAAATTTATTGCCTGTGAGGGGGACTGCCTGCCTTAGAGTGTCATATGGCGCGCTCGTGCGCCTCGCTCAATTGCTGCGGCATGTAGGCGATCAATTTCTAACTCATATCTAATTTCTTCAAGCAAGCGAAGCTCAGCTTCTCCAAGCTTACCATCTGCGGCGGCAGCGTCACACGATAAAGCATAAGCTGTTTCATAAAGTTGTTTCGGTAATGCTGTGCGGACAAGGCCGAAAAGCGCATCTAGCCCATCTTCCTGTTCAAACAAATCAAAAACTGTCTGCACAACTATATTGAACCGGTCTACATCGTAATTGGCAAAGACTGGAAGGTTGTTCACGGTTGAGTTAATCTTGACTAGTTCCGCTGTTCGAATGTCTTCATCTGAAGCAGAAACTGCAATCATGAGAGCAACAAGGGCGTCTTGGGCTGTGAGAGAATATGAAGTAGAATTAGACATTAAGAAAACCCTATGAGACGAAACGATCTTGCAGTCAATATTGACGCTAATGGCTGCCCGCAATAGGAAGCTGCGAGATCACACTAAGTGGGCGTGATTTCCGTCGGGCTGAATTGTGCGATGGGTTATTAAGATGCCACGGATAGTCTGTGGCGCAAGAATTTAGGACACACCTGATGTCGAGTTTTCGTGACGCTGCGATGATGAGTAAAGCATGGCCCTTCGAAGAAGCTCGTAAGGTGCTTAAACGTTATCAAAAGATTATACCTGAGAAGGAATTTGTTCTTTTTGAGACAGGCTACGGCCCGTCTGGATTGCCTCATATAGGTACTTTTGGTGAAGTTGCTCGGACATCAATGGTCATGCGTGCATTTCAAGCTATAAGTGATATTCCGGCCAAGTTGATCTGTTTTTCTGATGATCTCGATGGCATGCGTAAGGTGCCAAGCAATGTTCCAAACCCTGATGCGTTAGAACAGTATTTGCAAATGCCATTAACCTCTGTGCCTGACCCTTTTGGTACATATGAAAGTTTTGGTCATCATAATAATGCGATGCTGCGCCGTTTTTTAGATACTTTTGGGTTTGAATATGAATTCATTTCTGCAACGGATTTTTATAAATCTGGCCAGTTTGATGAAGTGCTACTTCGTGCTGCTGAAAAGTATAGTGATATAATGAAAGTCATGATGGCATCTCTGCGTGAGGAAAGACAGCAGACGTATTCTATTTTTCTACCAATACATCCTAAAACTGGTCGAGTAATGTACGTTCCGATGAAATCAGTAAACGCAGTTGATGGGACAGTTACTTTCGATGATGAGGACGGTAGGGAAATGACGTTGCCCATAACTGGCGGTAACGTTAAGTTGCAATGGAAACCTGACTTTGGAGCGCGCTGGGCAGCCCTTGGTGTTGATTTTGAAATGTATGGGAAAGACCATAGCACTAATACTCCGATCTATGATCGTATTTGTGAGATATTAGGTCAACGTAAGCCAGAGCATTTTACCTATGAGCTATTTTTGGATGAGAATGGGCACAAAATCTCAAAGTCTTCCGGCAATGGTGTTAGCATTGATCAATGGCTTAACTATGCGAGTGCGGAAAGCCTATCGTACTTTATGTATCAAAAGCCTAAGACCGCAAAGAGGATGTATTTTGATGTAATTCCTAAAGCTGTGGATGAATATCATCAACAGTTGCGTGCTTATGAAACCCAAGATGAAAAAGCACGCTTAAACAATCCAGTATGGCACATACACAACGGTCATGTTCCCAAGAGTGATATGGTAATTTCATTTGCTATGTTATTGAATCTTGCCTCGGTTAGTTCTGCAGAGACAAAGGAGACGTTGTGGGGCTTTATCCAGCGTTATGTGCCAGGCAGCGGTCCGGAAAGTCACCCAAGTATGGATCAGGCAGTAGGCTTTGCAGTGCGGTATTATAATGATTTTGTAAAACCCACCAAAAGGTACCGCACTGCTAGTAAAGTCGAACAGCAAGCACTGGAGGCTTTGCGCGATGCATTAATTGCTCACGACGGTGCAGTGGATGATGAAACGTTACAGTCGATTGTTTATGCTGAGGGACGTGAGCGATTTGATCCATTGCGCGACTGGTTCACTGCCATATACGAAGTTCTTCTGGGATCAAGTCAAGGTCCGAGATTTGGCGGTTTTATTGCGCTTTATGGTGTTGATGAAACAGTTAAATTGATTGATGAGGCTTTGAGTGGAAAACTGGTTTCATAGTGTTTATAAGACTTGGGTCTGGATAAGATAAACTAACTGTTCTCCGGAAGATAGACTGACTAACCGAGCGATATTCACAAATTTATTGACCAATTAAAGCACGCAAACATGTCATAATTAAAAATACTAATTTTTGACACTTTAGACCCATTTTAACCGATGCATTATATTTGGTGACTCATAGAATGGAATAAATTTAGTCACTATAAGCTTTGCAGTGAGGCGTTTACCGCTTCCGGCGCCTCACATTTCCACCTCGCTGTCCGCCTCGTCCTGCCGTTGAGCGCCCTGATGATTTTTGTGCGTCATCCACGGCCTTTTCTACTGCGTATTGTCGTGCCATCGGATCATCTGCTACTGCTAAGTCAACCGCTTCTAGACGTTTTACTTCATCGCGTAAGCGGGCAGCCTCCTCGAACTCTAAATTCTCAGCAGCCTTCCGCATATCTGCACGAAATCCATCGAGCACAGTTTGTAAATTACCGCCAGCGACAGCGTTATCTATTTTTGCTGTTACACGACTTTGGTCCGTATCACCTTTATACAAGCCCGCAAGGATATCCTCGACATTTTTTTTCACCGTTTCTGGCGTGATACCATGCTTTAGATTATAAGCTTGCTGCTTGGCACGACGGCGATTGGTTTCCGCTAGTGCACGCTCCATAGAGCCAGTGATACGATCAGCATACATAATAACCCGGCCTTTTACATTACGTGCGGCACGACCAATCGTTTGTACGAGAGATGTTTCTGAACGAAGAAACCCCTCCTTGTCAGCATCCAATATTGCCACTAAGCCACATTCTGGGATGTCGAGACCCTCCCGCAGCAAATTGATCCCTATTAACACGTCAAAAGCACCAAGCCTTAAATCACGTAAGATTTCAATTCGTTCGATGGTATCGATCTCGGAGTGCATGTAACGGACGCGGATACCTTGTTCATGCATGTATTCGGTGAGATCTTCAGCCATCCGTTTGGTCAGTGTGGTGCAGAGTGTGCGCATCCCATCATTTGCTACTTTGCGCACCTCGTCGAGGAGATCATCAACTTGCATTTCAACGGGTCTAATTTCGACAGGAGGATCCAAAAGGCCAGTAGGACGAATGACTTGTTCTGTGAATACACCTCCCGTTTGCTCGATTTCCCAAGATGCAGGCGTGGCTGAAACAAATACTGATTGAGGCCGCATCGAGTCCCATTCTTCAAATTTAAGGGGCCGGTTATCCATGCAGGAGGGTAGGCGGAAGCCATGTTCTGCTAGAGTGAATTTACGGCGGTAGTCTCCTTTATACATTCCACCTATTTGTGGAACTGAAACGTGTGACTCATCAGCGAAAACTATTGCATGGTCGGGTATGAATTCGAATAGGGTTGGGGGTGGCTCACCAGGGGCTCGACCAGTTAGATATCTTGAATAGTTTTCGATACCGTTACAAACTCCGGTAGCCTCAAGCATTTCGAGATCAAAATTTGTTCGTTGTTCAAGCCTTTGGGCTTCAAGGAGCTTACCATCTCCAACAAGCTGATCAAGCCTGATCCGGAGCTCTTTTTTTATTCCCGATATAGCCTGTGACATTGCTGGTTTAGGCGTAACGTAATGTGAGTTGGCGTAGACGCGGATGTGTTCCATAGTGTCCGTCTTTTCACCAGTAAGTGGATCGAATTCGGTAATACTTTCAAGCTCTTCACCGAAAAATGATAATCGCCACGCACGATCATCAAGGTGAGCTGGAAAGATCTCTAGACTATCACCTCTCACGCGAAAACACCCCCGAAAAAAGGCCGAGTCATTTCGTTTGTATTGCTGAGCAACTAAATCAGCTATTACTTGGCGTTGTTCGTAATTGTTGCCGACTTTAATATCTTGCGTCATCGCGCCATAGGTTTCTACAGAACCGATTCCGTATATACATGATACTGATGCCACAATTATGACATCATCACGTTCTAATAGTGCACGGGTTGCTGAATGCCGCATGCGGTCTATTTGTTCATTTATCTGACTTTCTTTCTCGATATAAGTATCCGAACGTGCTACGTAAGCTTCCGGTTGGTAGTAGTCATAGTAACTAACGAAGTACTCCACAGCGTTGTTTGGGAAGAACCCTTTGAATTCTCCATAAAGTTGGGCTGCCAACGTCTTGTTAGGCGCCAGAATAATCGCTGGACGTTGTGTATGTTCAATGACCTTTGCCATGGTATAGGTTTTTCCAGTGCCTGTGGCCCCAAGTAAAACTTGATCCTGTTCACCGTTGTTGACGCCTAAACTTAATTCTTTGATAGCGACAGGCTGATCACCCGCAGGCGTGAACTCACTTTCCATCTGAAAAGCGATACCACCCTCCAGCTTGGGACGGTTCTGGGCTTCTGGTGCTGGATTGGCCAGTATTGCTTTAGATGAATCTGAATGGGCATAGGGCATTGGCAGGCTCCTGCTATGTACGCTCTTATCTGTCTTTTATTCAGATTTAGGCAAGGGTGGTAGCAGCGTATTGTTTGAATAAAGTAAGTTTGTGCAAAATGCTATTTTGTCAACACAGCGATAGATTTGATACCTCAATGTTTTTTGATCTCTATAAAATAAATAAAGATGCTTTTTTATATGAAGGTTGTGAAATATAAATGAGTTGTGGTAGATAGACTACGTTTTCTTAGCAGACAGATAAGAAACCTAGTTTGGTTATTTTCTATAAAAATGCCAAGCTCGTCTATCATTTAAAGATTTTACTGGCTGTGACTACGAAATACGGTCATATAACACAGAACGGTTACTGTCTGCACCGAGTCATATCGAAGTGTCCAAGCAGGGGCCAACTTGAATTTTGAATCTCTATGGAGCAACCCATGCGCGCCCGTATTTTTCAGCCAGCAAAAACTGCGATGTCTTCTGGAACTGCTAAAACTAAACGTTGGATGCTGGAGTTTGTACCCACAAGTGCTCGTTCAGTTGACCCGTTGATGGGATGGACGTCTTCTTCGGATACTCAGAGCCAGGTACACCTTGCCTTTGCAACCCGTCAAGAAGCAGAAGATTACGCGCGAGAACAGGGTATTGAGGCAGTTGTTCAAGAACCTAAGAAACGAAAAGCTAATATTCGTTTGGGCGGATATGGTGAAAATTTTTCTACTAACCGGCGTGGATCGTGGACTCACTAGTATGATTGAAAATGAATTTTTAACAATAGTTCAGAGTTTCCTTTTATAAATAAAGAAAAGCTGGAGCTTTGGTAAAATCTATCAGGTAATCAATACTATTCTGAAGGATTTTGGACTTGCTAAAGACCATCTAAGAAAATCTGATGAAGTTTTCTCAACAAGCAACTTAATCAGCTGCACTATAAGAATTAGCTTGGTAACAAAGTTCTTAGTTGTGAAGACAAAAAGTATAAGCTGTGTGTTTTGTCCCTAATTTGTAGAGGGGGTCATTAATAAAAACGTTTCTCAAGTCCGGTTCCATTTGTTTATATCGCGATTACTTTTTGTCCTAACTCCCTATTCTATTTATTTGGCTTCTCTATATTCGCATCTTAACCCAACATTAATTTGTTTTTTATATGAAAAAATGGGGAGACGGTTCAAAATTTACGCCTGAAATCTACTGAGGATTTATTTTGGCCGCAGGTTATGGAACTATAAGGTTTCTATTTTAGATAATTTCATTGATGCAAAGTAGCCTTACCACTGCTCCCGTAATTCAATTGATTTTTAAAACTGTGGTCCTTTCGATCAGTTATAAGATGGCGAGACATGGTAATCAATTTTTGAGACTTTTACCAAGAGCATGAAAAATCTCAAATGTGTCTGTGACTAAGATTTTATATCATATTGATAAACGCTGCTTTTGCAGATGGTTGTTTTACAATCATTAGATTATTTGATGTACTGCACACATTCCGAAAATGTAGGTGTTTATTTTTTATATTTAATTTGAATAGTGTTCTATCTTTGAGCAAATCTTGCAAGAATCTATCCCATGAATGAACTCTTTGAAAAATGTTTAAATTTACTTTTGATTTCGGATGCACAGATCGTTACAAACAATTAAGATAGTGACTTACTGTCGTTATCGAGCGGCTCCGTAGCTCAACTGGATAGAGCAAGGACCTTCTAAGTCCGAGGTTGAGGGTTCGAGTCCTTCCGGGGCCGCCAATAGTTTTGATTAAAATTATTTAAATCAATGAGTTGACGTGCGTAGTTTGTGTTGTCTACTCATAGATATACTCATCGAGCCTTCAAGAACGCTTGTGTGACCTAGCTGATAAAGCTTAAGTGTGTTATAAAGCATCCGTCGTTGTCCAGATGCCATGCGCAGTTGTTTTCCATGTTTTTAGGTGCGCTTACCCCACAAGCTGATGGCCATGAGCGAACCACTTTACCGTCTCTGCGTAGTCTTGTGGAACTCCTTGGCCAATTGGTACATCCCCCCAAGCATGGTTTGTGCATCAGCACCACCTTGCTCAGCCAAAGGTCTCCACTCTTGCAGGGCTGTCGCATAATCACCAGACTGAGCAGCTTCCAAGCCATTCTAAAACAAAGAGAAAGAATCAAACAAAAGACCTTTGAAGCACGGCGCTTGCAACATAGAAAAATCGCCGCATAATAATATCAACAAGATGAGTCAGACCATCTCTTAATTTGAGACGCCCTTGGACCCAAATACTCTGACAACGGACATGTACGGACTCTCGGGGCACTTCCTGTAATTTCCCTGATTTGGGATGGAGGAAGTATTCATGACGAACGACGAAAGCGACATTCAACGCAAGCTTAGAGTGCTCCAATACGCGGAGAAGATCGGCAATGCCCGCAAAGCCTGCCGGTATTTTGGGATAGGCAGGTCCAGCTTCTATAGATGGAGGGATGCATACCAAAAGCGTGGCGAAGCTGGCTGGAAGAATGTTTACTTTTTTTATGGCAGTCAAGCAGCCCATATCGTTTTCCAACAAAAAAGTTTCCAAGCCATATTAAATAAGTTCACTGCCGTACATTAAGTTGTCCCTACTCTATATTAAAGTTTCTTCGGGCCCCAATATAAAAGTTTCCTAACTCAGTAAAAAATTTTCTTTTCTAAGAAGTAATGGGGGGACAGGTCAAAAAATCAAAAAACTGACTTCTTATGATTTCTAATGAAAGCGAATGAGATAAATTTAGTTTCTAAAATGGATATTTTTAAAGTCGTAAAATTGTAATTTTAGAATTTCTAAATCTTGATCCCATTTTCGATAAGACGAGTCAGGAATTTTCTCTTATCAAATTATCCTATTTGGACCCATAAGGGAGCTGTCAGACAAATCAAAACTCGCATCAGATTGTTAGCACAGCCTAAATCTATGCGCTCAATAGTTGACGCCACTCAGCGAGAGCGGCGGCACGGTTCAGCTTGAAATTGGTGCGTGAATAAAGATGGCGTTCCTGGTTGAAATGGTTCTGGATTAAAGCGTGGGTGGAGACGAATTTCTGCAAGGTTTTCGCTCGGCGAAATCTTAGCATCGCCCTCTCTCGTCGCCTGAACGGTAAATGAGAATTCTCAACTCTGTTGTTTAACCAGCGACCAGTTTCCTGCCGGTCAGCATTTCCTATGACAACTATCGCTGCGCGGTATGAACGCAGTTTGTCCGTTACTATAATTCTAGGCTGGCCATTGCGCTTCATAGATTTTCTTATGAATTTCAACTCAGCTTTGCGATCTCGGCGCTTGGTAACGTAGCTCTCCAGCACCTCGCCTTCGTGATCTACAGCACGCCAAAGGTAGTACCGTTCACCGTTGATCTTCACAAAGACCTCATCAAAGTGCCACTGCCAATTAGAATGACTGCGTGCCTGCTTACGTCTTTACCTCGCAATCTCTAATGCAAACATTGGCCCGAAGCGGTTCCACCAAAACCGGATCGTTTCATGGCTTACATCTATACCCCGTTCATGAAGAAGGTCCTCCACATTACGGAGCGAAAGCGGAAATCGAACGTACATCATTACTGCAAGACGAATGACTTCAGGGCTGGTTTTAAAGTAGCGGAATGGAGAATGTTTTGTCATTCGGCATGGTTACAAATTAGCCCTGCCCGCTTCAAGCAAGTTTAATCTTACAGAGCCGTTTCTGACCTTCAAAGGAAAAAGAGGCGAAAAGGTCCGTCGGTTCCAATACACAGCTATCGACGATGCAACCAGAGTTCGCGCCCTCAAGGTCTACGAAAAGCATACTCAGGCAAACGCCATCAAC
>Ga0233438_10003694_pt1 | contig 13969 bp, 26 predicted proteins | sample SI_123_September_FD_182720 | JGI IMG/M metagenome (GOLD analysis project Ga0233438, IMG submission 182720) | Seawater microbial communities from Saanich Inlet, British Columbia, Canada - SI_123_September2016_10_MG | ecosystem: Environmental > Aquatic > Marine > Inlet | place: Canada: British...
ACCAGTAGATGTTTCTTTAAGTAAGTCCTTCAATGAGAAGCATTCAAGTTTGAGTTGATATTCTTCTGGTGTGTCATCAGTCTCTGCATCGAAGTCATCATGACAAAGATAGTCATACTCACGACATAGAGCATAGATCAGTTGTTCCTTAGTATACTTCATATCATGCACCTTGGTAGTATGCATTACGATAAAGATAACCGCCTGCCCAATCACAGTTCTTTAATACAAACTCACGCTCGGTGATAATCAGCAGATTGAAACGTACTCCTTTAGCAGGTGCTTTGATTGATGCTGGTTTGTATACTTCACCGGACTTCCTATCAATGAAGGCATGAACTGATTCAGTCTCACCATTCACACACTGCATGACCTTGTGATACTTACGACCAGAGACTAATGCATATGAATAGTTCTGACCATTCGGATATGAACGCTGATGAGACTGTTGCAATGCATCACATAGCATCAGACTATACTTAGTGACATTGATTTGATTGGTGTTCTGTGCATCCTTCTGAGCACAGTAATCAGAAAATTCTTTGTTCATTGTGGTGGTAGTCATGATGAATGCGGAGAAGAATGAAGAACGATGCGGAACTATACTAATAGAGCGTTATCCCTTGCTGACTGTGACACTATGCGTACCGTCCTTATTCAGTTGACGGCAGAGCAATTCAGAATGTAGGCTACGTGCAAATTGCAGATCAAGTGTCTCATAAGATACTTCACCATCTTCAGGAGTGACAGCACTGACCTTGTAGTATTCAGAGACGAGCATTGGTGTGGTTCCTTGCTGATGAATTAATTATAGGGCATCTGGTGCCCTATGGATCAGTTGGTGGACACTTCCTCAACTGGCACACGGGAGACAGTGAAACTCTTGATCTCATAGTTGCGCCATGCGTCACATGCCTCTTGCACCATGCGCTCGAACTGCCTCTCCATGCCCTTGTGAGTCGTACACTTGCCACACTTGCGGAAGTACGTGATAGGGTGCTGTGGGGACGCGAGAGGCTTGACCACGATCTTGTAGTGAGAGTGCTTGACTGCGGTGACTGTCATGGGGTTCCTTGCTGATGAATTAATTATAGACCATGCTAGAGCGTTTGCCACGTACTAGCAACCAGTTTATGAACTGTCACAGGGTTGATTGACAGTTCAGCAAACTTATGTAATTCATTGATGTGGTGATCTTCAATCGCTCCATCAACACTTTCATCAACATATTCAGTCGAATTGAACAGTGACTCCCATGACTGTTGCACTGGGGTTCCTTGCGAGAGCAGTTGTGCGAGCATCTTGAGGGTTAGCAGCGATTACTTTTTCGTTGAAGACTTTGCCAGCGGCATACATTTTAACGATATAAGTCATGATTGCATTACCTTGAGATAAAGTGAGTGAAATAAATCCTGATCCTCGATGATAACTGGGTCAGCATTATCGATAGCGATCAGGATTTCTTGAAGAAGAACAGTTTCTTCGTATACTAATGGAATACTAACCATTCTGGACTAAATCACCAACGCGGCGAGCATCAGCAATAACACCACCGAGAGACATGCCCATAAGATCTTCTGCCTCAACGATTTGCGTCAGTTGTGATACAAATGATTGTGATTCACTGGTGAATTCATACATGTTATCAGGATTAGACTGGTATGAAATAGTTACAGTGTTGTCTTCGATCTTGATGAATGCAACAGCACTGGACTGTTCGGCGGTCAACATGCGAGCGATAGGAGCAGATACGATCATTTCTTTAGAAGTTGGTTTGATTGATTGATAGATTGTGTACGGTAACATAATAGCACATTGTGTGCCATTTGTCACCCCGATTGTTTCACCGTTCTCAACGCGAGCAAAGAGATTATCCCATTGCTCCTCCCATTCTTGAACGGTAAAGAAAGGAATGTTACCGAATTTTTCCTTGGATTGTTGAGTCATAGTAGTCCATCATTTTAGCATCACGCTCTGAGAGGAAATTAAGATAACCTGCAAATGCAAGGCAAATAATAATACCTGAGAGAGCATATTGTGTCATTTTACTCATTGATCAACCCACTGCCATCGGAGCATACTCAGAGCGAGGCATCTGATCCATGTTGTAATCAGTAACCTCAGCACCGTTAGCGATGCGTGTCTCCCACTCGTTACGTGCTGTGGGAGCAGTGACAGTGCTATATGACTTAATACCATTGCTGAATGTCACACGCTTCTGGAAACGCTTGACGATCACACCATCTTCCTCAGCGATGAATGCCTCAGGAAAGAAATCAACTTTACAGACGTTGTTTGAGAGTTGCATAATGAAGAAGGAAAGAAGGGTTTGCTAGTCCCTAGGAGACTAGCGCGTGACGTGGAAGGTCTCCCCTCCACTCATCTAATATACACGGTTTCAGGGCAGTGGGAGACGACCCTGTGCCAGTTCGTGAACTGGTTCGTAGTTGGTGATGTAAAGATGCTGTACGCTAGCACCAGCATGGTCTTTATCTTTACCAAACCGTTGAGCATACTGAAAATCTTTAGTCATAATATGAAAAGATTTGTATTGCTCACGATAGAACTCATGATCAGAGTGTACTATCATCCATTTGTATGATGCATTCTTAAGAATTTCTGCGAGACGTGAGTGAACCTCACCACCATCACCAGAATGATATCCTAAACGATCAAGATAAGGAGGATCAATGAACACAAAGTCATCGGAGTTAGCATGATTGAGTGCTACCTCAAAATCACCATGATCAATGATAGTATTACTCAGAAATGTATGATGATCTGATGTTAAGTTACAACCCATCTTCTTATAGTGTCCAAATGGCACATTAAATTCACCCTTAGCATTATACCTCTCCATGCCAGAGAAACATAACTGCCGCACAATAATATATGATATTGCCTGTATTAATGGCGTGAAATCTTGAGGATTATTGATTACATTTCTTGCAGCATAGAATGCCTCTTGTAGTGCATCATGCTCATAACTTTTGATGGTGTTAATATGATTCAACACATGCACATAATCATCACTCTGCAATACTTTGTAGAGATTGATTACCATCGAGTTACTATCAGATAATACTGATGGTTTCTCGAAGTTAAATGACACTGCTGCACCACCACAAAATGGTTCTACAATGCGATTGAATTGTTTAGGCATCATCCGCGTGATAGTTTTAATCTCGCGGGTTTTACCACCTTGATACTTAATGACAGGTTTCATAGTTACTCAGTCAAATGTTTGTACGTTAATTATATCACAGACCTTTATCTTCTAAGATCGGAGCAACAACATCACGCAAGAATGTGAAATATTCTTCTTCAGTAAACTGTGCATCAATCTTAGAAAGCATCCACTTAACACCGAAGACTTGCACTCCTTTATTGTTGTACTTAGTCAGATCTTTCTTGACAATCTCACTCACAACAGGAACAAAGTATGCACCAACATCAGCATTGAGAGCACCTTTAACCTCATCAATCTTCTTATTTGATACTTTAATCTTCTCACTGTCAAAGTTTAAATTACACTTACTCTCCAGATAGTAAAGAACAGAATCAAGATAGCACTTGAAACTATGATCAACTTGACGCTGCTTACCGTTTACTTCCACTAAATTATTTTCTTCAATCAGATTATCACTCTTACTGTCACTGATAACAGTATTCCAAAACTGTTCAATACGCTCACCGAACGTAATCAGGATAGATTGAGAAGACTGACGCTCTAATCCTAGTGCATCAAGAGTATAACTCTCAGACTTCTTAGGTTGAATGGTGACAATCAACGGAAGCAGTGTGCGGGTCAGATACTCGTTCATGCTGTGGTCTCGATTACTTTGTAAGTATGGCATAAAAAAAGCACCCCGTCAAGGGTGCTGAACCAGTTCATTAACTGTCACAGGGGGGCTTGTCAATTGGGGTTAATCTGTCCCACCATTCTGGATAGATCACTAAATTAGTCGGACCAACTGTTAATGTAATATACTTTCCACCAATATCATCGATGAAGTTTATTACTCCAGCATGTTCAATACCATTGGTAGTGTAGACGTATCCGTCTCCCTTTACAAAATCACTAATCTTCATATACTAAACACTCAGGTTCTGATGGGTTAGCATCACAATACAGTTCTAATGGTGATGGATCATGATGATCACCTGCTTCAATCTCTGCCTTGTGATGTTCTACATAATCTTCCAATTCCTGCAACTCACCTTCAATGTGGCGACGTTGATTAGGAGAGATCATAGGGTTGTCAAGAATTTCTTTGTCCTTGGCGATGTGAGTTTCGATGTTTTCCATTGTAGTATGAAATTTTGTTACTATTTATTTTGAATTTTCATTTTTTCGACCATATATTGGGCGAATGCTTCCATTTTACTGGGATGGATGGCAGTGACACCTGATTCTTCAATAGCATTTTCAATGCTTTCGACTTCTTCTTGAGTTAGTTTTTGGTCTTTCATTGAGAGTGTCATATGTTACCTTAGTGATTTATCAATAATAGCAGGAAAATGCTGAAAGTGTGTGACTTTCAACACTTTATTTAGATTGCTGTTACTAATCGTCACCTTCGTGCTCTGCTAGCATTCGTGAAAGATTGGTGCTGATAACCTCCTTAACTTCTTGCTGGTCGAGACTATTCAACCAGTTCCATTTAGGATCTTTATCATCCCATTCAATCTTCATTGTACCTGTGTCCTCGTCATATTCGACGAGCAGTGAATCATCTTCAGGTTTAGTCATTGCGGTCCTTATTTTTGAATTGTTTACGACATAATTTAACTTCTTTGAGTTCATCCTTAATCATCTGATAGGCATCTTCAGGTGATATTTTCTTTGCCATTTCCATGGCAGTGATGATCTCAACTCTTGTTCCAAAGTGCTTGAGTGCCTCTTCAAAACAATTTAGTTCTTCATACATTATGTTAACCAAGTTACAATAGAATATCTAGTCCCTTCAGTAACATCCAGAACCTGATGAGGATACATGAAGTTAGCAGGGAACACTACTACACTACCAGCACCACCTCTGATATGTATTTTGTTGCCAAGGAATGCCATTTCTCCACCCACATAGTCATCATTTAAATTGATAGACACAGCAACTGTTCTCAGCAAATCTGGACTATTGTCTACATGTTCTCTATAATATCCACCTGTTTTATATCTAAGTAGATCATATCCGCTATCATCTCGAAGGTGACAACGAGGAAATCTATTAGTATATCTTTTTATCACATTACCTATTTTCTTATAGATCATGCTATCAATCTCTTTACGATGATGCATGTTTTTATTAATAACATAAGATAAGGATAGGTTCATAATATCACAATTGCGGATATTATAATTTTCAGTAGATTTAGATCCCACCTTTGCTGGATGCCAGCAATCACAATCTTTATACTCATCAAGAATTATTGCACAATCTTCTGGAGTAAAGATATTCTCATATAATTTGATGTAATCACTTATCCTATGATCATGCATTAATGTCGTCCTTGGCAACTATATTATACTGGACTGGGTGGATGTTGTCAATCTCATGCAATAGTTTATTCTCTAATTCAAACAAGGCAGCATCCTTGTCTGAGTTTGCTTTTTCTAGATTTTCTATACGTTCTTGAAGTTCTAGAAGTTTATCGGCAAATGCAAAAGCATTGTTATACTCTTCCTTCTTAAAGAAATCTAACATAGACATGGCATGTAATTATATACTCATCTATCTATAATTTAACACCCATAGTAACATTCACAACTCTAGTATGAAGATGTAATGTACCATCCTGCTCGCATTTAAGGTGCCATCGTGTCATCTTAGTAACACCATCTTTAGTGGCACCAGTCAACATCTGACGACCTTCCTTTGTCATGGTAGAATACAATCCATACCTAGTTTCCCAGACATAGAAACATTCATCGATGAGTTCTGCACCCTCAGGAACTTTAATTTCTTGGTTCTGTTGCTCCGATAGTTGCTTTTCTTCTGTCAACTTTGTACCTCTCGATGTGTGTGTTCATGTGACCTTCGCATTGAAAATAGCAATTCCTGTTGCTACCATCAATATCCTTATAATGAAGATGGTAAGGAAATACCATATGAAATGGACCGTCGCTAACACGGGGAGGATCAATTACTGGTCCTTTAGGTGTGCGTACTTTCTTATTCGATGTTGCTTCAGTTTTTTTAGGGCGTCCTGGTTTACGCTTAGGTGCTACATCTTCAGCACCAACAGTCTCACCCTTACGATTACGAATTGCCATCAGTTAATTTTCTTTAGTGTAAATGATCCATCATTGTTGTCAACCCATTCCAGGTCATCTCCAATCTTCCATCCTACTGCTTCTATAAGATCATCAGGAAATGTGATTGCATAATCACCACCATGATGATTACAGCATGTCTCCACAGGAAGAATCCATGATTGTTTTTGTTTGTCTGGTTCCCCCCAATATTCCTTGTAAATGTTACTAGTCATTAGTCAGACGCTCTCCAGCGAGTAGGTTTGTTAGTTTGCCTAGATTGATAGTCTTCTACAAGAGTTACAATCTTTTGTGATGCTTTCTTTACTTTAGCATAGTCCAGTGTTTCTTCTGGATTGATGCACTGGATCTCATATACAATCGAATTAATTAGATGATTGATAGTCATCACTAATGATAAAGAACTACTACTAATTATAACACATTTTTACACCCACATATGTAAGACTAAGATTTTTTTGGTGCCTTCTATAATAGGGCATCCACGGTGAGGATAGGTGAATGTGGATGGGAATGTAACTGTTTTTCCTGATTGTGGTATGATTAACTGATCTTCAAATTCTGTCTCACCACCTTTGAAGTCATCATTCAAATATGTTATCGATGAAATAATCCTTCTCCAATTAGGATTTTGTGGGTGCTTATATTTACGACTAGCATCATGATGCCAATCATAACGTTGGTGTATGTTATACAAACTTAACCTACCATCAGTAGAATATCCAGAAGAAAAAGAATTAGATAATTCAGCAGCAACTCTATCTGATAAGGAGTTTATATACTTACTAACCAGTGGAGATGGATCAGGGCAATCGTGTGTAATGTCTAACAGTTCACGATCACCACTCTTATGGACTGGATTTGATTGTTTACCCTTCCAGTCATTAAACATTTCACGATAATAATCTAATACATCTTTCGACCAGATGTAATCATATAAAATACACGGATCATTTAGCATTTTTCTTAATCTTATTAACCATACGTCTCATCCTCCACATGTCATACATCAGACGTGGTTTCATTCTCATAATCAAGAAGAACCTACGGATGTTTATCCATGCTCCCTGTACTTGTAAGTCAATGTAAAGTGATGCGTTGGGTTCAGTAAAAATTAAATAAACAAAGATAGCAACCACCACAAAAATGGTGTATTGGTATATCATTGCTCACTCAATACCTCCAGGCACATAACTTCAATATCTTTATCGTTATTGTAATCTGTAAACCACTCACCGAATTCTTCTGCCAGTGCCCTAGCATTATCAGTGTCTCCTGCCTCCATGGCAGCACCAATAAGACCATCAATGTCGCAAAGAATGTTTTCTACTTGGTTGAGATCGCTCATGGGAGAAAAATGTAATTGATTGGGTGGGTGGAGTTAAACTCCTACGGAAGGTGGGAGAGTCGAACTCCCAAGGGCTTTAACACCTCAACGCTTTTCAAGAGCGGCTCCATCGCCAATTGGATTGACCTTCCAGTAAAAAAGGGGTCTTAACGACCCCCAAATTATAGCAGATATCAGAAGGAATACTTCAGACCGATCTTGGTTCCGTAACCACGGTCGATATCGCTATCACCTGAACCGACGAAACTGATTTCGCCGTATGCTCCCAGAGCGTCTGTAAGACCGATGCCAAGTCCTGCCTTACCGGAGGGAACAGTATCGCCTTCGCCGCTGTCAGGAGAGACTACAGTAGCGCCAACCTGGACGTAGTATGATGCATTCTCACCGAGAACATCTTCGTAACCTACGTGAAGGTCAGTATTTGTGCCGTTGTAATCGGATCCCGTGAATCCTGAGTTAGCTTCTACGTTGACGTAGGGTCCAGCAAGTGCGGCAGTAGCGGACATTGAAAGTGCAGCAGCGGCTGCGAATACAGATTTGATCATTTTGTTTAATTACCTTTAAGTATGTCTCGTAGAGTTTAACCTACGGATGAAAGAGAGATCGACTTTCTCTCGTTTGTTATATATCGTAACACTGAGTGTGTTACGATACTTATTTAGTGTAACCGAATTTCAAGAGTTTGTCAAGAGTTCGGTATCTACGACACTTTCCTGATGCACACTGGCGTCAAGTTTGTCATAGAGTTCAATGAATGAAGTCTTGGTTTCATCATCAAAACGATTGACACAAACCTCGATAGACTTCATACGCTTGTTAAAGATAGCGTAGGCACGGATGATGTGGACCAGACGACGTGTTGAGATCACTTCATCAATGCCACCATCTTTAAAGGTCTTACGAATAATATCAGCCCATGAAGCAAGTTTCTCACAAAACTCGCGATCTGTCAACCCCAGATCAAGAGAAACACCTTCAAGAATACGCTGTTCGATCTTAGGGGTAGGATAATCCTGCTCGAAGGTCAATGCGAAACGCTCAAGAAATGCCTCATTCAACACATTAGTGCCGATGAAACGTCCATCATCAGAACCTTTACCTTTAGTATTGGCAGTAGCGATCACATTGAAACCAGCAGCAGGTTTCACATAACGTCCAGTCTTCTTCAGGAAGACACCTTTGCCCTCAAGAATTGACTGGAGACACATAATTTTATTGGATGCCAGATCGATTTCATCCAGAAGGAGAATAGCACCACGCTCAAGAGCCTCAATGACAGGACCATTGTGCCAGACAGTATTACCGTCAACCAGACGGAAACCGCCCACAAGATCATCTTCATCAGTTTCAATAGTAATATTGATACGAATTAATTCGCGCCCAAGAGCAGCACATGCTTGCTCTACACTGAAAGTTTTACCATTACCAGATAACCCAGTGACAAACACAGGGTAGAAGATGTTAGAAGAAATAATCTTCTTGAGATCACCATAGTTACCAAAAGGGACGAAGGTATCATCTTTCGCTGGTACTAAGTTTTGTGTGATCGATTCAACTACAGCAGGAGCAGAAGGTGCTTCATATGTTTGTTCAAGTTTCTCCTGAATACTCAGGTTCCACTTACCGTGACCCACTTTATACTGGTCTAAACGTTTCATGATGGTAGGATAGGAAACATTAAACGAACCAGCAGCAGCGCGAACAGCATCACCACCAAATTCATTACCGTAATTGGTAGCGATGAATGATGTGAGAGCATTCATGTCGATGTTGATCTTGCGTGGCATGTGGTGTGTCTCGGTTGCGAACAATGTAAATATACAGTATTTGAAGGGTCATGGGTGAGACCCTGTGCCAGTTTCAGAATTGGATTTCGTATCCCTCGGGTGTCTTAAGAGACTTGACACCACATTCTGATGCCATCTTAATCACATTCATAATTTCTGATGATTGTGTTGTAGTATTAAAGTCAATGGATGGTTGATGAAACTCTTCAGTCTTACCCTCAAAGTAATTGTTGAGTGTGGCATTGATCTTTGCATCCTTTACTTCATTCTGGTAGATTTTATTTTCCAGAACAGCAGGAAGAAGTTCAGTAAAGATTTTTGCATCTTCCATAATCTTTCTAGGATGCTTAGAAAGAAACTTCGACGCATTCTGTTCTACTTTCTTAACTTCCTTTAAGTCATTACGACCCATGAAAGTAAATAAGTAGTCACGAAATCCATATGGACGCTTCATACTTGGGAGTGGAATACTGATAGGATTATCTCCGATCATGATCCTATGATGGTTATTCTTAGCCCAGATAGCATATCCATCGTATACGACACCCCAGTTGCTGCGTTCAACAGCATTACGAAGTTCGTTGGTGGCGGTAGAAAACATATTGCCTCTTAAAAATTTCTTACTGTTAAATTATACAAGAAAAAAACAAGATTGTCAAGAGACAAGGGAGGCGAAAGAGGAGAGCAGTTTTTTGTTGGAAGATTTTTTCTTCAGTGTAGTCCTGAATGCCTTACGAACCTCAGCGATGCTAGCATCTTCTGCAACATCAAAGGTAGTATCAGCAGACAATGAACTCGCAGCAATGGCATACAGAGCATCATATCCTGTAGGGTTCATTTCAACAGCCTTAGACTTACGCCACTGCTTGAGAATGTTTTCAGGAACTTCATCCCCCCAATGACAAACGTTAACGTAACGATAGAAACGATTGAATTCAGATCCTGTTACGATACGGAAACCGATGAGATTAACCTCAGGGAAACGATGCTTAAGATTTTCCAGAAGAATGGCAGTCAAAGAATTATCATATGATCCATTCCACTCACCAAATGTCCGATAAACATTACCAGTCTTACGATCACGAAGAGCAGCAGCACCAGCAACACGACGGGTGCCAATACCTGTTGATGCATAACTATTCTGAGTGTTAAATGTCAGATCACAACCCTCACCATCAGTCAGAATAACAACGTTAACCTTCTGGAGTTTATTATTGTTCTTGAACTGTGGAATAATTTGATGAAGAGTAATAATACTCTCATTCAAAGGAGTGCCACTAAGACCACAACCATGAGGACAGTGATAAGAAACATGATTACGATAACTATATGCCATACGGAAGAGATGCTTTGCCTGTGCATCAAACTCCATGGCATTACTACGTGAACTCAAGAAGTTCAGCAGGAAGAAACGACGGTGAATATTAAACTCACCAACTTTATTTTCACACTTAGATGGGAACTCTCCTACTTCAATTTCTTCATTAAGAAAATGAGGACTCCACTCCAGTGTAAATGCATACACTTCAAATGGGATCTGTACTTTCTTACAGAACCAGCAGAGATTAAGCAGTTGCTTAACAGTATCCATGAGAGCATCTACCATAGAACCAGACCAATCCAGAATAAAGATCAGACCATGATTCTTACCATCAGGGATGACATTGATCTTCTTGAAGATGTCATCACTATACTTATAAGTATGAAGTTTGCTGGTATCAAGCACACCAGAACGTGATGTAGAAGTGCGAGCATAGGCATCAGCAGACTTCTTACATTCAAACTCCTTCACAAGGTAGTTTACTTCCTTCTGAGAAGATAATTTATAGTTCCGATACTGATTGTCTACTTCTTCAAAGATATCTCCCCAATGCTTCATACGTTCAGAACTTTGTATAGACCAAAACTTACCAATATAATCGTTAAGTGCCTTACAATCAACAATAGTATTTTCAAGATTGATCTTAGGGATTTCTACATACTCAACATCACCAAAGTATGATTGATTTGAAGAGAGTTCCTCAGCACTTTCATCGAAAGAACGCTGAGTTTGTGATACTTCCTCATCAATATCAGGAGTGTTGCCTTCATATGAAGGGGTGTCAAGTTCAGCAGGATCATTAGATTGATCATCAGATTCGCCCTCAGAAGCGTCTGTATCCTTCTTATCTTCTGATGTAGGGTTACTATCATCTTCATCAATTTGACCCTGCTGTGGTTGCTGTGAGGCAACAGGAGTTTGCTGTTGTTCTTGCTCCTTCAGATAATCTACAATATCCTCACAAATAGCGAGCACATCTTCAAAGGTCTCAGCATCACCGATACGAACGATGAATTGATCTTCAGTATTATTTGCAAACGGGATCATAGCGAAAGCACCAACCTTAAAATGAAGGTTAATACGATCGATAAATGACAGACGTTTCATGTCTACATCAAGGATCTCAAAGAAATCATCTTCATTCAGTTCCTGATAACCTTGATAGAAACTACGTGAGAGACCAGGAAACTTACGCTTCATAAGTTTCTCGATACGAGCATCTTCAACAACATTAACAAAATCTTTAGGAACATTGTTACGGACAGTCTCGCGCCAATCGATATCTGGGGTGTATAATGCATGTCCTACTTCATGTCCTACCAGCATGTCATATACTGTAGAGGATGCCTTGTTCCAGACGGGGAGCGTCAGAACACGACGACCCGTGTTAAAGGATGCTGTGGGGACATTGCGGTGCTCCACCACAAGGTTCTCCGTGGCGAGCAGTTTGGCAAGATTGCCTTTGATCTCCTGATTAATCATGCGTTCCTCTCAACTGACACAAGTATAAAGGGTGGACCCCATGAAGGAGACCACCCTGTGCCAGTTTGCAAACTGGTCTACATACATTAAGAGTTATTATTGTTATGAAACTTTCCAGAGGAAAAAATTGGTTCCAGATTGATTCAAGAACCAAAAGTTTATATGTTGGTGCTTTCAATCACGATGAGAAGGAAGCAGAAGGAAAATATGGGTTGAAAATGTATTCATTTGTCACCCGCAGATTTAAATTAGTATGTGTCAAAGATCGTAATACTAAACGATGGGATTTTCAGTTCGCCGGAAAGTGGTCCAGCGAAGGAACAAAGAATGAATACATCGATTATGAGATCAAAGTTTGTAGATGAATGTTAACGCATAATATGGTGGGATCGTAGGAATAGTAAAGTTAATATTATGTTGGTGAGTAGTGTTGCTGATTGAAACACCACCACTCTTTGTTGATCCGTGACTGTGACTTCCACCACCTAGACCCTGCACATCGCCAGCTCCGCTAAGATTAGGATCAATGTACGTTGATGAACCAAATCCAACAAGTAAGTTTCTTGCTGGTTCTTGGTCTGTTTGGGGTGTACGGTGCTGGTACTGACCATCTTGGTCATCTGATTCTTCGTTATCATAATCTCCTTGTCCACTATCAGATAGATATCTATCCTCATATGAGTGTGAGTGCGCTGGCAGGTAAGCAGTTGCACCTGTATGAATATGTCCGATACCATGAACATGTGTCGGTATTTCTGCTTTGGTAAGTGTGTGAGAGTTTACACTAATTGAAATATTATCACTAACAGTAGGAGTTTGATTATTACTTCCACTATTTTGATTGATAGTAGTGGCTGCTAAACCACCAGTAGAGTTAAGACCATAAGAAGATCCAGCACCAATGATAAATCTATTTCTTAGATCAGGAATACTGACTGAAGCACCTGATCTACTAGTAGCAGTTCCACCATTACATAATACCCAACCTTCAGGAGCACTTGTTCCTGAATACATTGCGATAGTTCCTGTAGGAGCACCATACTTTCCGATCAATCTCTGGAAGTTAGAACTTACATCAGAAGTATTAAACGGAGAATATGGATTTGGTTCATAGTTAATGTAGTTACTACCAGCAGCAGTGCTAATTGTAATAGCACCTGCTCTCAGTCTACCATCAGTTCCACTGAATTCTTCACTTGAATTTGTTGCATCATAAAGGAAGGCAAATTCACTAGCAGAATTATCCCAACCCATGAATGCAAGTTTAGAACCTCCACTATAATATTTAAGTTCAAGACCTCTATCTTTGTTATCATCAGATGTTAAGTTAGCATTATCAACACCACCACCAAGTGTAATTACAGGATCTTGAATTGTTGTCACTGTTGAATTAACAGTACTTGTAGTTCCTTGAACTGAGAAATTACCAATAACTTTAAGATCATTATTGACCTGTGTGGTTCCAGTTGGAGCACCAAAGTTTAAGTTAGTAGCACCAGTGAAAGCATTAACTGTCTGAGTAGCATAATTAACCGTGTTAGGTGTAATCATGAAGTTAGAAACTTCTGCCGTTGTAGTGGCATTAAATGTCTTAGAACCAGTAGATCCAGTGTCAAATTTACCAGAGAATTCAATATCACTCTTGATAACAAGGTTATCACTCATGAGTGTTGAAACAGAAGTTCCTCCCGATGTTCCAGCACCATTAACAGCATTAGAAGCAGCAATGTTTAATGTTGTTGCATCAGTAGAAAAAT
>Ga0233438_10003698_pt1 | contig 13945 bp, 20 predicted proteins | sample SI_123_September_FD_182720 | JGI IMG/M metagenome (GOLD analysis project Ga0233438, IMG submission 182720) | Seawater microbial communities from Saanich Inlet, British Columbia, Canada - SI_123_September2016_10_MG | ecosystem: Environmental > Aquatic > Marine > Inlet | place: Canada: British...
AAAGCTTGTAACATTCTATAATATTACGCCAACCAGTAACAGTATAAATGAAACTGGTTAACAATAACCAACTTAGAATTGCAAATGTTATTTGCTCAACTGACATAAGTTATAAAGTAGTGATGTATTCTGCTAGATCTGTGATATCAGATTCTGACAGCATACCTGCTTGTGCCCACATCATGTTGCTTTGTGATCCAACCTTCTCACCGTTCTTATACTGAGTAAGTCTACCTGCAATATATTCTGCTGTCTGTCCTGCTAACATAGGACCAACACCGCCTTGTCCTTGTGCTCCGTGGCAAGCACCACATGCGGCATACTTTGCTTCGCCTGGCATAATATCTACCGATGCAACTTGTACTGCTCCGTTTATAACATAGGAACTAGTTGATCCGTTGAAGTTTACAGGCTCTGCTGATACATTTACTACACCAAATGATTTAATGCGGTCTTCAATACCTGCTAGTTGCTGTTTAGTATAGTCTGATCTTTTTGCTACAAAAGGATCATTCTTACCGCAACCTGCAAGAGCTAATGTTGCTATTAAAATTGTCGCTGCTAAAGTTTTCATGATTTCTCCTTAAAATATATTTGTATCTTTATTAAACTTAGCTACCCCAAGCAACAAACGTATGCCGGGTACCTTGTGTTACTTTTTTTACACCATGTGGATACATAAAAAGACTTGGCCAAATTAAGATATCTCCTTTTGACATTTCAATTATATTATCTTCAAACATTACAAACTCTCCACCTTGATGATTATTACTTAATAATCCTAGCACTGTGAGAACAGGTATTCCTCTAGTGTCTCCCGTATATGCACTGTAAATATGATCATAATGAAAATTCATATCGTGCCCTTCGGACATCATGTTATAGCGAGGATAACTAAATCCATACGGTAGTTCTAATCTTATGCCAGTCATTTTTTGCATATCTGTCATATAGCTTCTGACAGCTTTTCCTATACTTTCTGTAATTTCATGTTGACAGACATTGCCACCGTAAACATCAAATTCATTGCCGTTGTCTTTATTGATATTAGATACCGGAACATGCCATTTATGACTTTCAAATTCTACATTAGCAAGTTCGTTAACTACTTTATCACACAACTCAGTGTCTATGGTGTTGTATATTCTTGAATAGTTTCTAATATCAAATCTATCGTTTAGCATTATTAGTCGTGTCTACTATATTTGTCAGAATATATTATTGTAATGCCTATACCAATAGGTGCAACTATCATCACTACTCCTATACCTAATACTATTATTAAATCCATTACTCGTCTGTTCCTAGGTTATTCAAAAATGCTCTTAGTTTCGTACTATCTGTTTCTGCACGTATTTTTCCTACTGTCTCGCCTTGAGCAGGATCTTCGCTTGTGCTATTGACTATAGTATTTACATTTGAACGTTTAAGGTTATCGAACACAGTTGACTTAGTCCCGCTACTAGTTTGATAATCGTCGTCATCCTCATCAATGTCTACAATACGCAGGGTGTCTACATCAAAGCCTAGATCAATCTTTTGTCCTACGCCACCACTGTTACGTGTTTTCATTAACTGTAACTGATAACGACCACGCTCACGCATTGCTCTTGATGTAAAGATACCTAGCACGTTGTCTGCTGTTTGTATCTTTGAAAGTCCACCTGATATGTGCGAGTGATCAAATTCAATCTCTTCAACAGCACCCCTGTTTAACTGTGCTGCTGTTACAAACACACAACCTAATTCCATTGCTAGATTACGTAGCTCTTCACTTACATACTTGTCTTTGATATACAAGTTCTCTGCACTAACCTTTGCACCATTAGGCATAAGCAAGTCTAAGTAGTCAATTAGTAGTACGTCTACTTTCTTGCCTGTTTTAATCTCATACTCTTTAATATAACTTCTTACATCATTGGGCGTCTTGCCACTTGGCATATACTTAACTTGAAATGCACCCGACTTCTTACCAATCATCTTGACTTTCATTTCAATGTCATCGATGTTCTTAAATACATCTCTACTAGGTATGCCAGTAATCATACTGTCTACTCTCATACTGACCAATGCTTCACTAAGCTCTAGTGTCAAATACAAAACGTTCATGCCTGCTTCGGCCCAGTTAACTCCTAAGTTAGCCAAGAACAAACTCTTACCTGCACCCGAGCCACCTGCAAATATATTCAGTTCGCCTCTGTTGAAGCCACCAAACAATTTCTTATCAATAGCATTCCATCCTGTGCTTACTTGTCCGTTTGCACTCTTAATACCTTCTAGTCTTGCTCTTGGGTCAGCAAAGTAGTTTGTGCCTAAATCTTTTTGCAAACCAATCTGTACAGCCTTCTTAACTAAGTCTTCACACTGTCCATAGTCGCCTGTTTCTAGCAAGTCTGCGCTTTTAAGTATTGCCGCTTCTAGTGCTTTGTGCTTACTGAACGTTTCAAACTCTTGCAACAACCAATCATAATGATTTTCTTGCAGTTGCCCTGGATCTTTTAAATCGCCTTGTGTTGCTGCATTAATTATATCAAACGTAGGCAATGCATTGTGTTCTGAAACATAATCATTCAAGAACTCCGCTTGTGTTTGTAATCGTCTATCAAAGCTTTTTGGATCAAACACTGCCTGACAACGCACAAAGCTCTCAGCGTCTGTCATCATCATTTCGAGATATACTTTTTGTATATCATATCCGTAGTCTGTGTTCTGTCTTGTCATAGTGTTATTATACAGTCTTTTGTGTTAATGTCAAACAACTTTCACGCCGTAATGTTTAGCAAATGCTTCAGCGTCTGCCTCGTCATTTACCATAGGTTTGCCTTTAATGTTAAGTGATGTGTTTAACAATATTGGACATCCTGTTTTACCCTGCCACAGTTTTAGTGTCTTGTGCAGACTTGGGTGATCTTCTTTATCTACTGTTTGTACTCTGCTTGTACCATCGGCATGTACAATAGCAGGATATGCATCGGGGTACTTGCATTTTACTACACGTTGCATGTAAGGACTATCAAATCCTTTTTCTACTTCAAAAAACTTATGTGCTTCTTCTTTTAAAATTACCGGAGCAAAAGGACGAAATTTTTGTCTATGTTTAATTGCATTCACTCGGTCTTTCATTTCTTGGCCTCTGGGATCAGCAAGCAAACTTCTATTACCTAGTGCTCGAGGTCCGTACTCTGCCTTTCCGTTAGCAACACCTACTATACCTGAAGATTGTAATTCTGCAATTATTTCCTTGGTAGGATAAGCTTTGTTTATAGAGTACCCTAAGTAAGGACTTTTCCAGTCTATGTGTGTCTTCCACTTTGCAAGTACACTGCCTATTGCACTTCCTGCGTCTCCCGGATTAGGCATAATCCATACGTTGTTATAGACATTGTGCACTAGTTGGTTAGCAAGACAGTTAAGAGCGCAGCCGCCCATTAATATCAAATTTTTACTCGGCAAACTATTATTACCTTTGCACCATAGCACAATGTCTAATAAAATTTCTTCGTATATTTTTTGTGTAGCAGCAGCTATATCAAACATGTCCTGTTCAGTTTTTAAATCTTGCCGCCACCGCGACCAGCCTCTGTGCAAATTATGCCTGAGCTTTATTTCTGGGCTACAATATTGTAAAACTTCAAAGAAGTCTTTTTTTATATCAGCATACAATCTGTTAGGATCTCCATACGCTGCCATTCCCATTAAGATGTATTCATCTTCGTTAGGTTTGAGTCCTATACGTTGCGTCATAGCCGAGTACCATAACCCTACGCTATGCGGGTAGCCTTGACTGTATCTTCTGCGTAGCTGGTTGCCTTTGGCTTGCCATACACTTAATGTTTCAAACTCTCCTATGCTGTCTATACAGACAACAGTAGCATCTGTGTACGGGCTTGTGAAGTATCCAGCAGCAGCATGGCTCTCGTGATGGCTTGCATATTCTATAGGAGCATGTATACCGTAATCTGCTAGATACTTTGGTATATGATTTTCTCTCCAACGCCAGCCTTGTCCGGCCCATAGTTGCCTTATGGTTTTCTTAATAGGATTTTCATACCATACAACGTTGTCGGCCTTACCATAGTTGACCATCGCATAGCTTAGTAAATCTTGATTAAGGTGTGCATCGTTTTTAATGCCACTGAATCTTTCTGCATGGCTTGCAAAAACTAATTTTTTGTTATCAAATACTGCTAGTGCAGCATCGTGACTATTTGCTGATATTCCGTAAGTAATCATTTGTAAATAAATGGGTCTCTTTCTTGAAGTTCTTCTAGTTTCTTTTTATATTCTTTGTGCGTTTTATATCTAGTGTACGGATACATTATCCATTCTTTTAACTTTGTACATATTTTTTTTAGATAAACCATTTCTTCGCTCCTAATCTAATTTTCAAAGGTGAACTTTCAGCTGTGTTTACTATACTGTAAATGGCATACAATCTGCCATGTCTAGCTACAGCATCTCCAACATCATTAATGTCTTCGGGCCATTCAGGCAAGCTAACACTCCATCCTAGTTCAATAGCACGTTCTACAAGTTTGCTTCCTGCTTTATCTCTATCAGGTACAACAATAATTTGTTTCTGTAGTCTATTTAACAGCATTGCTTGTTGCTCGGAAATTTCTGAGCCGCCTAGGCCGCAGCCCCCTATGTGTATGGCATCAATCTGTCCTTCACATACAATAGTAAAGACTTTATTGTAATGTTGATCATCTAATCCATATACAAATCCCGGCTGCACTTCTGTTAGATACTTAGGTTTCTTGTCAGGTAGTACACTGCGTCCTGTCCAACCTACTACCCTGCCTTCGTAAAAGAACGGTATAATAAGTCTGTCACGATAACCTAGACTAGGTGACCAGTAGTAGTCCGTGTCATCTACGTTTAGATTACGTGCTGCCATGTACTCGAGTACAGCTATACTAAACTTGTTGAAGTCTGTTATGTCTGTGATCTTAACAGCATCTTCTGGCAACGGTACAGTGGTGAATGAGGGCAGTTCGGCAATACGTTCTTTTGCTTGAACTCCTTCGTTTTCTCTCATCACTTCAAGTGCTACCTTGTTGATTATATCGTCAGGTGCTCCTGTCCATTGTAGGAGTTTACGCAGTTTATGTGAGAAGTTCCTGCCCGGTTGCCAGGATGCCTTGAAGCCGCAGTTAAAGCAATGATAACTTACGCCTCCGTCGGGGTTGCTTATTAAGCCACCACGCTGTCTTGTATCTGCACCAGTTCCGTTATGATGACAACATGGCGCATTGAATGATAGCCAGCCACTAGGAGTTGTTTTTCTCTTAGAAGGTAAGTATGTCAGAACTGTTTCGCTTACTACACTCATACTATAATTATAGCGTAGATGTGCTAGTTTGTCAACTAGTTTCTAACTAGGATTTTTGTAATTGCATTACTAGGGTTAGTGCTCGACTTAAAGCGTAAAAAATTAAATACACCATTAAAGTTTACAGCAATAGGAGCTGTTGCAGAATTAATACTAACAGTAGTAACAGGAGCCCAACTTGTTGTTCCTGTAATTTGATTTTCTAATGTAGCTTCAATAGTAACATCACCAATATATTCGTCAGTATAAATTGCAGCAGTGTGTAATGCTTCGTTACCGTTAAGAGCAGGTTCTGCGGTTATAGTCTCACTGTACCATACCTCACCTTCTTGGGTAAACGTATTAATTTGATAGGGTTCTTTTGCCCCAGGAAATACTTGGCCACTAATATAGATTACACCGTTGTTACCGTGATGGCTGTTTACATATGTAAGTTTTTTTGTGTTGGTACTATCAACTAGATACACCGCATAACTAAAATATTGCTGCTTAATACTTAGTAAATCATTTTCAGTAATAGTTGTTTGAAACAGTCCTTTAGTTGTACTAGACCCGTCATCTAACACTATACAATCTCTGTCTATAACCATATTATCATTTTCATCGAATGCAACAAATCTTGGTGTGTACAAACTTGTATTGATAGGTTTTTGATCTGCATTCAATAATTTAAATTGTAGTGTGTTATCGATACCTCGATACACTGAAATATGTCTTTGATACACTGGTTTATACTCCGTTGCGAAACCTGCTTCATTAGCGACGATCTCTATTTTATTATTGACTAAATATCTTGGTATAAGCTTCATATTGTATTTATTTTTATATGCTATTAAAAGACATCGAGAAAAATTTTCCATTCATCAGCGTTGTATCATACGGCGGGAAAGAGTATGTCGGTATCGTCATAAATCAAGATACTAATGTTACTAGCATGTATGTTTATAATAAATTACATACCGAAGAAGAAAAAAGAAAACTACTAGAACTAGGCGAAGTTTGGTGGTGGGAATCTAATCGGTTAATCCCTATTAGCATATTTTTACGGGAAGAATTACATCCTTTCAAATATGCTATACTTACAATGAATACTAAAGACGTAAAAGTAACAATAGGGCCAACTATAGATCTTAGCAATCTTTCAATTAAAAGAATAAAAAGAAAAAGCGTTCAGCTAGTTAGAAAACCTAAGTAATCAAATTTTGTAAAACCAAACATTGTTAGGGCCAATATCGTAGTTACTGACTAGTTCCTTAACTGCCTTATTAACACCTACAAAGTCATAATCATGTCCGCTGAATATTCCTCCGGAGTTGATTTTTGATCGATAGGCTTGTATATCTAGTTTACACCCTTCATAAGAATGATCACCGTCTATAAAGACTAAATCAGTTTTTGGGCACAAGTCGGCAACGACAGAACTGTTGCCCTGTATAGGTACTAATCGATCACCATATTTTTCTTTTACAGTATTGTTATAAAATAAATTTATGTTTAGATCAATGGCGTAGATAACAAGATTAGGAATTTTGTCTAGTAGATAAAATGTAGTGCGACCGTCACGCACACCTACTTCTATCATACTAGAATAATTATTAGTTTCGATTAGGTAACGAAGAAAGTATTTTCTATTCTTCTTGCCCGACCAGTCGATCGTCATTGACGGTGGAGGTTTAATCAGATTGGGCATCTAATTGCTCTACTAACAAATTCATATGTACCACACAAGCCATAGCATATGATATAGCATGAGCTTTTTTAAAGTAGTAAGAACCGTCAGTAGGTTTAATCCATACTTCTTTCATTATTGTTTCCCAACTTTCCTTCAGTAGATGTCTTTTGGCTGGGCGAATAATTGCTAGGACTGCCGCCAGTTGTTGTATGTTGGTCGGCTGCAAAGCTCTGAGTACGTCTCCGTGATTGTTGAGATGAAACACGTTGTCGCTGAAATCGTCGTGAAGCAGAAGTTCCCATAGTGGTTCCTTATTCATTAGTTGGGTAAGATGGGTTTCATCTTTTACTGTTTTATAGATACTTACATTTAAGAAATCTAATTTAAAATAACCGCGTTCTTCTGCGGTCTTGTGTTCAATGGTACTTATATTGTCTACTGGGTTGTGTGGAATCTCAGTAGTATACACCCCGGTATTGTGTTTTTTGCCTGTATCCAGTTTTGCAATACGATGTGTTAGTTTAGATAACACCGTGTCTCTGTCTGCAAAATCTATATCGATATCCACTATAGGTTACTCTCAGTTGCAACATCTTTTACTAGTTGTACATCATTAGGCAATTTTTTAAAACGCATTGCCCAGTGTTCTGGATTAATAACATGATAAATCATTTCTAATTGTTCATCATTAAACTTACTTAGCATTTCCTTTCCGGTCTTGCAATTCAATATCAGCCAGGGCGATATCTTGCCGTCTTTGATATGCCACACTGCTCTACTAATGCTTACACGTTGGAAATAATGGTTCCAGGGCGCAGGAGGATTCTCGTCTGCCCAATCCATCATTGTTATTACACTGCGTTCTAGTGCTGTTTCCACTCCTTCCTTACGTAGTAGTTCAACAGCATATTTTTCATACATTTCCTCTCTACACCAATGATCTAGTTTAACACCACTAGTCACTACGTAGTCAACATATTTCTCAGGATATAAAGGCCGAACGTTACTAATAAAACTGCCAAACTTGACAAAAGCATTATAGTACGGAGACTTGCAAAATTCTTCATATGACTTTTCTTTTTTTGCTCCTGCACTTAATTTATAAAATTGGTTAAATGCATAGAAGCCTAGCTGCACTCTTTTTTCATTCTTTTGTAGTGCACGTCTTTTCTTTTCACACATATGAACTGCAAGTGTTTTTTCTCTTGTAAATCCGCTACCACAGTATTCGCACTGAAATGGTTTATCAGAGTTTGACGTTTTCGATACCATATTCTTCAGCCAATTGTTTGAGTTCTTTTTTTGTAGATAGTCTAGCAAGTAATTCTGCCTCGTCTTGTTTCATATTGGGAAAGATATCCAAAACAAGTTTCACTGCCTTAGTATCAGTTTTGCCTTTGTGTTTAAATCCCATCCATTGATGAAATTCTATTTTACCTGTGTTACCACTAGCACATAGTAACTGCCACTGTAATTTAGGATGCCGTGTTCCTAGATCATTAAAGTTTTTATTGTAGTATTCATTAGTTTTAAACACAGCAAGTTCTTGTGCTTCTCGGCTGCCTCTGATGCTGCTTGTATATCTGTTTAATAACCAAAAGCTTACTTGCTTTCGTTCTTCGTCTGTAAACTCGTCCCACACACTTTTAGCATTCATATCAATTGCAGCAAGTATGTCTTTAAGAGGTAATTTTTTATCCTTCATTTATTTTTTTCCATACAGCGTCAGACTGAAATTCGTAACTTCCGATAAATTTATACTTGTTCCAATATTGAGGTTCTATCATGCTTAGTAAATAATCTTCGTCAGTTTTATATAAGTGATAAATTTTACCAACAACAGGAACAAAATTATATCTAGCATTATATACTAAATCTGTATCGAAAGCAAGTTGAACTAGCTCTTCATATTGCCGTTTTATTTCGGTTAGTTTTTGTTCTATATGATGCTTTGCAGTTATGCCCTTTTCAGATTTAAAACCGTCCAAATCGGGTAATACAATACTCGGAGCACCTACATTAGAACCATACGGAAGTATGTTTGCATTTTCTGAAAAATTGTCAGTGCGTGTTTTCATTTTTAATAAGATAATATGTTTGGACCAACTTATCTAGTTGTTTTTTTAAGGTTGGATATTTTAGGGAAAGATTGCACACTTCTTTCCAACTAGTATAATCTAAAAAATCCCCGTTTGCTCTAGCTACACTATCTGGGTCGCCTCCTATAATCCAACGAGGTATTTCATTATACGGAGCATCTCTATATCTTGCATATGTAACACCGTTAGCACGTTCGTATATAAGTGCTTGTCCGGGGACTAATTTATGATTTGCTTCCAACTGTACGTCTCACTATGTCGTTATGATTAAACTCTGCCCAGTATAGTTCAAAAGCAACACCGTCTTCTAAACCTTCAAATTGATGGATCTTGCCAGGCTTTACTTGTGTAAAGTCGCCAGCTTCAAGAATAGTTTCATCAACTAGTCCTTGATCATCTTGCCAAACACGTACAATCATTTTTCCTGACTCTACGTAGAACCCATTCCATTTAAATTCGTGTGCATGTTCAGAACATTTGTAATCTGCTTTGTATTCTATACGATGAAATTCTAATACACCATTTGCATGAATTAGTTCTGTTTGGCCCCATATTTTTCCTGCTTTACTCATTGTACGTTCTCCTATTTAATTGCTAATACAAATAAAATTGCTAATAATAAAATATTAGTGCAAAAAATTTCTACTGCTAGTATAGTATGATACCATACCCATCGTGCTTCATATACTTTGTTAACTTCGGGATGATTTCCATTTTCGATAATTGCCTTATCGATTGGATTTTCCTCCACAGGTCTTTCTAAATTTTTTGTAGTTTTTTTTCTTAGGTTATCTAACCATTCCATAATTGGTTCCTTATACTAGCAATGAGTAATCTATTACCTCACTTTGTCTGCTGATGTCTTTTACAAAAAATGCACATAACGGTTTACTACCAGTTGTTATAGGAACACTTAGAAGTTGCCCGGTTTTCATTTTAGGAAAAAACCATTTTACATCGTTGTAAAAGTTTACTATTTTAATATCGCCAAAGTCTACTTTAAAACTTGACAAAGGATTATATAGGAATGTTTCAAACCCTCTATCGTTTAAACTAGTCAACGGTAATACTTCTAGATCCATTCCGCTTTCGCTATCTCCAACTACGATATTCCAATCTAAAGGCATTGTAATTTCTTTGCCGCCTATTTCTAAAACCATAGCAGGTGCTGTAAATGATTCTAAAAAAATCAACGGTATAAAAAAGAAATCAGGATTCTTTGGATCTGAATTATCCAGCACACTAAATCGTACATCTTCCTCCAGCTCATCTGGTAGATTGTTTAGCATAAAGCATTCGTTATCAAGTGTTAATATTCTCATTTTAATTCCAGTCTATTTTTTCAATTGTAAATGGATACTCTGCTTCTTTGTAAAATTTCTTACGTTGGGTCAGATGTCGCTTCGCGAACTTACATGTTGATGTAAGATCCCATATTTGTACGAAGTCTTTGTCTTTTGCCTTACGAACGCCTCTACCAATAGATTGGATTACCCGAACAAAAGACTTTCCAGGTTCAATAAGTACAAGATTAAAAATCCTAGGTATATTAAGGCCTACTGCTGCAACCCCGTATGTTGCTATAATAACTTCATTAGTTCCTTCACGAATTGTGTCATATGTTTCTTTCCTGTCTTTGTTCTTAACAGCGCCGCTTACAAATGTGCTGTCGGGTATAAGTTCCGCCAGTGCTTTTCCTGCACTGATCCTATCTACTAATATAAGTGTATTGCCATCTTGTCTTACATTATTTAATAACTTTGCTATGTATTCAATACGTGCCTGATTTGTTACAAGATATTTTAATTCTGATTGATAATCACGATGTTCCACTATGTCGATTAACTGACAAATGTTTACGTGACACTGTGCAAGTACTCCCTTGTCTTGTAATTCTTTTGCTGTTATTGCTCCAATAACAGGCCCTAGACTAGCATGAATACTTTCAAATTCAAACTTCTCTCTAGGTACTGTGCCAGTTAATCCCCAGCGTATAGGTGCGTTGCGTAGGTTGCGAGTAAGCAGATTTTTAAGGACTTCTGCTTTCGCCATGTGTACTTCGTCGACAATAATAGTGCTCACACCTTCTAAGAACTCAGCAAGCGATAATACCGCGCTGCCGTCTTTATGCTTCTTGTCGAGTATATTCAAACTCTGCCAAGTGCAAATAGTGTGAGTCTTACCTAATTGCTTTCTGTCGCCGAAGTACACCCCTACGTCCAATCCACAGTTAACATAGTCTTCCTCTGTTTGCTCTACCAAGGACTTATTAGGTACAATTACAATACTACGCCCGTAAGGTTCACTGATGTGTGATAACGTAGCTGTTGTAATTGTTTTACCTGCGCCTGTAGCAATTTGCTGGAGACTCTGTGGATTCGCAATAAAGTTGTTGATTGCCTCAACTTGATAATCTCGCAGAATGATTTCATCACCTTCTGCCGGGTGTCCTTTAGGCCAACACACTCCTTGGTCGGCCCAATATCTTTCTGTTACTGGTTGAAAATTAAATGTTATAGGGTGTCTGTTGTCTTCAATGTCTACTATTTGTACATTATTTTTTTGTAGTACTTCATTAATAGTATCAAGGTGATTAATATAGCCGGTGCCACCAATGCCAAAGAAAGCAACCTTGCCATCCCAGCGTCCTAGCTTGTACTGCGGCATATACTTTGCATATGGCACTTCGAACTTGAGAGCATTTGCAAGTTTACGGCGGACATCAACATCAAGCCCTTCTATTTTAATATTTACTTCGTCTTCAATTATTAGTTTACAACTTGCCATTAAAGTTTCTCTATTCCTTGTGCATATGAATCACTATTGTAATGTTCAGCCATTGTACTTAATTGTTTTTCCCAATGTATTGTTAAATCAATATCTCCTATAAAGTTATGTTTCCTAGATATCATTCTAACATTGCTACAACAACTCAAGCAAACACTTGGCTGCCAATTATCTTTTATTAAAAATTTAGGAGCTTTGTCTTTAATATACACTACTTTTGTGTTTTTGTCGACTAAATTATTTAGATTATTACTCTTAATGTAATTGTTAAATTCTGAATTATCGCTATTATAATTGTCTAGTCTAAACAATACACTTATTTCCGAACTGTCTATTAAATTGATTAATGCTTTGTGTATAGTATAAAAATTATCGATAGCATCAAGGTCATTACTTCTAAATTCGTCAACTATTACTACTATAGGAAATCTTTTTAATTCAAATAACGATTCTATTATTGAACTCATACTATAACTATTTCGATTAATAAACACTGATGCTTTTTTACGATTAATTATTTTCTGCGTCAATGGTGTGCAATTATTGATAGCATCGGCCATCGGGTGAGAATCAAAATATACCAATCCTAACATAGTTGCTCTATCTTTATACAAGTGTATATTATCTTCAGAAGGTTCTCCGAGAGTGTCTAACATGTATTTTTTAGCGTTAGGATGACAGTTTTTTATTTCGTTGTTATATATTCCAGGAATATAGTCAGTTGCATGTTCTAGCATAACTGCTATTTCTTTATACAGTTCTATTAATTTTTCATCAATGTCAAATTCTTTATTCTTAAAATTTTTCATAACTTGATGTATACTTTGTTCCGACAGAACAAAATAATGTATGTGCGAGCCTTTTTGATGGGAGTGCTGATCCCGCCCTAAGCATCGAATAACTTCTTCAACTAGTACAATAAGTTTTTTTGAAAAGGGAAATCTAATTTCTATAAAATTGTCAGTAATTTTTATATATTTTGTTCTATCAATTTGACGAAGAGGATATCTTAAATTAAAAAAGGATTCTTCGACGTTGATATCTAGTTCTCTAAAGTAGTCTTCGTAACCTAGCAATTTGAGTTGCAGCATTTTTGACTGGCGATCTGTTAGTGCTATGCCTTTTCCTATTTGCTTAGATATGGACATAAGGATCCCAGCATCTTCTTTTTTGATAGAAGGGGTATGCGAGTAATTCGTGTTGAATCCTAATAAAATTTCAAGGCAGTCTTCAATAGTCATACGACTATTATACATTAAAGTAAATGTTGTGTCAACTGATTTAGTGGAATACCTTGTGCTATTTCTTCAACAGTATATTCTGTGTGAGCATAATCATTTAACCATTGTATTCTATCTGGTGTTAGTGGATTGTTAATTGTTGTAAAATCTGTATTGCCGACTTCGTATGCTAAACTACTTGGTCCTACAAACACCGGAATACCTTTAATAACTGCTTGGACAGCAGGGTTGCTACTCCAGTTTACTACAGCCCAGGCGTTTTCAAATGTGTAGTCAAAGTCGTCATATGTACCTAACAACTTTTTCGGAACCTGTCTCGATACGTTTCTAAATTCGTACTCTATGTAAGGCAGTGGGCATCTAGGATGTGCTCTTATTATTACATGTCGATTTGTGTGTTGTCTAATCTGAGATATAGTATCTATCACCCAAGTTGCAACACTCGGCATGTCTTGCCATTGTTGACTTTTATTATGTTGTGTACATATTAATATGCTGCCGTCGGGATTTGTTTTCCAAGGTTCTAATTCTAGTCCTAATGATATCCTACGATTACTAGAATTGAGTTTCGGAGCAAAGTAACCGTCGCGATTAACACCATTGAGTCCTACCTTCCATGTTGTTCCTCTTTGTATACCTCCGACTTCGAGCACAATAATAGGTTTATTAAGTTGTCTGTTCAACCGCCATATTTGTTCATTCTTAGCCATTCTGCCGTCCCAGAGAACACTCCATATTACAGCAACATCGTAGTTGTCGTAATGGTCCATAACTCTGTATGGTTCGTTATAGATTACTGTGTGCCCTGCTG
>Ga0233438_10003700_pt1 | contig 13944 bp, 13 predicted proteins | sample SI_123_September_FD_182720 | JGI IMG/M metagenome (GOLD analysis project Ga0233438, IMG submission 182720) | Seawater microbial communities from Saanich Inlet, British Columbia, Canada - SI_123_September2016_10_MG | ecosystem: Environmental > Aquatic > Marine > Inlet | place: Canada: British...
TGATCAACCGTATCGAAAATGACCTTAACAATCGCCCTAGAAAAGTGCTAGGATTTAGGTCACCAAACGAGGTGATGCAAAAACACTTACGTCGATTGGGTGTCGCACTTCAGAGTTGAATGGGCGTGACGCAACAAATAACAGAAGAACACGACCAACAAACCCCACCTAGCACACCAACGAATCAAATGATTCAAAGAAGCGAATCTCCACCAGCAATACAAAGACAACCTCGAACAACGTATGCAGAACAGCACACACATATAAATCCCATGCCAAATTTATCTTCAATCCCAGTCACACCTGATCGCAGTGAAGATGAGCATGAAACTTCGACAGAATTGAGCCGTCAATAAAATAGGTCATCATGCATTAAGATATACCAATCAATCGATCGTGGTGATCGTTTAAAGCACTCAAGCCAAATGACATGATTCACTTGAGTGCTAGCCGGCCATGCATTGGCTCCCAAATTCAGAACATTTCAGTTACATTAGTGTTTGATAAATTCAATGGTCATCAAATGGTTTTAATGCACGGCTGTCAAACACAACTCAAGCCACATGTCGATTTAACCCTTGGACCCTTTGATTGGCAAATCAAACCCAAAGATCGCATTATCATCATTGGACCCAATGGTGCTGGTAAATCAACGTTCCTAAAACATTTAATAGGCCAGATTGAGGCTGATGGCGATACCCATCGCAAACAAAACCTTACCATCGGCTATCTCCCACAAGATATTCCCATCGGAGACGATCATCACACGCTAGATCAATGCCTAGCGATTGCCGAAGATGATCACCAACAGCTAGCCAATCGGCATAAATACCTTCAACGCTTTGGGTTAAATGATACCCAACTATGGGGGTCACTATCCGGCGGGCAAAAACGGATTGTTCTACTTATCAAATCACTACTCGATCAACCTGACTGCCTCTGCTTAGATGAACCCACTAATCATCTGGATTTACAGGCCATTGATGCATTGGTTGATTTAATTCAGCATTACACTGGGGCATTGGTCATGATCAGCCATGACCGCTGGCTGATGGATCAAGTGGGTCAAGTCTTATGGGTATTTCAACCACCAGTACCGTATTTTTTTCAGGGAAACTACTCCGAGTATTTAGACTTTGCTGAGCAGCAGGCAAGTGCCCAAGCCCATGAAAAACAAAAAATGGCTCAGCACCTCAAAGCTGAACAGCGCTGGCTGGCTAGAGGTGTGACTGCAAGACGCAAGCGCAACCAGGGCCGACTGGAAAAGCTCAATACGCTAAAAACCCAATACCAAGCCATGCAAAAAACTCAGCAATCACTAACCATTGAGCAACCTGAAGCCACGCAAGTAAATAAGAAGTTATTATCCCTTCAAACACAGGCCATTGAACTGTCTGGTAAAGCCATTGTTCAGCAAGTTAATTTGACCATTTATCGAGGAGAAAAAATTGGCCTTGTTGGCGCTAACGGTAGCGGCAAAACCACTTTAATTAAAGCACTACTTGGTGAGATGCCATCTGCCCTGCCACAGATGCCTAAGGTGTTATCGATCGGCTACTTTGACCAACACCGCCAGTCTCTTAATCCTCAATCTACTGCCCTAGATGAAGTAGCAGGTGGACGAACACACATCACCATCAATGGTAAAAATCAACATGCTTATGGCTACCTCAAACAATTTAAGATTGACCAACGTCTAGCCAATGCCCCCATTTCCACCTTGTCACTTGGTGAGCAAAATCGTGTGCTACTTGCTAAAATTTTAAGTGTTCCTGTTGATTTACTGATCCTGGATGAACCAACCAATGACTTAGATATTGAAACACTCACAGAGCTTGAAATATGGCTAAGCGAGTATACTGGCACATTAATTATCACAAGCCATGACCGAACTTTTTTACACCAAATCATTGATCGAACCTGGCTCATTGATCAGGGAAAAATAGAGGATTATGCTGGTGGCTTGATTACCCGTTTGCCAAATCGACCACAGACCACTAAAAACACCACTAAGAAACTATCACCCAAAAAAACGTCGAATAAGCTGAGCAATAAAGAACGGCATCAACTGACCACCCTACCTGAACAAATCACGCAACTTGAAATCCAGCGGGATCAATTACTTCAAAAGTTTCAAGAAAAAAATTCTGAAAATAATTTTATTCAGCTACAAAAAGATTGCCAGACACTTGAAACCCAAATCGAAGATGCCTACCAACGCTGGCAGCAACTAGAAGAAAAACAAGCCAATCAATAACGAACCAAACCAATGCTTCATGATAATTGTTCATAAATTACTGTTTAAAAATGTATTATGATAAAAAATAACAAATAACATACTATAATTTCAATAAGGATATTAGGTAAACACCATGACTGCAAGTGAACAAATTCTTCGGGAATTAGCCGTTGCACAATCGATGATCACTGCCTTGGATATTGATAAAAATGCCAATTATCATTTTCAAAAAAATTATGGGCCGCTTGATCACCCGCAGATCAATCACACCTACCAATTTGAAAATTTTGGAGGTTTACCTACTATCTTTAAAACTTTTAATGAAGGTGACTTTCGAGCAATTGAAACATTTTTATTTCAACATGATATCTATGTTATTAAAGGCCAACCATACCTATCAATAAGTCCACTTGGAACTGGCACGTATGGAACGGTATCGCTAGCCACAGACGGTGAACAAACCTATGCACTCAAAGAACAAAGTGCAAATAGAGTAGATAATCAAAAAGAACTTGAGCAGCTTGAACAGATGGGGCATCTGATTAATGCGGGACAAATAAGTGAAAAAGACCAAATCTTTTTGACCAGAAGTCGATCACATGATGACAACAGTCAGGATCTAAAACAATTATCAGTGATGCCATATCTAGGACCTGACTTAAAGCAATTTTTAAATCATCAAGGACAACAACTTAGCCCCTCACAACGTGTGTCAATAAGCATACAGCTAATTGATATCGTCCAAAAATTTCATCAAGAATATGGGGCACATCGCGATATCAAGCCTCAAAATATTGCAGTGCAAGCAACTAGCTCAGACTGGAAGCTATCCCTACTTGATGTCGCAACTGTTGCTCCACTTGATGCCCAACCTTCAACGATTGGGACTATTGCTTACCTGCCTTTGCCTGAGGATCTAAAAGAAAAGATTGCATTACTACATGAACAGCAGCAATTAGAGAAACATCAGGCCGAGCTAATCGAATACGATTCTGATTTTGGTCCGGTAACATCTATGCATACCAATTCGATGTCAAGCGATAGTAAAGATAAGCTAGATGCTCAGGAAATTGAGAAAGAAACACGCCAAGCGCTCGGCAAATTTACTAACGTGCAACTGGATGCTTATGCAGTTCAACGTACCATTTTCATGGAGTCTGGGCCCTGTTTACTATCAAAAGATTTAGTGGGAAGCGACAAAACACTCAAATCACTAATTCAATCAAATAGTCCCCAAGACCTCAATGAACTAAAGCGATCACTTATCCATACACTCAAACAAAATAAACAACAAATGTCTGAATTACAGCTAGACTACAAACCACCAAATCCCATTAAATCCAGTGCGATCATAGGACCTGATGCCATAAAACAAGCGCCGCGAGTTGTCACGCCAGATTTAGAAACTATGAATGAACATGTTGATCGCCCTGCTTCACCGCCCACCTTCAAATAGCAATTTAAACAAGCAGCCGACCGATCATATTGATTGCTTCACGCACATCGTGTGTAATCTAAAGATCCTACTACATCTTGTTTAATCATGAATGATTCCAAACCAATCATCGTGATATTTGGCAATGGGTATGTCACGCAGTTTTTAGTGCCGCAGCTAGTCCTGCAAGGATGGTCAGTCTATGTGACATCACGGCAACTGCAGCTAGTCAAACCGATTGGCGGCAGTCGATTGATACACTTTTTTGACCCTGACTTACCAAATATAATCAGTCAATCTCAAGCGATATTAAGCACTGTGCCAACAGATCCAACCGCTATTGACCCAGTACTTGCGCTATATGCTGATCCAATCAGAAATGCTAAAGCGTGGGTTGGCTACCTCTCAGCAACCAACGTTTATGGGGATCATGGTGGCGCTTGGGTAACAGAAGCAAGTAGTTGCCAGCCATCATACCCTAAAGCTAAAACGCGACACCTTGCTGAACAAAAATGGCTGTCACTTCATCACAATCACCAAACACCTGTCCATATCTTCAGGTTATCAGGTATCTATGGGCCTAAAAGAAATGCGCTAATAGCCATTGATCAAGGTAAAAAACACGTCGTGGTTAAGCAAAATCATCAATTTTCTAGAATTCATGTTGCAGATATTTGTCAAGTGATACTCGCTTCCATCGCAAAACCAACGCCTGGAGAAATTTTTAATGTGAGTGATAACCAACCAGCACCGATCGAGGATGTTTATCATTTTGCGTGTCAGCTACTTGGGCGCGATCAATTAGATCAAGTGCCTTTTGAAGCAGCAAAACTTAGCAAGCCCGCTAAACAATTTTTTAATGATCACAAACAGGTTAGTAGCCAAAAAATTCAAAGTCAGCTGGGCATTCAATGGCGTTATCCAGATTACAAAACAGGCTTAGCGGATGGTTGCTACTAACACGTCGACTATTTTAGTGTGTAATGATTGGACTAAAAATTGCAAATCTGAAGCTGCATATCTTGACGCGAGATATACAGATATTGTTGATTAGACAATTCAAGCCAGGGTCCCTGCGTTAGCGGCTTAGAGCTAATTGTGAGTGACAGCAACTGCTCTTGGTCGTAGGTTGGCAAATAATGAAAAGACAAAGATTGGTTATTTTTGGAGGCAAAACGAATGCCAATTAACTGTTCACCATCAGTCATCACTAAATTCAGTCTGGAGAAATGTTTTTCATCATGTCCTTGCTGGTACGCAACGACCCAGTCAATAGCCTGACCAACTGCCATCACTAAATTTTGATGTTGTTGGTAGTATTGCATCACTAAATAAAACAAACATTCAGAGTCAGTTTGCCCTTTGATTTGTAGATATAATGGTTCATCCAACTGATTGATCATGGCTCTTCTAATCCCGGTAAAGGGGCGAATCGTGCCATTATGAACAAATGCAAAATTCTGATAGGTAAATGGATGACAATTGACCCGATAAACATCACCAACCGTTGAAGCGCGAATATGGCCTAAAAAGCATTTCGATTGAATATGCCGTGCTAGATATTTGAGGTTTTCATCATTCCAAGCTGGTTGGATAGATTTAAATAAACCAGGATCAGTTGCTAAGGACTTATCGTACCAGGCTAAACCAAATCCATCAGCATTCAGTCGATGACCATCTGTATGTGAAAATCGGCTTTGATTGATAAGTGAATTTTCAGGTTGACCAATTAATTGATCAAGCACTAAGCTTTGCTGACCAAAATAAGCAACAAATCGGCACATCTTTGACTCTAATTGGTCATGCTAGGTACCAGCTTTATAGACTGATCAGCCATGGCCTGACTAATCATCCGCTGGGCTACAATCTTAATCGGTATTGATTGAATGATCTTATCAGCAATACATGCACCAGTCACAGTTTCAAGTCCTTGAAAACCCGGTGCAGAATTGATTTCACAAATTTGATAACCAGATTCGTGAAAAAGTAAATCAACACCTGCTACCTGTAATCCAAATAATTCAGTTGCCCTCGTCGCCAGATAGCGAATTTTTTCATCAACTGTATGAAAAGTAACCTGAGCACCTATTGCAACATTGGCTTTAAAACCTCTGACTGCAGATCGTCTCATACAACCAATAATCTGGCCATCGACCAAAAAGACTCGAATATCTTGTCCATAACTGTCAACCACCATTGATTGCAAAATGAGTTGCGCTTGTGGACTGTGTGTAAAAGTCAAATCCATGATATCTTTTAAGCTTGCTGGCGATTCACATAATAAAACCCCACAACCTTGAGTTCCTGATACCGGTTTAATTACCAGTGGAAAACCAATACATTGCTCAACGACAACCATAGGCGTTGCCTGAGAAGCTAGTAATGTCCTTGGGGTTGGCAAGTTATGGCTAGCTAGGCACTGATGCATATAAAATTTATCTTTGACAGCTAAAATAGCATCTGCTGAATTGCAAATATAAACGCCTAGCTGCTGCATCATCCGTAGTATGGCTAATGCATGATCACATGTCTGTGAGCCAAGTCTGGGAATGATGAAATCTGGTAATGGCTGCCATTGCCCATTGATTAAGATTTGACGTCTACTAACTTGTTCAGCCAACACACTAAATTGGTCAGGAGTGTAAACACTAATTGCTATCTGCTGTGCTTTGGCAGCCGCCAATAAACGTAATACGCCATAATCTTGATCAGTCAAATCCTGACTCTCTCGACTATATAAAATAATGCCTGAAAAAGAGATTTCGTCTTTATCCATACTCGCTTGACCCCAAACTGTTAATATCATTTAACTTTATGTATTAAACCTGACTGACCGACTATGAATAATGTAGTACAAGAAATTCAATAAAGTTGGATTTTTGAAAAATTTAAATAATGAGTGATTAAGCCAAAAATATGACAAACTGAAAGAGCGCTAGTGTGATCTGTTAAACCAACTTAAAAAGCTGTTGACCATTGCCTATAAAAGCTTTGTTTTAAGATACCTGTGTAGACGAAGAAGTGGACTTTGATAAACTGCCGTTTTGATCAGTCATAGACAATGGTAAGTCTATGATGAATTTAGTGCCACTGCCTAGTTCACTTTCCACATCAATGGTAGCTTTCATCATGTTGACATACTGTTTTACCGTATAAAGACCTAAACCAGACCCCTTGTAAAGTCCCCTAAAAGAGGGCGTAAGCCTAGAAAAATGTTCAAAAATAACATTAAGTTTATCTTTCGGAATCCCAACACCAGAATCTTCAACCACCACTCTCACAGTCATTAAGTTATGTTGCTTGTCCATCACACTAACACTGACTTTTACAAATCCTGATTCCGTGAACTTTAACGCATTGCTAATTAAATTTAAGACACATCGATGCAACAATTTACGAAAACCAAAGCAATGACTTGGTACATCTTGCTCAACTTCTGCGCTGATGGCCAATTGCTTTGTCTTAGCAATTGGCTGAAATAAAACAATATTTTTATTAATGAGCTCTCTAATGTCAAAAGACTCTGAAACCTCATAAGTTTTATCTGACTCTAAGTGCATGACCTCTAATATTTCGTTACACAGCTGTAACAATTCTTCAGTTGCACCAATCATTAACTGTCCATCTTGCTCAACAACATCCACCATATCTGATAATACTTGTTTCGATTGGTTGGTTGAGTAGATGGCTTGTTGTTGATTGGCTAAGTATGCCTTTGACTTTTTGGCTTGGTTAAGCAAGTCTTGAACTAACCCAATGATACCAGTTATGGGCGTTCTAATATCATGCGACATATTAGCAATAAACTCAGATTTAGCTCTATTTGTAGCTTCTGATCGTTTTCTCATGTTTTCTGAGACAATCCTTTCTTTATTTCTGGCAAAAACTCCACCCACGACTAATGCTGCAATAAAAGTTGCTAAAGTACCAGATAAACTGATATCACCTGGGTTAAACGAAAGTGGCAGCGGTGATAGATAATAGAAACAGGTCAAAGCAAGCCCTGAACCTATTAATACAGTTACTAGTAGACCAATAAAATCAAGTAAAATGAAGATCAAAAGTAAGGCAAGAAAATAGTTTAATAGCCATACCGCTGAACAATGATTCATAATAGCCATAAATGTAAAAAAGAATGGCAAGCAAAGTGTCACCACAAAATACCAATACACTGGCAGCCAATTTATTATATTTTTTGGCCACCGCTTCACAAAAATCAACGGAAGGCAGCAAATACTAGCAATGATGCGTAAAGTTAAATTCTCATAACCTTGTGTCGCATCAAAACACCAAATTGCATAATAAAGTGGATAGTTAATGAAGAATATGATCCCGAATAACGAGATCAGTTTTTCACAACCCTCAACTTTTTTGTCAAGATGTTTAAAAATGTAAGCAGTGATGTTGCCAATCTTAGGCTTGAGACATTGCATTAGCCATATCCTTCCACATTCTAGTCTGCGTCTTAGCGATATAGTCAAAAGCAATATGTACGTGACCGGGATCTTCATCCCAAATTGCAACAAGCTCCTGATAGGTTTTATCAAAATGCTCTGCTTCACGATGTATTCTAAAAAAGACATGATCCTCAGGAAAAAGTGCAGTTAATGCCTCGTAATCTGTTGTATCAAGCCGCTCATAAGCAGAAAAAGTAGCGAATTGAACAGGCCAAGGTTGCTTATACATCCATTGAACGTGACCATTGTTAAATGCTCGTATTTCAGGGAGGTAGAAATCCTCTTTAAGAATCACGTCAGTTAAATCTACCTTCATTTTCTTAGCGAAATTCAAGTACATTTGTTCATGAGAAAGACAATCATTATTAAACTCTTCTTCAATATTCTTTAAAATGATCTGCTTAAATCGATTGTTTGGTGCATGATTACCAAGATGCCATAAAAAATCTTTAAAATGGCCTCTAGCATGATAAAAGATCTTGACAAAGTATTGCATTTGCTCGGTTGTATACTGCGCTGCAATGCTCGGGTTAAAAAGATCTATGTCTTTAATCTGAGTTTTGTATGCTGCATCCCAGCTACTTAAAAAATCATCCAGATTGCTTTGCAAAAGGTGTTCTGTTTTGTACACAATTGTAGATAATGAAGATTTTAATGTACCGCTCATCATGCTCTCCAAAAGATGCCAGCTTCTTGGCATCTTAATTCACAACTCACCCAATATAAATCATTATAATTAAAATGATTTTTTAGTCAATATTGTCATAAAATAACGCTATAAAGGTGGTTTAGTCATCTTTAAGCACAATTAAGATCCCACTTAGCTCAACCTAATGTAAAAAAATCACTTCTACCCAAGCAACAACTTCGTTACAATCCCTTCATCTCACTGAATGGAAATACGATGGGGCATTATCAGCATCCGTTTGTGCTGCATGGCATCGATGCAGTGCGAGAAACTGCTAAATTTATCATGCGATACTTGGGACGAAGCGATCGAATGGATCTGATTGAAAAAGATGACCATAGCTATACGACCCAGGTCGACCAGCAAGCAGAAGTCCTGTTAATTGAATCGATTTTACAACGATTTCCAAAGCATATCATTATTGGTGAAGAAACTGGTACACATACCCCAAACCAGCCAGACCAAATCAAATGGATCATCGATCCCATCGATGGTACGATGAATTTTATCCACGGTTTGCCATATTTCTGCATTTCGATTGCCATTGCCTATCAAGATGAAATAGAACATGCCATCATTTATGACCCAATGCGCAACGAACTTTGGACTGCCAGTAAAGGGCAAGGCCTGCAATTAGATCAAAAGCGCATCCGTATGAGAACTCCCAAATCACCCAAATTATTGATGAGCTGCAACTTACCATGTCGTCAGACTGAACCACTAAACCACTATACGCAGCAATTAAAACAGTTACAGCCTGAACTAGGCAGCATCCGTCATTTAGGTTCAGTGGGACTTGAGCTAGCTTATACTGCCAGCAATCGCTTACAGGCAGTCCAACACTATGGCTTAAAACCATGGGACAAAGATGCTGGCCTTTTAATGATAAAAGAGGCCGGAGGCGATATCTTACACATACCTGCTCAAAAAGATCGCCCTAGTGGCTTTATTGCTGGTCAACCTGATGTAGTCAACCGCATCAAAGCGCGTCTTTCGATTGAAAATGCCTAATGTCAGTCCGGCTCGGTGTTTCTAATACTTTCAGACTATCCACCTGAGGCATGAATTGATCATCAAGGTTATTTTCTGTCTTTTTACGTAACTTTAGAATAATCGTCACGGTGATAAATAGTGGCGCCATCATTAAATCATAAATCTTAAGATGAATCGGCAACGGCAATAGGACCGGCAGCACGCTTAAACATAGTATAAACACAAAAAATAAAATTTTATGTCTCAATACAAAATCTTGCTGATCAAAAATATGACAGCTGATACTAGACAGTAAACAACAAATACTCAATACAGGGGTCATATCAACATAACTCATCAGCACAAATGGTAGCCAAATCAGCAATAACAACCAGGTTTTTTTGACAAACCTTGTAAAAGGAATCACTAATGCTAATTGAGAAAGTACAATAAAATACCAACGGTATGACTCAGTGGCAAAATGATCATATGGCAAATTTGGCAACAAATACCAAATCATAGATGCAAGATAAACCTTGAGTAGTTTATCTCTAGATTGATGAATCAAATGGCCTGGAAAAAAGCTTAAACAACCGAGCAGCGTTGCCACAAATACACTCATAACCGCAATAAAAGAAACCAATGGCAAACTCAGATGTAATTGTGATAAGCCAGCTGGCACCCAGCTGGTTAACAACATAAATAAATGTGGCATAAACTTTTATGCGAATTTTTCCATATTATAACATTTTGTAAAAAAATATATTTTTTTCATAATATTGTGTTTTATTAATAGATAGCCAATGATCAATCATACCACCTTTAAAATCATCGAATATGCATAAAAAAAACGATGTTTAAACATGGAAAAAACCTTTAATGCCATAGCAAATACAACGCAGATCATCATTTAGATTTACGTATTTTTTACATGAAAAAATGGCGACACAAGTTTAGTGGGATGATTAATTGCTTATTTTTGGCTAATGGATGGCATATCTTTCAGCCATGTTACCCACTGATCTTCAGTCATGATTTGAATGCCCAGCTTTTTTGCTTTACTTAATTTGCTACCTGGTTTATCCCCACACACCAAAGTGGTCACTTTTTTAGATAATTGATCACTAACTTGCATGCCTCTGGCTAAAATTTGAGCTTGTGCATCACTACGGCTCATCGTATTAAGCTTGCCAGTAATGACGAAAATTTGGCCACTAACTAACTTGACTCGATCATCGATATCTATATGACTTAATATTTGATTAACATCTGCTACATGATCATCATCACCCCAGAAACCAACCCAAGCAGCGGCAGCAACCGGTCCAATTTGATCAATTGCTAAACACTGCTCTTCAGTTAATGCCATTAGCTTTTGGATATCAGGCTGGTGGTCAGTTAGTGCAGTGGCGTGCGTCACGCCAATATGGCTAATGCCCAGCGCATAAATAAATCGAGACAAGGACGTTTTTTTGGATTGGTTCACAGCTTGTATGACATTGCCAGCTGACTGCTCGCCCATGCGATCTAATTGCGCTAAATCAGTGGCCGTCATATTGTATAAATCGCTAAATTTTTTCACTTTTCTTGATTTTACCAGCTGGTCAATTAAACGGTCGCCTAGCCCATCGATATTCATGGCTTTACGCGATACAAAATGTTTAATGGACCCAGCTAATTGGGAAGGACACAGGCGCCCTTGATGACAACGTAAAATACCAGATTCAGACTCAGTAATGGGTTGATCACAACTTGGGCAACCATTGGGTGACAAGATAGGCTGACCAATGGGCTGATCTGTTTCAAGTCGCTTAAGTAGATATGGGATCACATCGCCTGATCGACAAATTAATACTTGATCTTGCAGGTGGAGCTGATGGCGACGAATTTCTTGCATATTATGCAATGATAAATAAGTAATCGTTGCGCCACCAACTTGAACTGGCTTAACTTGCGCTACCGGTGTAATAACGCCGGTTCGACCAACTTGAAAAGCCACGTTGATCAGCTGTGTGCTGACTGATTCAGCTGGAAACTTATAGGCAATCGCCCAGCGTGGCGAACGTGCAACTTGCCCTAACTGCTGCTGTTGGCTGAGATCATTCACTTTAAACACCACCCCATCTAATTCACAGGGCAAAGATGAACGCTGGTTCATCATGGACTGATAGTAATCAGCTAATTGATCAACACCATGGGCTACCTCGATCCATGGACTGACTGGCAAACCCCAACCTTTAAGCTGTGACAATACGTGCTGCTGCGTCACAAGCGGCGACCCATCATGGTGGCCAATGGCGTAGGCATAAAATGATAGCCGACGCTGCGAAGTGACTTGTGGATCTTGCTGGCGAATACTCCCAGAGGCAGCATTTCTGGCATTGGCAAATGGTGGCTTATCCATTGCGATTAAGTCACGATTGATTGCTGTAAATACAGGCTTTTCAATGAACACTTCACCACGTACTTCTAATGTATCTGGCCAACTCTCACCGATCAACATCGTTGGAATGGATCGAATCGTCTTGATGGTATGAGTCACCACTTCGCCTTGTTGGCCATCACCACGCGTGGTGGCACTAGCTAATTTTCCCTGACGATAAAGTAAATTGATGGCTACACCATCAAATTTTGGCTCGCAGACCCAAGTCACATCTGGTACTACCTTTGTGACACGATCGACAAAACTTTGTAATTGGCCCTTATCAAATACATTTGCCAAAGACAACATCTGCAATAAATGGGTTTGAATCTGAAAAGAGCCATCAACTGGTGCACCAACGCGCTGAGTTGGTGATTGATCCGTGAGCCACTGTGGATATTGTTGTTCAAGCTGCTGGCATTGAATAAATGCTTGATCATAAACCGCATCGGAGACCTGCGGTTTAGATAAAACGTAATACGCATGATTCCATCGATGTAATTTTTGATGAAAATCAAGCAATCTTTGATAATCTGGATGTGACTTAGACATCATAGACCAACTTCTATGGACATTACGTATCAGGTTTCATTGAACTGCCACATTTATAACACTCCATCACACAAGAAGAAAGGGGCTCAAGGTGCAGACCCTGAGCCACCTGGAGTAACACCTTTTCTTTATTTTCCTTTTGGATGCTGAGATTGAAGTGCTTTATGTAAGCTCTGCATGGATGCAGATAATGCTTCCATTTGTTTTTGTTGTAGATCTTGCATTTTACTTATTTCACTACGAAGCTGACTCATACGCTTAATTCGATGTTGCAAAATATTATGGCAATTTTTTGGTGTTCGATACTCGCTATAGACAGCTGATCTTATGAATTGATAAAAACTAAATGTAATTTCTCTAAGACGCGAAGATGATTGACGATCATCAGACATCAGTTCCGCCAAATTAACACAAGTTGAATGGATACGACCAACACGATCCTGTGTCTCAGATACCGCTCTCTGTGCAGCTTTTACAGCAGCCATATGACTTTTGATTTGTTTGTTGATTGCGTTTGCGTCACCCAGATGAGCCACTGGATCCAATGCTTGCTTAGATTGATCAAAGCAGATCTGCGCTTCAGCCTGAAATTCAGATAAGTTTGCTTTACAACGCTGCCATGCTTGCTCAGCTTCTTTTGAATTTAATTTCTCCCAAGCCTGAGCTGAGATTTTTTTTCCTTTTTCTAAACCATCTTGAGTCAGTTTAGCGCACTTTTGATAAGCTTGAGATGCTGATTCACGAACAGCATTTGCTTGATTTGACATTTTAACTCCATGTTTAAATTTCCAAATTCATTATAGAACAAAAAATCAAATCAACTTGTTTTTTGGCAACGACCATAATATTTCAAAATGTTGGGTTTTGAACTATAATCACGAACAAATCATCAGGCGTATTGTCATGACTTCAGTGGACGAAAAATTTATCAAGAACATGAGTCAAAAGGACTACATGAACGATATACAAAAGCATTTTTTTCATGATAAACTGCTCAACCTGAAAAATGATTGCACGAAAAAAATAAAAAATTATCAAAAAGAAATTCACGTTGCCAATTTCCCAGAAACGATTGAAAATGCCAGTATCGAAAGCGAAAAAATCGTCACTTTAAGATTGATTGATCGAGAAACCAAACTACTACATAAAATTGAAAAATCAATCTTAAAGTGACGATTT
>Ga0233438_10003703_pt1 | contig 13941 bp, 5 predicted proteins | sample SI_123_September_FD_182720 | JGI IMG/M metagenome (GOLD analysis project Ga0233438, IMG submission 182720) | Seawater microbial communities from Saanich Inlet, British Columbia, Canada - SI_123_September2016_10_MG | ecosystem: Environmental > Aquatic > Marine > Inlet | place: Canada: British...
GACCTGACGATAAATACTCCTACAAGCGGTACAGATGTCATTACGGCGTGTGGCAGCTATACCTGGATAGACGGAACTACGTATACGTCGAGTACGAATACCGCAACGACCATATTGACAGCCTCGAATGGTTGTGACAGTATTGTGACCTTAGATTTAACCATCAATTCTCCCGTGACATCCACAGAGGTGGTTACAGCCTGTGGAAGTTACACGTGGATAGATGGCAATACATATACTTCTAGTGATACGTCAGCGTCCATAACTTTCACAGCATCAAACGGTTGTGACAGCGCAGTCAATTTAGACCTTACTATTATTCCACCGGCGAACAGTGTAGATTCTGTTACGGCATGTGGTAGTTACACTTGGATAGATGGAAATACATATACATCAAACAATTCTACTGCAATAGATACGCTGATAGGCTCCAACGGTTGCGATAGCATTGTTACGTTAAACCTCGTGATTACCAATACCTTTTCCACTACAGAAGTTATTTCTGCGTGTGTTAGCTATACCTGGATTAACGGAATTACTTACACATCAAGTAACACAGACTCGGTATTACTCATTGCTTCCAACGGCTGCGATAGTATTTTGTATCTGAATTTGACCATCCTTCAAAGCAAATCATCCATTGATTCAGTACAAGCTTGTAATAGTTTCACTTGGATTAACGGTGTTACGTACTTATCGGATAACAATAATGCATCTGTAACTTATACAGCTCAGAACGGCTGTGACAGTGTGATTTATCTAAACCTTACTATTTCAAATATTAATACATCCGTACAGACTTCTGGGGACACATTAGTAGCACCTCCTAATCAATCCTCCTACCAATGGATGAGATGTGAAACCGGTTCATACAGTCCTATTGCCGGTGCAACCTTTAACACTTTTACTCCTACTTCAAAAGGTCAATATGCAGTAAGAATAGTTAACGGAGCATGTATGGATACCAGCAGTTGCATATTTTTCTCCGGGTTAGGCATGAATGAAAGCAATTCGTATTTCAAAATTTACCCGAATCCTTCAAAAGAGTTATTAAATATTAAATCCGATATTTTATTTATTGGTATCAAAATCTACGATTCTTCGGGAAGAGAGGTCTTTGACTCAAAGATTGAGCAACCATCTGAAGAATTATCATTGAATCTTGAGAACTTAAAATCGGGGTTTTATTCTATTCAATTAATCGGTGAACAACGAGTTTATTCCGAAACCTTAATCATTAGTTATTAATCGAAAATAGCCTTAACTTAATTGAAACTAAAAGTTATTGGGAGCAAAAAATAAAAACCAACGATGAAAAAATTCCTCACGCTACTGCTTGCATATCTATTTGTCACCTCCGCTCAAGCCACTCATCTTCAGGGCGCTGAAATTACTTGGCAGTGTAAAAGCAACGGAAAATATGTATTTACCCTGAGCGTTTACAGAGACTGTGGTGGTGTTATACTCCCTACAACGGCCCAAACTCTTGGGAACAATGCGGGCGTTACCATTTCATGCACCGCGCATAGCAATCTTTATGGTCCACTGGTGGTTGAAAATCAAGCTTACGGAATGAGAATGAAAGTACCTGGTAAGGCTACCTCGTGCGATCGGACGTGACAAGTAGTTTGAATAACTAGCTTGTGCACTTAGAGAATATTCGCCCATTACAGCACTAAAGGCTGAGCGCATCGTCCAAATTTCACCGATACTTTGGGCACTATAAAACGAGGCTTAATGCACTAAATTCTTTATTATAAACACCACCTCTAGGGTTAAAACGCTCGTTAATCTTCCATAATGCGTGAGAGAGAATTTGCTCGGATTGGCAACCTGTAGACTTTGATTTATTCCCAATAGGAGTATTACCGCCTAGGGGAATCATCAATCCAATTTCTGCAGTTCCATAAGTTCTCATATTGTTCATTTTAGAGATCGTCATATCATATCCGAAAGAAACAATAAACCTGCTGAGTCTAATTTGCGTTAAAAAGCAAAGAGCGTCCACCGAAGTTTTCAAAGGCAATATATATCGACTTCTATAGAGTGTATACACGCTAACAGAAGAATTAACATTAGTGCCAACGCGCACTTCTGAAGTTGTTGAAGCTCCTTGTTTCTGTAAGATTGCCCCAACAATCAGATAATTAGGCTGAATACCCTTTATACCATTCGAGTTTTTAGGTACGATAATTGATGAAATATGCGCTACGTAACGAGGAATTAAGATGCTGTTGTTATCAAAAAAACTTACCGCGGTATTGTTGATGTGAAAAGCCGATAACCCGCCTTTAAGGGCAATAATAGAATTATTGCTGAGTTGTCTTGAGTAGGCGCCGCGAACCCCAAAATTTGCTGAAACAGATATATTTCCTTGAACATTCTGTGGATTTATGAGAGGCGTGGAATGGATAAGTCCGTAGAATGGGTTGTATTGTGAACTGAAGTTTAATTCTTGCCAGTGTAAGGAAAATTGCGAGATACCAAAACTAACGCCACTAGCAAAAGAGTAATTATGACGATTAAATTTACCTGAGAATCGGGCCGCAGAGCCTAACCGAAAACCATTTAATTCCAAATCACCCTCCCCGGATGATTGATTATTTACTTGCATCGAAATGCCAAACCCGTTATTTCGATTTGAAACGATAGGAGCACATAAACTTGCCTGATTAATGCGATATGCAGCTGAACTAGATGAAGGACCGGCTAAATTCAGCCATTGGTGTCGAGTAGAGGTAAAGAGTTTTATCTGCCCGTCACCTGATATAGCGTAGGCGGGATTCACATTGACCGGATTGAAATCGGAAATACTGAAAGAGGCATCTTGCGCAAAAAGACCAGTAGTTAAGAATGATACAATTATGAAGAATAGGAATTTGCTCATTAGCGTAAAAGTGTTAAGGTCCCATAGGTTAATGTTTTACCGAAAGAATTTTTCTGGCCTAACCAGCGTTTATTGTCTAAAAATATTGCGTTTATTCTCCAGGAATACACACCCAAAGGCATTGGCTCACCGGTCCCCATAAACAGGCCATTCCACCCTTCTAAAGGCGAATTATAAAGTGATTCTATTTTATCGGAATAATAGACTAGATTACCCCATTTATCATAGATCCAGAGCTCATAGACATCAAGATTATGGCCTTTTGGTAAAAACAGATTATCCTCACCCACATAGTTTAAATCAGGAGCAAAGGCATTAGGCACAAATAAACTAGACTCCCAAACCCACAAGTTTTTACACAACGAATTTGTGCAGCTCTGTATTGACTCAACTAAAAGACAAACCCTAATACTATCATAATTATTCGAGAGCTGTGGAAGTTGAAAATTCGGTTCAAAATCATAACTCAATTCTCCGGTACTAAAGCTCCATTGGTATATGAAACTTGAATCAAGCGGTATCGTGTTATTGATTAGGCCTAATTGAAGATTATTGTAATTTATAAAAGAGAAATCTGGATATGGTAAGTCATGTACTAAAACGTTTAGTCCTGGCGAATAAAAAGTACAGCCAGAGGTGCTTGTCACAAGAGCATATGCTTTAAAGCTTCCAGGATTATTATAAGTGTGAATGGCGTTAAAAGGGGGTGAATTCACAATTTTACGAACACCATCTCCAAAAACATATTCAATTGATTTTATGGAATCATTTAAAGGGGTTACTGAAATATCGTAAAACGATATGTCAAAAGGGATACATCCTTCGCGTTGCGAGGAGTTAATTTGCGCGTCTATACCTTCAGAAATATACAATTCTTGGGATATGGTGTCCCAACAGCCATATTGATTTTCTACGTAAAGCATGATATGATAATTTCCCTGACTTGTAAAGGTGAATTGAGGATTATTTAATGTGCTTGTTAAAACCCCGGCATTTTGGTAGTCAAAGTCCCATAATAACCCAACACCGCCGCTAGACGTATTAAAAAATTGATAAGTCTTTGGTAAACTACAACTATCATTCGAAACCAGCGTCCAATTGAAATTTGGGCTTGGTAGTTGCGAAACCGTTACAAACTGGCGGTACCTACTAATACAACCTGAATTTGAAGTAGCCTCTAACACTATTTCATAAACTCCAGGTTGATTATAGACGTGATATGGGGCATAGGCATTTGAAGTATTACTATCGCCGAAATCCCATTTATATCCAACTATCTGTCCAATTGGTATACTAGAGCTATTCGTAAAAAGGACTGTATCGCCTAAACAAACCGAGTTTGCCTGAAACTCAACCTGAGGCGTAGGTAACACTTCAATTTCTGAAGAGTCAATTCCTATACACCCATTGTCACCATAAGCTGTGAGTATAATTGTATAGTTGTTTGAAGACGAGTAAGAATGAGTTGGGTTAATAATAATTGAAGAATCGCCATCGCCAAAGCTCCATAGGTATCCAAGAATAACTCCGTTCTGGAAGCTGCTAGTGTTTAGAAACGAAATTGTGTCGTTACCGCAATAATTTAAAGGGGAAACAAAGCTAACATCGGGAGAAGGAAAAACTTCAATAGTCTGGAAGGAGGTGTCAACTCCACAATTTGCGTTAACAAATAGTGCAACAGTATATAATCCTGGTTTATTGAAAGTCCAGCTAGGATTTTCTATGGCTACGGTATTAGTATCACAAACGTTTAAAACGGTATCAAAATCAAAGCACCAACTAAGTGAATTGTAGTTGTAAGAAAGATTTAAAAAGTCTACAGTTAATGGCGCACATCCAGACGTTTTAGAAGGACTGAATGAAGACAATACAGATCCTCGTTGAACCGTTATGGGTATTGAAGAAGATGTATCTCCGCATCGATTAGAAGCGAAGAGTTCTGCAATGTAGGTGGTGTCAGTTACCCCTTGGTAGCCATAGCTATGAGAAATTGGTTGCCAAACAGAATCAAATTGGGACCCAATAGGAATGCCTACTCTACTAAGTTTTGAGCCTTGACCGTCGCCAAAGCTAATATAAGCAGAATCGATACCCCCATAGAGGAACCCATTGGGCAGAAAAGTACAGTTAAAAGGAGAACAACCTGTATCCTGAATCGCAAATAAAGTAGCCGTTGGAAGGGGACTTAAAGTAATCGTATCATATGAAATCACCTTTTCACAGCAATTCCAAACTGTCAATGAAATCACATACGAGGTATCATTGTCTATTGCTGCACTTAATATTGGAAATACCGTTGTGTCACCGAAACCTTTTGTTATGATTATTGACGATGTATCTAAATATTTTGGAAAAACCTGATAGTATCCAGAATCTATAGAGCCGTATATAGAATCTGTTATAATTGGGGTATAGTCTCCGCAGCTATTAAGAGAATTGAACTTGACGTCTACGAATAAATCCTTTCTAATATACAAGTTAATTAGAGTGTCCTTAGAACAACCAAATTCGTTTGACCATTCAATCCATAGACTTTCAGCACCAGTCGCGTTGTAGCTAATTGATGCGCTATCGCTGTGAGAGTCAACTATGCTATCACCATTCCAATCCCAAGAAGAAAAATAGTTAGAGCCAGAGTTGCTTATTGAGTCCCATTCAATTATATACAATGTACTATCTAGTCTACACAAAGTATCAATTCCACATAGTCCATTGGAAATAAAACTTGCATCAGGTGTCGCGAATACACGCAAACTATCCTCAAAAACATGGCTGCAATTAAATTCATCGCTTCCAGAAACAGAATATGAATAGATTCCTGGCTCCGTATTTAACCTAATCATTGCCGAGGTTGAATATACGGAGTCTTCAATCGTCCAAACCCAATTTAAATTTGGATCTGAAAGAGAATCAGTAAAAATCTCTATGGTATCGGTGGCACAGTTCGTAATAGGGGTAGAAACAGTGAAGTCTATTTCAGGTGAAATAAAAAAAGTTGCGTAATAAACGGAGTCACAAAGCGGACGATCCCCTACGCTAATTTTATGAACTAAAGTGTAAACTGATGTAACGAGATTATCCAATTCAATTTTACTGAGAATGGTATCATGATAGGTCATAATTGTACTACCCCCAGAATCCAATAGATACCAATCATGATTTCCGCCACTATCAACTATCGAATCAATGAATAGAACCCCCCTATTACAGATGGTATCATTGGTTAAATCGAATACGGCGCTGTTCGGCTTTGGAAAAACATTTAATGTATCTAATCGTATTGATGAACAGCTGTCTTTGTCATATACCGTTAAAGAAATCAGATACTGTTGACTAGTAACGGGAAGGGTAAATCCACTCATGTTAATTGTCGGGAGGCTATCGTTATTATCACTAAGAGATACCATGATAGAATCGCCCAATAACATACTGAGTTCCCAACTGTGATGAACAACATTTCCGGAACTAGAATTAATTAATCCCAATTGTTGCCCAGAACATAAACTATCGTTTATGGAGAAATTTGCAAATAACCGCTCCGGAAGTAATATTAGTTGAGAAAGTGAGTCCCTACAAGAAAATTCATTTGTTACGATATGCGTGACCTTCAGGGAGTCTATGCCGTCGGTACTTAATGTATCAAAATCCGGATACGCGAGAGTCTGCGAAATACTAAGATTACCATATTCTATAATCCATAAATGAGCATAATTTGAATCTACGATAGAGTCTACTGTAATAATAGTTGACGTACATACAAGCGTTGTATCTAATAAAAAATAAGCATCTGGTAAACTTCCAAAGTTCAGAATTATGGCCGCTGAGTCCGTTCGGCATTCACCTTGAAAGATTAATTGAATTGTGTATGCACCTTGAGAATTAAATTGAATAACAGGAAGTCCAAGGCTATTTATACTAATCTGTGTCCAGTTCTGAGGAGATGAAACTAGGCAAACAACCGTGTCATAAAGTAAGGGATCATAAGCTTGATTAAAAGAAAAATCATTCGCTCCGATACTTATAAATAATGAATCCGAACATAAGGTTACAGTATCCTTTAAGAATTGAATCTTAGGATTGTTTGGAACATAGATGGAATCCATAACCTCCCATATTCCACATGGTGAAATAGCTTGATACCAAATTACTTGCTTTCCAAAACCAGACGACTGAACGGAAAACTTAGGGCTCCAGCTGGTACCTGAAAAGTATAGAGTGTCTGTTTGACTTTCATCAAGAATCGTTACTCGATACTTTAACGAGTCCCCACAGAGGGAATTAGCAGAATCAAACTCAGCGCTATAATCGGAAAATGAACAAATGGTATCGGGTAATGATGATAATAGTCCGATTTGAACAATAGAATCAACACATAACCAATTACTTGTAAGATCCGTCTGACAAAAAATATTTGACCCCATATTGACTAATCCTGTCAATTTAGTAACCTTAAAATATCCGGTCTGATGAAAAATTATGGATAGAGATCCGCTGCCATAGGTCCACAACCCCGGATAACTAGCGGAATAATTGGTATCACCTAAAGACGATCCATTTGCAAGGGAGTATGTTAAACTAGAGGGATACAGAAAATTACCCTGATCATCTTCTATGAACCAAACGCCGCCTTCATTATTGTTACAAATGAAATTATTTCCGCTTGAGATAATTGACGTTCCCGTACCAGAATTGGCAGTTATTAAGGCTGTATTATTGATACATATTACGGAGTCGGACTGCAGGGTTGGATTTGGACTTTGGCTAACCAAAATAGGCCCTACTTCAACAGCTGATTGAGATCCATTACAAGGTGCTGATTTTATTGCACTGACGGAGAAGACATTGTTATAAGTAATTCCAGCTAAATCTGTAAAATAGCCACAAGAGCTTGATGTAAACCAATGCCGGTAAAACAAAGAACCGGTGATAGAATCATAAATAAGAAAGGGATAGTTAGAAACCCCGTTTTCAACAAGCGGAGATGACGCTGAAAGAGTTGCGCTTCCATCGTTAGAGGAAAAGTTATAAGAAATACCCGTTGGGTCTAACTCCCAATATAAGATCTGGAAGTCATAATAAATACTATCAATATCTGATTCAAAACAAGTAGAAGTATTGCCGGGTGTTCCAAGTCCCAACGATTGGGAGGTCCCATAATAAAATGCAACCGTATCAACTGAAGTGCAATTGCTCGAGTCTGTAAGTTGTAAAACAATTTGGTATAGACTTGGCGCATTGAACTGGTGATTAACAGGAGTAGATGACACATTCCCGGTGGACTGTGATCCGTCGCCCCAATCAATGCTGTATGAAGTGAAATTTAATAAGCTACCGGAAAACTCAATGCCAAAAGTTGGCGTTGAGGCGGAGCTACACATGGAATACGTTGGGACACCGTTGAACATTAATGGGAAAATGGTGTCATTCTGACTCCCATAAATTGCAAATCCATAAAGTTCACTAGATAATTTCGCTCCTACATGAATGACAGAAGAATCATTATTTAAACACCCGTACTGATCTGTGAAACCATAATAAAGTGAATTATTCCCATAAGATAATGAAGATGGTTTTATGGAGTCAACACTATTACCAAAGCCTTGTCTGTTCCAAAAATAACTCCCTGTATTAGGGTTTCCTTTAGAAAGTACAAAAGGAGTTGAACATGGGGTAATAGAAGTATCTGTTATCCCAGAACTAACCAGCGTATCAGGAATCAGCCGTATGTATAAAGTTGTATCTTTTTGATTCGTTGAATCCTCAACATGCACTGACGCTAGAGTTATAGATTGAATATTTGAGGAAATCTCAACCTTTGCGGTCCCCCAACCTTGCGCACCAATATTAGTAATTACAACGTGACTTGATGATGTCCATATAAGCGGCCCTTGTATACCTGAGCCCGACTGAACCTTGAGAAAGAAGTCGTTCTCTGACTCACACATTGGAACCGTGTCATTCAATAGAGATACCCCGTTTTGATCGGCAAGATAAAACTGAGCTTGGCTGAGCAACGGCGATAGTAAAATTAATGAGATAACGAATCGTTTCATATTTCAATAGGACTCCAACTACCCTAATATACAGACGATTAATACAATCTCTACGTCATCTATTGCAATGTATTTAACAACGCACTTTACCTCTCCCGTAAAATTAGTCCATATTCTAAAGTTTACTTTTTTCTATGAAATCATGCCCCTAAAGTGTTAGCCGTAAAACGCAAAACCAAACATTTGACATTTTTGTGGATTTCGGCCAGATATGAGTGCTATAAGTCATGTCGTTTATAGCGTAAGTATCCAATTATCAACGTTGTTTTTCTTTAGCCTATTTGATGCTTTGATCGCCTCATCTTTAGATTTAACTATTTGTTCTACCACACGGTAGCGCTTGCCAGAGCTATCAAGTAAAATCATCGGCATAACAGTTAGTTCATTTGAATATTCTAAGGCTGATTCGTAACTGCTAAAACTTGCAATTACTATTGCAAAAGACAAGGGATTAGCATCGCTTTGTGTTGGCTCGACTTGATGCTCTTCGACAGCTTGATCAGCAGAGTTACTTTCAATCGTTCCTTGATTAAGTTCATCAATTACTCCCGAAAAGATCTCAATTTCTAAATCTTTTTGTTTAAGCTCTTTTTCATATTTCATCGACATGGCGATAAGCTCATTAGTTAACGCCTTGTATTCAGAGGATAGGTCATTAGTTTCATTATTGCCTTTTTTATTATTTAATGTAAAAACCAGCGAGGTATGGTAATTCAGTATGTATTTAGCATCTAAAGTTGAAGAGAGTCGATCAGAGAGCTTAAAAGAGTTCAAACCAAAAGCAATGGCCGTTTGGTTGCCCAAGGAAACCTGGTATGATAAACCAAGGTTAAGGTTAGAAGTAAGCCGCTCCTGAGACAACCACATTTGATTTTCATTATTGGTGTGAGTCAGCAGATACCCCACACCTGTTTCAAGTAAAAAGAAATTTGAAGAGTTTAATCCTAGTAATGAATTAAGGTTTGTGGTTACGCTGAAATCAACTGGTACTGCTTGGCCGTTGCCGTTTGGATAATTTAAATTTTGTACACCCAACTTAAGATTAGTTGAGAAAAATTCATTGAAAGTTAACCGTAATCCAGATTTAATGCCAGCGTTATAGCCCAAGTTAGCAATGTCAAGCGGATTATAGGACATTAAGCTTTCTTCGCCTACAATTACCTCATTATATTGTGTGGTAATTGCAAATTTTATTTGTCCAAACGCCGTATGACTGATAATGAAAAGTAGGAGTAAGTATTTTTTCATGATAGTGTGGTAAAGATGCGTTAATAGGTTAAAATTAGACTTTCAAAATTGTTTTTCCATTTATGAAATGACATAAACACATCAACTTAATAACAAATTAAACCCCGTCTTCTAAACGAGACGAATTAAAAGATTTAAGATATGATGTTTATGATTACAAAAATTAGTTGTAGTTTCAATTTGAACTAAACCTTAAATAATTATGTTACAAGCTCTTATCGACGCGTTTGCGTCAATGAATTTAACACCTAACTACTTACTTGTCGCCGGTGCGTTGATTGGGTATTTTAGGCAGCAACATGCTCAGTCCAAAGTACCGGGCGCGTTAAGTATTCCCAAGGATTTATTAAAGTCAACGGAATTTAATAAGCTTTGGACTCTGTTATATGTGTTCTTATTGCCTCTATCGTTTCTAGTGAACGTTTTCGTTTATGCGGTTTATGCCCTCATGTGGCTCATCGACGTAATAGGAACTGTTGTTCGCTGGTCAGCGAATAAACTGTATTGGCTTTGGTCTCAATTAATATTGGGACTGGGAGGCTTTTCGTTTTATGTGCTTTGGCATTACTTAGTGATATGGCCATATAAGCTTTTTGCTAAAATGCTATCGTCCTTTATTGCCAGCTTTAATTGGGAAGATAATAAGGCGTCTTATCGAACGGTCGTTATTGCTGTTTTAATAGCAGTGGGAGGATACCTACTGGATGACATCCTTACCATTGAGCTATTCAATTTTAGCGACATAACCCTCGTTGCAGGGATTCTCTTTGTGCTAGATGCGGTCGGAGGTCACATGGCTAAAGCAATGGGCACAAAATCAAAAGGTATGCGTCCTACATACGCAGCTTTAATTGTAACAGCCGTACTGGTATTTGTGGCTGAATCTCTTGCCCAAGACTACCTTTTACTTAATCAAGCTGCAGGTCTTCTAGGAGGCGTTGTGCTTGGTATATCAGTAGTCACATGGCTGTATGGTGTTATCATTGCTGCGGCAGCAGTTCAATTCCTATCGTTAGTCATTCCGGCTTACTTACAGAATGATGGACCGTTTAATTGGCTAACGGCGTTGCGCGATTCTTTCCGATCACGATGGCTGAAAAGCATTGGTTCTATCTTGATTTTCATACTAGCCTACAATACCCTAGGGATGTGGATTTATGATAATGTTCAAGAAGTGACTGCAGCACCTTACAATGAATTTACAACTGCTATTGAGCAGCGCAAAGCTGACAATGTTTTAGCCATGGAAGAGGCTGTCGCAGATTTTAATTCAGCCGTTTCCGCAGATACAATAGATGCGAATGCACTCTCCGGCGCATATGCAGAAATACGATCAATACAAGCAGGAAATACCTTTTGGTCTTCTGTGCCTAATGCGTTGCGCGATGTTGTCTATATGAAGGTCAACGAGCCTTTTACGACCACTGAAGAAGATGTTGATGGGCTTACAGCTTTAGTAGACGCTCATAAGAACGATATGACCGATAGAATAGCTGCATTAGACAGCACCATTGCTTCGGCGGAAGGTGAATTAGCATCAGCTGTTGCTCGAAGAGACCGTGTCAATGCTTACGGTATTACTGCCTCTGAAGATGGATCTATAGAAAACGGAACCCGGCTTCGTTTTGGGATGCCCGTCGCTGATGATGCGAGCAGTTTGAAGTGGCGTATTACAAATAATGAAGGCGATACGGTATATTCAGCAACAAGCACTGAAATTAGTTACCGTTTTAAAAGTGGCGACTATATGGTATTGGCTGCGCCAGTAAATGATTGTGGGTCAGGTGATTGGTCGTCTTATGATATTAATGTAAACGAACCTCAAAAAGCACCTCTACGAATGGGTACTGTTCGAGGACCAAGCGAAGTGTGTGAAGGTCAAGAGTATACATATACAACCTCCGAAGGAATGGATATTTATATTTGGTCTGTCCCAGCGGATGTTGAAATACTTAAAAAAGACGACCAAATGCTTAAGGTTGAATGGGGCCGTACCTCCGGTGAAGTAACTGTAATGGGTGAGCTGGATGGAGCGACTTATGCTAACTCTAGCTTGTATGTATCAGCCACTGGTGCACCTGGAGTTACCATTAATGACGAAGGTAAAACGATCCAAGAGCCAGTTGGAGGCTATACAATTGCCTTAGATTATTATCCAGTTACCCTGGAAGAGGCAGATGTTGTGGTAGATAAGGCTAAAGACCTAGTCGAATCAGCAACAGCAAACAAAGAAGCCTATTTGCTTCAAGCTAATAATGAGCTAACTCTTTTAGAGGCAGCTATGCAAAACGGTACTCAAGAAGTATCTGGTAATATGACCAACTGGATATTTAATCTTTTAGGAAAAGCATTGTTCCTCTTTATTATGAGTTTATTATTGGGGATTGCCCTGAATTTCATGGTGGTCTGGACCTCAAAGTACTTTGGCGGTCTATACGACATGGATCAGGATGGCACGACGTACTTCAGAGCTACGTTGACGGATTACGAAGGAAAGTATGACGGCTTCCCGTACGTAGGTCTGTTTATACTAGTAGCCCTCGTTGCTGTTGGCTCATACTTTGGTTATGAATTAGCATTAGAGTACGAAATGTATCTAGACAATGAATCTTGGCCCACCTTGATGGAATACATAGGAGATAAATTGCCTGAATAAAAATAGGCTGATATTAAGATTAAAGCCCCAAGACGAAAGTTTTGGGGCTTTTTGTTTAATTCCTCTTAGCTAAACGATAATTGCATCACTCTCATGAACTACGTATTATGTAGGGGTATAGTGAGTTAGCCGGTAACGACGGATTTATTGTATTAGACAGTGTTGCTTGGATGAATATTTTTTGGAATGGTGGTAACCCTAATATTAAGACTAGAACAAATTTACCTCATGATATATATTCCGTGTTAATAACCAATTCGAATGGATGTAGCGATGCTCTTACTATTGAGTTGATCGCACCCATTGAAATTGAGTTTATTACAATTATCAAAGAAGAAGTTTGTTTTGGGGATGAGTCTGGAACGATTCGCGGCCTAACACTAATGGAGTATATAGGGTATAAATTGCCTACAAGGCGCAAAAAACCCCGCTCGATGGCAGGGTTTTTAGAAATCATTAAGGGTCTAGAATTTAAATCTGAGTCGCAAGAACGTAGATTGAAAGTACCGCGGTAACCTGGGATAATAATGTTCCAGAGAACTCTTGCCAGTCAAAATCCGACTGACGCTTTTCACGTTCTTCTTTCTTCTTTTCTGGGCGCTGACCTACGACAACTGTAGAACCGGCTTTGACTTTAGGATAGCGATAGCTTAGACGGTACCATTTGAAATCCTTTACCGTTCCATTTGCGTAAACCACATTCACGTCAGTACGCTTGGCCTCATCACCAAAGCCACCTACCATGTTTTTCACGTACCAGCGTGCAGACTTACCTACTACATAAGCGACATGAACACTTTCTCGAGCGTAATCGGAAGCAAAATTACCGTAGTTCGCTGCTTCGGTATTTGCGAGTTGTATCTCGACGGTCATATCTTTCGTTGGGATGATGATCTGATCACCTGGGAGCATTTCTATATTATCATAGCTTCCGCCGCTGCGAAGGATTTTTTCTATGGAAATAAAGATTCTGCCTTTTCCTTGACGTTGAAAGGTAGCTGCCTGAGGGAACGCTTCGCTAGTTAACCCGCCTGCCTTGCGAATAAGGTCCTTTGTCGTCTCACCCTTTCTTAGCGCATAGCGGCCTGGGTAGGCGA
>Ga0233438_10003706_pt1 | contig 13938 bp, 22 predicted proteins | sample SI_123_September_FD_182720 | JGI IMG/M metagenome (GOLD analysis project Ga0233438, IMG submission 182720) | Seawater microbial communities from Saanich Inlet, British Columbia, Canada - SI_123_September2016_10_MG | ecosystem: Environmental > Aquatic > Marine > Inlet | place: Canada: British...
TTTACAGACAGTATTCCCCATCTAGAAACAGTTTTTCTGTTAACCTTTTTGGTAGCGATAACAGATCCCTTTGTTTTTTTATGCAATCTTATCATTTCATTTGAACAGTTCTTTTTAATTATTAAGTCATCAGGTAATAGCATCAAAAAATATTTATTTTTAATAAATTTTTTACATTTTAAAACTGCATCACCAGTACCCTTTGGTTTATTTTGATAAACAAATTTTATCATTTTTTGATATTTTTTTAATTTTTTAAACTCCTGAATTAATCTTTTATCCTTTTTTTGTTTTATGACTTTTTTATAGAAATTATCATTAAAAAAATATTTTTTTATAGATAGTTTTTTTTTTGAGATTATAAATATAAATTCTTTAATACCCGCTTCAATACATTCTTCCAAAATATATTGTAAATTGGGCTTACCATTGATGGGCATTAATTCTTTGGGAATCACACTTGTCAAAGGTAACATTCTTGTACCTAGGCCTGCTAAAGGAATAATGGCTTGTTTTATCATATGATTCTTATATTAGTTGATATCATTGTAGTAGAGAAATGAAAATATTTAAAAATAAAGAAGATCTAAAATCTGAAATTATTAATAACAAAAGTATATGCTTTATTCCTACAATGGGAGGATTACATAAAGGCCACATATCTTTAATCAAAAAAGCCAAAAAAATAAATAATAAAACCTTAGTTTCAATTTATGTAAATCCAAAACAATTTAGTAGAAAAGATGATTATAAGAAATATCCTCGAAATTTACAAAATGACATTAAAATTTTAAAAAAACTTAAAATAAATTATCTATATCTTCCTAATACTAAAGATATATTTTATTTTAAAACTAAAAATAAGATTTACCTACATAAATTTTCACAAAAATTATGTGGCAAATTTAGAAAAGGACATTTTTATGGAGTTTTGAATGTCATTAATAGATTTTTAGAAATTATTAAACCAAAGTATATATTACTTGGCTTGAAAGACTTTCAGCAACTTACATTAATAGAAAAACATATTATAAGAAATAAAATCAATACAAAAGTTATAAGTTGTAAAACTATCCGTGAAAAAAATGGAGTAGTTTGTTCTACAAGAAATTTTAATTTAAATAACAAACAATTAAAAATAGCAAAAAATGTATACAAATATTTATTTTCAATTAAGAAGAATATCAAAAAAAGTATAAAATTTTTTAATAGTTCAAATCTTAAAAAAAAATTAATTAATCTTGGTGTAAGTAAAGTTGACTATCTTGAAATTATAAATGTCAAAAAATTAAAAAGACCAAAAGGTAGAAATGAAAATTATAATATTTTTGTGGCTTACTATTTAGGCAAAACAAGACTAATAGATAATTTTTAATTTAAAAGAAAATAAGAACCTAAACCTAAAAAAGAAAGGAAACCAATTACATCAGTAATTGTTGTAACAAAAACACTTGAAGCTAACGCTGGGTCTATATTAAGTTTTTTTAATGAAACTGGAACTAGAATTCCAAACAACCCTGCTACAATCATATTTAGAGTCATTGAAATACCAATTAGTAAAGAAAGATATATTTCTTTAAACCAAAGTTGAACAATTACTGCTGTTATGATGGCAAAAATAATACCATTTAAAATTCCTATTAAAAACTCTTTACCTACAACACGATTAAAATTACTTTTTGATAGTTCTTTTGTAGCTATAGCTCTTATCGTTACAGCTAAGGTTTGCATTCCAGCATTCCCGCCCATAGATGCAACAATAGGCATAAGGAAAGCTAAAGCTACCATTTGTTCAATAGAAGCTCCGAAATTACTAATAACCCAAGTTGCAAGTAATGCTGTAAATAAATTTAATAACAACCAGTTAAATCTTCTTTTTGTCTTTAACATTACGCTATCAGTAATTTCTTCGTCACCAACACCAGCCAAGCGTAAAGCGTCTTCTTCGGCTTCTTCTTGCACAACTGTAACAACGTCATCCGCTGTAATCATTCCAACTAATTTATTTTCTTTATTTACAACTCCGGCTGACACTAAGTTATAGTTTTCAAAGGTAAGACCAACTTCTTCTTTATCCATATTTACTGAAATCAACACAGGCATTGCTAGCATTATAGAATTCATTTTTAAATCTCTAGACGTTCTAAGCACCCTTGATGAAGGAACAGTTCCAATAGGTTTAAAATCATTATCAACAATAAATATTTCTAAAAATTCTTCAGGAAGATCTTTTTCTTCTCTAAGATAATCGATAGTTTGGCCCACCGTCCAATTGCTTGGAACAGCCGTAAATTCTCTTTGCATAATCCTTGCAGCTGAGTCTTCGGGATAACTTAGCCCTTCTTGTAATAAAAACTTATCTTTTGGCGGAAGCTTTTCTAAAACTTTTTCCTTTATATCTTTTGATACATTTTCAAGAATTTTTATCGCATTATCTGACTCTAAACGTTTAATAATTTTTGCGAGAGAATCTATTGAAAGTAATTGCAAAACTTCACTTTGTACTGATTCATTTAATTCAATAAATATTTCTGGCTCTATATTAAATGACTCTATTTCAATTAATTTTGTTCTAGTATCGTGGTTTAGATTTTCAATAAGATTGGCGACGTCTGCCTCATGAAGATTTTTGAGTGTTTGATTGATAAATTCTACATTTCTACTCTCTATATTTTGTGTAAATGTATTGATAAACTCTTTATTAAAATCTAAATTGACTTTTTTTGTTTCTGTTGATTTTGGCAAAGTCATAAATACCTCTTAAAGTTTTTTTGAGACTAATAGTCTATAAAATGATAAAATTCAATTTAAATGAGTATAGAAATTAAAATTAGCAAAAAACGTATTTCCTATAAAACTGCCATGCTTTATCTCAATAAAAGAGTCCAAGAAGTAAAAATTGCTAAAAATAGAGAACTATTGTGGGTCTTAGAACATCCTACTACATATACAGCTGGTGTGAGTTTCAACAAAAAAGATTTAATAGATAAAAAAATAAAATTAATTAAGTCAAATAGAGGGGGGAAAATTACCCTACACAACCCTGGGAAAAAAATTATTTATTTTGTAATAGATTTAAATAAAAAAAAAAAGGATATAAGAAAATTAATTAATGTTTTAGAAAAAAGTGTAATACAATTTTTAAAAAGTTACAAAATTAAAGCAAATGCAGATAGGAAAAATATTGGTATTTGGGTTAATGGTAAAAAAATAGCAGCTATCGGCATAAGAGTATCCAGATGGGTTGCTTATCATGGATGTTCAATAAATATTTCAAATAATTTGGATCAATATTTAAAAATTATACCATGTGGTTTAAATAATAAAAAAATAACATCAATCTTTAAAGAGACTGGGGACATACCTAAAAAGTTTGAAAAAAAATTAGCTGATATATTTGTTAAAAATATTAATCATTTCTAAATATTCTTCATTAGAAAATCTTCAAATACGCTGTTATATTTTGCTTTAAAATTATATTTAACATTATTGATCATAAATTTTATTTTATATGCGTGTAACAAAAGGTTTTTAATTTTAATTCTCTTTCTGTCATTCAAAAAATATTTATCATCTCCTACGATTGGACTTCCAATGTTTAAAAGCTGTTTTCTTAATTGATGCTTTCTGCCTGTAATGGGATTTAACTCTATATATGAGTAGCCTTCATTAGACTTAATAACTCTTAAATTAGATATAGCCTTTTGAGTTATCTTCTTATTATTTTCATAATAAACAAGATCATCATTCATTGTTTTTATTGAATTATTAACTTTTCCATAAACTAAAGCGAGATAAGTTTTGTGTATTTTTCTTATTCTAAATAGTGATGTAAAAAGTTGGGCAAATTTTCTATTTTTTGCTATAATTAATACTCCAGAAGTTTCTTTGTCTAGTCTATGAACAATATATGGTTTAGAATTTTCAAAATATTTTGTATTTTTTAATATATCTGTAATATTTTTAAATGATTTAGTGCCTGATTGAACAGGTATACCTGTTGGTTTATTAATTATAATAAAGTTTTCATTATTTTCTATTACATAATCATCATACTCTCCAATTTCTCGCTTCTTGGGTAAATATTTTATTTTTTTGATTTTTTCAGTTGGTTTAAATTTTGAAATACCATAAATCTCTATTACGTCATCAAATTTTAACCTGTATGATGATTTAGTTTTTTTTTTATTAACTTTAATTTTATTTTGTCTTATAATTTTTTCTATTAAAGAATGAGGTAAATTTATTATTTTATCTTTAAACCACTTATCAAGACGTGAATCATTGTAATCCTCGTCTACTGTAAAAGATTTCGGCATGAAAACTTAATTTATTTGCTTGCTACTTTTGACTCTGATTGAACTTCTTTAGCTTTTTCTTTATTGCCAGTTTTTTTTGGTTTATCAATTTTTTTTGCTTCAGGATTTCTATCAACTAATTCAATTACAGCCATTGGAGCATCGTCTCCTGTTCTAAATCCAGCTTTTAAGACTCTTGAGTACCCACCTTTTCTTGAACTGTATCTTTTAGACAATTCATCAAAAACTTTATTTACTGATTTTTTATCTTGAAGTTTTGAAAAAAGCCTTTTTTTATTACTTAATATATTTTTTTTGCCAATTGTTATTACTTTATCTATTTGTGGTTTCAACTCTTTAGCTTTTGGTAGAGTTGTGATGATTTGCTCGTATTTTATCAAAGAATTTAACATATTCTTAAATAACGCTTTACGATGCTCTCCTGTTTTATTTAATTTCCTATAACCTATACCGTGTCTCATTAATAGTTATTTTCTTCTAATTTTTTTGAAAGTTCTGCAATATTATCTGGTGGCCAATTTGGTATTTCCATACCTAAATATAATGACATTGTGTTTAAAACTTCTTTTATTTCGTTAAGAGATTTTCGTCCAAAATTTGGCGTTCTTAACATTTCAGGTTCTGTTTTTTGGACTAAATCTCCTATATAAATTATATTATCATTTTTTAAACAATTCATTGATCTAACTGATAATTCAAGTTCTTCAACTCTTTTTAACAAATTTCTATTAAATTCAGGTTCTGAAGATTTAATTTCTTTGACTACTTCTTGTGGATCTTCAAAATTAACAAACATTGATAATTGATCTTGAAAAATTCTAGCTGAATAAGCAATTGCTTCTTCAGCATCAACTGTGCCGTTTGTTTCAACAGTCATAACTAATTTATCATAGTCTAAAGCACTTCCAGCTCTTGTATTCTCAACAGAAAAAGAAACTTTTTTTACAGGACTAAAAAGTGAATCTATTGAAATTAACCCAAGTGGACTGTCTTCTGTTTTATTTTTTGGTGCTGGCACATAACCTTTACCATTACTTACCATAAGCTCCATGTGAAAATTAGTTTTTTCATCTAAATTGCAAATTGTTTGTTCAGGATTTAGAATTTCTATCTCAGGCACAAGAGTTATATCTTTAGCTTTAACTTCTTTTGGGCCTTTAATATCAAGAATAATTTTTTTTGAGCTTGAAGATGATGATTTAATAGCTAAATTTTTTACATTTAAGACTATATCTGTAACATCTTCTCTTACTCCTTTAATGGAAGAAAATTCATGTAATACACCATCAATTTGAATTGCCGTTACAGCAGCACCTTGAATTGATGATAATAATATTCTTCTTAAAGAATTTCCTATAGTTTGCCCAAAACCTTTTTCTAGAGGCTCTGCAACAACTTTTGCTAACGTTTTATCCTCATTACTTGTTATTTCTAGTTTATTTGGTTTTATAAGAGCTTTCCAATTTTTATCTATTATATTTGTTGTGGTTTGCATTATACTCTCCTTCTTTTGGGTGGTCTTGCACCATTGTGCGGCATAGGTGTTGTATCTTTTATCGATAATATTTTAAATCCTCTGGATTGTAGTGAACGTAATGCGGTTTCTCTTCCTGAGCCTGGGCCTTTGACTTGAACAGTTAAAGTTCTTAGTCCTTGCTCGAAAGCTTTTGCACCCGCATCATCGGCGGCTACCTGAGCTGCATATGGAGTTGATTTTCTTGAACCCTTAAAACCTTTTGCTCCAGCAGAAGACCAGGAAACAACATTACCGTTTTCATCAGCAATCGAAATAATAGTGTTATTAAAAGTTGAATATACGTAGGCAATACCTGATGAGATATTTTTTTTAATCTTCTTTTTTTTTTGAATGAACTAGTTTTTTTTACTACTGTTTTATCAGTAGTTTTTAAATCACTTTTCTTATCGATTTTGTCGTTTTTTTTATTCATTTATTTTATTTTTTTAGAGGTGTTAATTTTTTACCGGCAATTGCGATAGCTTTTCCTTTTCTAGTTCTAGCATTACATTGGGTTCTTTGACCTCTTACAGGTAATTTTTTTTTATGTCTTGATCCTCTATAACAGGCAAGATCAACGAGTCTTTTTATATTTACTGAAACCTCTCTTCTTAAATCTCCTTCAACTTTATGATTGCCGTCTATGAATTCTCTAATTTTTAAAACTTGTTCCTCGGTCAATTCGTTAACTCTTTTAGAGGAAGGTATATCCAATTTTTCGCAAATCTTTTTTGAGGAATGTAAGCCTATTCCATGAATATAAGTTAATGCTATACTAACAACTTTATTTTGTGGAATGTTTATCCCTGCAATACGAGCCATAATTTATGAGTATATATTTCTTGCGTATTTATATTGTCTAATCGTTCAAAGTCAACCCTTGATGCTCTCGATTAAGCCGCTAATTTCATCACTTATTTCAGGTTTAGTTGCCTCACCATTAATCACATTCAATAAATTGGATCGTTTGTAAAAGTCAATTACAGGTTTGATGTTGTTTTCATATGTTTCAAATCTTTTTATAGCAATTTCCTCATTGTCATCGTTTCTTTTTTCCAAAATTTTTCTTTCTAAAATCCTTTTTTTTATTGTTTCTAGTGACACTGATAATTTTAAAACAATGTCTATTTTTTGATTATGCATTTCTAATAACTTATCTAAATTTTTTGCTTGGACTAAGTTTCTGGGATATCCGTCAAAAATTAATCTACTTTTATAAATTTTATTAGAAATATATTTTTCAATTAGATTCCCAACAATCTGATCTGAAACTAAATTTCCTGTACTCATTATTGAGGAAATTTGAACACCAAGATTAGTTTTGTTTTCAATTTCTCTCCTTAAAAGCTCGCCAGTTGATAATTGATGTAATTTAAATTTTTTTACAATTAAACTTGATTGAGTTCCCTTACCAGCTCCAGGTGGACCAAAAATAACTATATTCATTAAATTAACTATTTGCCAAATTTTGTTTTTTTAATTAATGACTCATATTGTGAGCTCATTAGTCTTGTTTGAACCTGAGTGACAGTATCCATCGCAACTACTACTACGATTAATATTGAGGTTCCTCCAAGATAAAAAGGTATTGGGTATTTAGCAATTAAAAATTCAGGCATTAGGCAGACAAATGTTAGATATAAAGCTCCTACTGTTGTTAATCTCATTAATATTGCGTCAATATATTCTGTTGTTCTTTCACCAGGTCTAATTCCAGGAATGTAGCCTCCGTATTTTCTTAAATTTTCAGCTGTTTCTTTAGGGTTAAAAACAATTGAAGTATAAAAAAAAGAGAAGAAAATTATACCTGAAGCATATAAGAGCATGTATAAAGGTTGACCTTGAGTGAACATAGAAGATATTTTTAAAAAAGTGTCAGATTCTGCAAATCCAAAATTTGAAATTGTTACTGGTAGAAGTAATAAAGCAGAAGCAAAAATTGCTGGTATTACTCCAGCTGTATTAATTTTAAGTGGAAGGTGAGATGACTCTCCTCCATACATCTTATTTCCAACTTGTCTTTTGGGATAATTTATTAAAATTTTTCTCATAGCTCTTTCAAAAAATACGATAAATAAAACCGTTAAGATTACTAAAAAAAATATTCCAACTATCATTACTGCAGATAAAGCGCCTGTTCTTCCAAGTTCAAATGTTGATGCTAATGCTCTAGGTATTTCGGCAACTATTCCTGAAAATATAATTAGTGAAATTCCATTTCCAACACCACGTAATGTTATTTGTTCTCCTAACCACATTAAAAATGTAGTTCCGGCAACTAGAGAAATAGTTGTTATAATTCTAAAAGACATGCCTGGTTCAATCACTAAATTACCAGCGTTTTCGAGTCCCACAGAAACGCCATATCCTTGCAGGCAGGCAATTAAAACTGTACCATAACGAGTAATTTGCGTTATTTTTTTTCTTCCAATCTCGCCTTGTTCTTTTAGATTTTTAAAGTAATCAGAAACACCTGTAAGTAATTGTACAATTATTGATGACGAAATATACGGCATTATACCTAAAGCAAAGATTGCCATTCGAGTCACAGCACCACCAGAAAACATATTAAACATACCTAATAAACCTTTCTGACTTGATGCCATAATTTCTTTTAAAGCAAGCGGGTCTATACCGGCTAATGGGACATATGTACCTAAACGATAAATTATTAATATAAATATAGTGAATAAAATTCTATTTTTAAGATCTTTAGCCTGACTAAATGCACCAGTTGTGTTGAGAGTATCGCTTGACATAATTTATTATTTCTTAATTATGCTAATTTTACCACCAGCTTTCTCAATTTTTGATAAGGCTTGCTTTGAGGCGAAATGTGCAGAAATTTCAATATTTTTTTTTATCTCGCCGGTTCCTAAAATCTTTAATTTTAAATACTTATTATTTATTAATTTTTTTTCTTTTAAAATTTTTAAATCTAGTGTTTTTTCAATTTTATTTTTTGTTTTATCTAAAATATTTTGAATTTTCGAAAGGTTTAATATTGCGGTATTATTTTTATTTAATGACTTAAATCCTCTTTTAGGTAGTCTTCTATATAAAGGCATTTGTCCTCCCTCAAAACTTTTGATCGCAACACCAGATCTAGATTTTTGACCTTTATGCCCTCGTGATGAGGTTTTACCTCTTCCAGAACCTATTCCTCTACCAACTCTAATTTTTTTTTTATTGTTTTTAACTAAACTATTCAATTGCATTATTTAGCCTCTCTTTTTAAAACTATTTCTGAAATTTTTTTTCCTCTTATAGCAGATAAAATCTTTGGAGAATTTTGAGATTTTAAACCATTAACACAAGCTTTTAAAACATTATGTGGATTTGACGATCCTAAAGATTTTGCTACAACATCTTGAATACCTAACACTTCACATACTGAACGAATTGCACCTCCAGCGATTATTCCTGTTCCAGCTGGAGCCGCTCTTAAAAATACTTTTCCAGATCCATTTTTACCTTTAACATCATGGTGCAAAGTTCGACCATCTTTTAATGGAATTTTAATTAAACTTCTTTTAGCATCTTCTGTTGCTTTTTTAATAGCATCAGGAACTTGTTTTGATTTTCCTTGACCAATACCTACAGAACCTTTTTGATTGCCAACGACAACTAACGCTGCAAATCCAAATCTACGTCCACCCTTTACAACTTTAGTTATTCTATTAATTGCAACAAGTTTTTCTTTTATATCACTATCAATTTTTTTATTTTCAATCATTTTAAAATTTTAACCCATTTTTTCTAAGTGTTTCAGCAAAAGTTTTTACTCTACCATGATATTTATACTCACCTCTGTCAAAAAAAACTTCACTTATATTTTTTTCTTTAGCTCTTTTTGCTAAAATTTCTCCTATTAAAAAGGATTTTTCCATTTTTTTAACTTTTTTATTTTTAATTTCTTTTTCAATAGATGATGCAGATACTAAAGTTTTTTTTTGTTTATCATCAATAATCTGTGCTGATAAATTATTTAAAGATTTTGAAACTGAAATTCTATACCTATTTACATTTACACTCTTTAGTTTATTTCTGTTTCTAAATTTTCTTTTAATTTTATTATTAATTTTTTTCATCATTTCTTTTTACCTTCTTTTCTTAAAACAAATTGACCTCTTTCTTTTATTCCTTTTGCTTTATATGGCTCTATGGGTTTCAAATTTTTTATATCAGCAGCAACTTTTGATACTAACTCTTTATCAACTCCATTAATTTTAATAATAGTTTGTTTTTCTACTGTTATTTTAATATCTTTAGGTATCTTAAAATTTACATCATGACTAAAACCTATTTGTAAATTCAATATTTCACCTTTTAAATTTGCTCTAAAACCAACTCCATTAAGCTCTAGAATTTTTTCATGTCCTTGCGAAACACCTGTAATGGCATTGTTAATTAGGCTTCTATACGTCCCCCACATGATTGAAGTTTTTTTATCTACTTTTTTTTCTAATGGTTGAATTAGAAACTCACTTTCATTTAATGTTGAAGAAAAAATTTTATCATTAATTGTTAATTTTTTAGTTCCCTTTGGACCGGAAATAGTAAGATTTCCTCCTTCAATTTTTATTGAAGATTCTTTAGGAACAGATATATTTTTTTTACCAATTTTTGACATTAAAAAACCCTACAGATTACTTCACCACCAACGTTATTTTTTCTAGCTTCCACATCGCTCATTACTCCTTTGGGGGTGGATAATATTGCTAAACCTAAACCATTCATAACTCTTGGAATACTTGTGGCTCTTGAGTATACCCTTCTACCTGGTTTAGAAACTCTTTTTATTTCCTTTATTACAGGATCACCTTCGTAGTATTTTAAAGAAATTTTTAAGCTTGTTTTATTGTTCTCAGTTTTTTCAATGAAATAATCTTTTATATAACCTTCAGTTTTAAGAATTTCTAAAATATTTTTTCTAAAATTTGAAGATGGAATTTCCACCGAATTTAGTGATCTCATTTGACCATTCCTAATCCTTGTAAACATATCTCCTATTGGGTCTGTAAATGCCATATATCTCCTACCAGCTTGATTTAGTTATTCCAGGAATTTTTCCAGCAGACGCCATGTCTCTGAGTGCAATTCTTGATATTCTTAATTTTCTATATACACCGTGAGGTCTGCCTGAAACCTCACATCTGTTTCTAATTCTTATTTTTGCGGAATTTTTTGGAAGTTTGTTTAGTTTCAATTGTGCATCAAATCTCTCTGAAAGTTCCAATTTTTTGTTGTTAATAATTTTTTTTAAAGCAGCTCTTTTTTTTGCATACTTTTTAACTAATTTTATTCTTTTTAAATTTTTTTGTACTGCACTTGTTTTTGCCATAAATATCCTTAATTTTTCTTTTCGTTTAATGGAAAGTTAAATTCTCGTAATAGTTCTAAAGTACCTTCTTTGCTTTTGCTAGATGTTACAATAGTTATATCTAGTCCCCTTATTTTATCTACTTTATCAAAATTTACTTCAGGAAAAACAATATGTTCTTTAATTCCAAAAGAATAATTATGTGAATTATCAATCCCTTTTGATGACAAACCTCTAAAGTCTTTAATTCTTGGTAAAGCGATATTTACTAATCTATCTATAAACTCATACATTTTTAGCGATCTTAAAGTTACTTTTACTCCAGCATTTGATCCTTTTCGTGTTTTAAAGTTTGAGATCGATTTTTTAAATTTAGTTATTATAGGCTTTTGTCCAGCTATTAAGGCCATATCATCTACACATGCTTTTAGTTTTTTTCCATCTGATGCGTCTTCTCCAAGACCCATGTTCAAGATGATTTTATCAATTTTTGGAACATCATGTTTATTTTTTAGGGATAATTTACTCATCAATTTAGAAACTATTTCTTTTTGATATGTAGTTTTTAATCTTGACATTATTTTTTACTCAATTCTTTTGATTTTTTTTTTGACAAATCTAAATTTTTAACATTTGATTGGTGAATAAAGCTCTCTTTAGAAATTATTCCACCTTTGTTTTCTTTAGTTGGTTTTGTGTGTCTCTTAATCATATTTATAGATTTAACTTTAATTTTATTTAGTTTCCTATTTATCTCTAAAATTTCTCCAGTTTTACCCTTATCTTTACCAGAAATTATTTTAACTTGAATACCTTTTTTTAAAATCATTTTAAAGGACCTCCGGAGCTAGTGAGATAATTTTTGTATGACCTTTTGTTCTTAATTCTCTAGTGACAGGACCAAATATTCTAGTGCCAATTGGTTCTCCTTTATCATCCGTGAGAACAACTGCATTTTTGTCAAATTGGACCTTTGATCCATCATCTCTAAAAATTTCTTTTCTTGTTCTTACAACAACAGCTTTGTGAACAGCACCTTTTTTTACCTTTCCTTTAGGAATTGCATCTTTTACACTTATAACAATAATATCACCAACAGAGGCATATCTTCTTTTTGAACCACCAAGAACTTTTATACATTCTACTCTTTTAGCTCCGGTATTATCTGCAACTGTTAATTCTGTTTGAATTTGAATCATTATTCTATTACCTGCCAGGTTTTCTTTTTTGAAATAGGTTTACATTCAACTATCGAAACTTTTTCGCCTTCTTTGAATTTATTTTTTTCATCATGCGCATGATATTTTTTTGTTCTTTTAATTACTTTTTCATAAAAAGGGTGTTTAAACTTTCTTACAACCTCGACTACTATAGTTTTATTATTTTTGGTGCTTGTGACTATTCCTTTTAAAATTTTTTTTGTCATTTTGAGTTTTTTATTGTTGTATATAACCTAGCTATATTTTTCTTTATTTCATTATATTGAGCCGGGTTGTTAATTTGATTATTTACTTTTTTAAATCTAATATTAAATAAATCTTTTTTGAGTGTCATGATTTTCTTTTCAGCTTGATCTTTTGTTAACTTTTTATCTTCTTTTTTCTTTGCCATTATCTTTTTATAAATTTAGTTTTTATTGGAAGTTTAGCTGATGCTTTATATAAAGCTTCTCTAGCAATTTCTTCACTTACACCGTCAATTTCAAAAATTATTCTACCTGGTTTCACTCTACAAGCGTAATATTCTGGAGAACCTTTTCCTTTACCCATTCTAACTTCAGTAGGTTTTTTAGATACTGGAATATTAGGAAAAATTCTTGTCCATACTTTTCCAGTTCTCTTCATGTATCTTGTTAAAGCAACTCTTGCTGCTTCTATTTGTTTACCGATAATTCTCTCTGGTTGAACTGCTTTTAAACCAAATTGACCATAATTAAGCGTTACAGCTCTTGCAGCTTTTCCGTGTATTCTTCCTTTGAAAGCTTTTCTAAATTTAGTTCTTACTGGCTGTAGCATTTTTTACCCTTTCTTTTTTTTCTTTTTCGACATCTTTAGCCATTAGTTCACCTTTATAAATCCAAACTTTTACTCCAATTATTCCATATGTGGTTAGCGCTTCAGCAACACCGTAATCTATCTCGGCTCTAAGTGTGTGTGAAGGTATGCTACCTTCTCGCAACCATTCAGTCCTCGCTATTTCATTGCCTGCTAATCTACCACTCAACATAACTTTAATTCCTTTAGCATTTAACCTCATTGCAGATTGAATTGCTCTTTTCATGGTTCTTCTATAAGCAATACGCTTCACCAGTTGTTGAGCTATATTTTCTGCAACTAAATTTGAGTTTAGTTCAGGTTTTTTTATTTCTTTAATATTAACGGTTACATCACTATCAGTTATCTTCATGATATTTTTCTTAATTTTTTCAATATCTGCGCCTTTTTTCCCAATCACAAAACCAGGTCTTGAAGTATGGATTGAAACTGTGCATTTTTTTGATGAACGTTCTATAATAATTTCTGAAACTCCAGAGTTTATAATATTTTTTTTGATGTAATTTCTAATCTTAAAATCTTCTATCAAGTATCTACCAAAATCTTTTTTTTTAGCAAACCATGTAGAGTCCCATCCTCTGTTTATTCCAAGTCTTAATCCAATAGGATTTATTTTTTGTCCCATTATTTATTTACCTTCTTTTCCTTTTTTTCCTCTAAAACAATTGTTATTCTACTAAATGGTTTTTTTATCGGACTTGCTCTACCTTTAGCCCTAGGCCTAAC
>Ga0233438_10003711_pt1 | contig 13929 bp, 26 predicted proteins | sample SI_123_September_FD_182720 | JGI IMG/M metagenome (GOLD analysis project Ga0233438, IMG submission 182720) | Seawater microbial communities from Saanich Inlet, British Columbia, Canada - SI_123_September2016_10_MG | ecosystem: Environmental > Aquatic > Marine > Inlet | place: Canada: British...
AGAAAAGGTTTACATTGAAATCGCAAGATATAAGCCAGTCGTTTATTACAATTTTTACTATGTAAATAGGATTCTGAATGAATTAAATACTCATCTATCAAAAACACCAAAAATTTACGGCATTAAAACAGGTTTTCTTAAAACTAAGAAGTTCAAAGAGCAGAACTGGATTAGTCTAAAGGATTATGCTAAAAGAGAGGCTACTGCATTAGCAGCAGAAACTGTTAGGTTCAATAACTGCGATGTCAATTGGAACAAACTTAATGAAGTCTCAGAACTTGTTTCCGACAAAGATATTAATTACCTTATCAACAACAGACCTAATAACAGAGACCTTATTGAATTTCTAACCTCACTAGGTTACGAGATCACCGTTGACAATTCGCTCAACGAAAGGTATTCTATTGTAGCGGATAGATACCCAATGGTATTCCGTCAAGATACTGATAGCATTACTAAATATATGGAGAAAATCAATGGCGATACCACAAAAACTGCTTAAAGAATTCGTTGGCAATGTAGAGAATCTTTTGAAAATTGACGCTCTTCATGTTTCTGGACAAAAATATAGAGTAAATGTCTGGACACAAATAACTTTCGATGATACAATTATAGCAGAAAACAAGATTCACTCAAGTTACTTCGTTTCATTCGATGGAAAAACCATCACAAACAAAACCCAAGGAGCGTAAAATGATCTACATTAAAAGCAATGACAACAGTTATACCGTCGTCATCAACAATAAGATGTACGATTTTAGTTCTGACCATCTTGCTCATGATAAGCTAGTAGAGGCTATCGCGAATGACGACGAGAAGATGTTTGTTTCTCATTACTCAACAGAGGATGCTTTTCATTCTTGGTCAGAGGGTAACTTTGTACTTGTTGATGATCAAATCATCTATGATGGTGAACCTCTTGTTCAAGTGATTTCGGATCGTATTATTGAGATGATTCAGGACAAATTTGATGTAGTTCCAATGTTGAATTTTATTGAGAAACTATACTCAAGCGGAGATTTTCGTGTTGTTAATGAATTGTTCAATTTCATGCTTCATAAACATCTACCAATTACAAAAGATGGTAACTTGATTGCTTGGAAGGGCGTTCAAGAATATACTGGTCCTGATTTTGTTGATTATGCGGGACGTACTGTTACTGCCGGAGACCTCGTAGACTGTTGGACTGGTCGAATTAGAAATAATCCCGGCGATACAAACCGTATGCCACGACATCAAGTTGAAAACGATCCTCGTAATCCATGTGGACCGGGATTCCATTGTGGTGAGATTGGTTATGCTGAAGGATGGGCAAAAGATGCTATTCTCATGGTTGAGATTAATCCGGCGAATGTAGTTAGCATTCCTGAAGACTCATCGTGCAAGAAAATGCGGTGCTGTGAGCAAACCATTGTTAGCATCTTCAATGATCGTCGTGAAGAGATTGCTGGTATGAAATCAGTTGTTGATACATCTAATATTGACGAAGATTTTATTATAGGAGAGTATGTTGAATAACTGTAAGTGGCTACTAGAATCTGACATATTCAACGAAAATACAGAGCGATTATCATGACTAGAATTAATGCTGGCGTTCGTCCATCAGAGTTATCTCGGCAACACCTAATTGCAGAACATCGTGAAATAACTCGAATCCCCAATGCTGTTAAGTCTGGTAGATGTTCTTTTTCTGGAATTCCCAGTGAATTCAAACTCGGAGAGGGGCATGTTAAATTTTTCTACAGGAGATTGCTTTATCTAAAGAAAAGATACCAGTCGTTACTTGACGAGTGTAAAGAAAGAAACTATAATGTAACAGACAAGACTGACGCATTCAATGATCTTCCTAATGATTGTTTTAATGATTGGGAAGAAACGCCTGCCGCGAGAGAACTTATTTTAGCAAGAATTAAGGAGAGGTTATGACTGAATCAGAATCAGAAGCAGAACTAATGGACTTTGATTATCCCGACTGGTGGGAAGAAGATGAAGACATCTACATTCATATTACAGATGAAGAATTAAAAAACTTTGATTGGAGCGACGATGGAGAATAATGCACTATATGTCTGCGTCTATTTTTCTTTTATGTGTCTTGTTTTTCCTAAAATGGATTTGAAAAAACTTTTGTTAGGTTCTTCTCAGTTTTATATTGGGTTAATTGTCGCTGATTTTTTAATAAAGGCATTCAAATGAAAATCGACAAAGTCCCAAGTAAGGTTTACCTAGCATTATCTGGTGGTGAGGATTCAATGTTCGCACTTCATTTTTTACTGGCTGGTCGCAAGGATGTGACCTGCTTACACTTCAATCACAAAACACCAGAGTCCGATAAATTCGAAGCGTTTGTTAGAGAGCAATGTGAATATCTTGGAGTTGAGTTGATTGTTGGTGAATTGGATGTATTACCCGCAAAAGGCGAGTCAAAGGAAAAGTATTGGAGAGATGCACGATATAAGTTTTTCCGTAATTTTACTACCAAACCCATTATTACGGTTCATCATCTAGAGGATCAAATCGAAACTATGTTGATGGGTTTTTGTAAGGGAAAAGAGCAGAGGATTCACTCCGAACTAAAACTTGGGCATACTACTATCATTCGACCGTTTTTAAGGGTTGAAAAATCAGAGATTGTATCTTATAATGATCGTCACAAAGTCTCGTCCATTAAGGATGAGAGTAATGAGGATGTAAGTTATCCACGGAATCGTATTCGTAGTAATGTTATTCCAGAACTAGTAAAATCATATCCCGGCTTAAGAAAAACAATTAAAAGGAAAAGACATGAGTGATTCTTATTTATATTTTATACTTTTTTGTTCTGTCGCTGTTTTGATGCCTTCTGTAATATTTTTAGTTGTTACTTTGGAGGCTCAAAAAGATTCGTTTAATCTTATAGGGGGGTTTGTTTGTATTTTTGTTTTTATATCTATTCCTATCTTAAATGTTCGTTACTGTATTGATCAGTTTGATAAAATTTCAAAATCACGTAAATATGAAATAATTTATGAGATTCCTATTGAGGTTAAAGGCAATGTTGATACAATTACCTACAAAGAGAACGATTATACATTAAAGATTTTGAATCTTAATAGCTATTTTGATAGAAAGTTTGATGAGAAAGATGTCATTCTTGTAAAAAGAGGTCTGGCTGGAGAATATGCTGGATGGAAAGTTGATAGACAGGATCATTTTATTTTTGAAATTAAGGAATAAAAATGCTATCTTATAAAGACATTCCCCGATTTACTAGGGATGCTAATTATAGAATTAATGTTGGTTGGGATTATCTTGAAGAATGGCTTTCTAAAGAGAGATCGGAGTGTAATATTGATATTGATCCGGATTTTCAAAGAGGTCATGTATGGTCTGAAAAACAACAGGAAAGATTTGTTGAGTTTATGCTTAAAGGCGGAAAAGGATGTAATGAAATCCGGTTTAATTGTGTCGGGTGGATGAATACTTTTGAAGGACCATTTGTTCTTGTCGACGGAAAACAGCGATTAGAAGCTGTAAGAAAGTTTCTTCGTGATGAACTAAAAGTTTTTGGTCAGTATTGTTCAGACTTCGGAAGACTTAGACTTACTGACTGTGATATGATTATTATGGTTAATGAGTTGAAAACTAGAAAAGAAGTGCTACAATGGTATTTAGACATCAATACTGGCGGAGTAGTTCATACAGAAAAAGAGATTGACAAAGTTCGGGAACTTTTAAAGAAAGAAGTCTAATGAAAATCTTTAAATATGAAGTTCAGGCAACGTCAAGGGGGCAATATATTGCTGCTCCTAAAAACATTAAAATCATCCGAATGAATCATGTTGACGATGGATTTTATAAAGGTGATTTTGTATGGGGGATCGTTGACCCAAAAGAGCCTAATATTATTATTAGTATCGACTTTGTAGATGAAGTCATAGATTCTATACCTATGAGTCTTAGTAAAGAGTTACGAGTAAAAGAAAAGCAGGATGTGGTTATCTACGGCGAACCCCTGTTAGCTAAAGATGTGGATGGTAAATTGTTCATATATTATTCAGGTGGACCACTTAATGAAGTTAAAATAGCTTTCTATAAAACCGGACAAGAAATTGACGAGCCTCTTAACTCCTTAGAGTATATTGGGTTATGTCGATTGTGGATTGTTCAAGAATTGGGTTTATATACATTTGTAGTTAATGACTCATGATATACAAAGAAATAATTGACAATCAGTTGTTCGTATATTATAATGGGGTTCTGTTTTACAAGAAATGGCTGCTAACACAACAAAGTGTAGTTCTTGAAAAATACGGTTTCCCTACTTGGTCTTTTGAAAGAGATGAAAATGAAGCTAATTGAAGAGATCAACCTCGACGTTAAAGAAACCTTTTCCTACCTATATATGCCGATTAAGTTTCCGGAACATATTATCGTTTCACTAAAGATGGAAGAAAGACTAAGATGTGTATCGCCTCTTATCGGGCGGTCAATCTCTGACTTCATTGGAGAATACGGTCTTGATAGGTATGTTGACTCTTATGTTTATATAACATGCCATAATCTATTCCAAGCTGATGCTCCTTACAATCGTCCCGGATATCACGCTGATGGGTTTGGTACTAACGACATCAATTACATTTGGTCTAATAAACAACCAACGATCTTTAATGATGGACCTTTTTCTTTATCTGTTGATGATACAAAATCAATGCAAGAAATGGAAGATCAGGCTAGACAGGAGAATGACTATTGTTATAATGATAATTCACTTGTGAGGCTCACACCGAAAGATGTTCATAAAGTTGGAACTTTTGTACCGGGAATGAGATGTTTTTTCAAGATTTCTTTTAGTAAAGATCAGTATCGACTAGAAGGTAATACTCATAATTATCTTTTGGACTACGACTGGAATATGCTTCCTAGAAAAAAAGAGAGGAACACTCCGAATGCCTAGACATAGATCAAACAGGAAAATTAAAAACTTTTTAATCAAGAACGGTGAAAAGAATTGTTTCTTTTGTGGTCAATTCATGTCCCAAAGAACGGCTACTGTTGATCACCTATATCCTCTTAGCAAAAGCGATGGCGGTAGACATAAGGCTACTCAGTGTGTTTTGAGTTGTCATAACTGTAATGACAAGAAAAGTAATAGACGCCCAACTAAAAAAGAAATTAAAAAGTTTTGCTCTTTACTTTCTATTAGACTCGATTATACTCAAAAAGAAGATAATGGCACTGTTTTTGAAATTCACCACTTTTTTAATTAGGAAAAAATATGAATATTGTAATTGAAACCCCACATTCTTTGGGAGTTCGATTGTTTTGCTAATATTGTATTGGGGTGGATTTTTTACATAACTTACGACTGAGAGGAGTAAGCATGAGTATTATAGCAGCGACCGGACATCGCTCAAAATTTTGTCCATGTAAGTATAAAGATGAACATCCGTGGTTGGATAACTTAAAATTAGATTTAAAGCAAAGATTACTTGCGGTTAAGCCTGATCATGTTATAGTAGGCGGAGCTATTGGTTGGGACACATGGGTTGCGGAAGTCGCTTTAGAGTGTAAGCTTCCAATTCACTTATATATTCCATTTGAAGGACAAGGAAAAAAATGGTTCGCAGCAAGTAAAAGGAAGTATGATGAAATTCGTAAACAGGCAGCTAAAGAGATCATATTATCTCCTGAATACAATAGTGAAGTATTTCATGTACGAGATAGAGCTATGGTTGATAATTGCGATATTGTATTTTCTTTGTTGAATCCAGTTGTAAAAAGTGGCGGTACACATTATACTGTTGGCTACGCAAAAGAGAATAAGAAGCCAGTGATAAATTTTTGGCGGTCTGAGACAGAGTAAAATAAAAGGTATATACAAAATGTTCAACTTCCTAGAACTTAATCAGTCCGATTTTAATCGGCTGTATATTACTAGCGATACTCATGCATATCACAAGAATCTATGCTCAGGATCAACTGTATGGGATCGTGGGGCGGATCGTAACTTCAAGGATCAGTTTGAGATGACTGACTGTCTCGTAAAGAATATCAACGATACAGTAGGTGCTGATGATATCCTGATTAATTTGGGAGACTGGTCTTTCGGGGGCAAAGATAAAGTCGCAGAATTCCGTAACAGAATCAATTGTAAAAATGTTGCAACCTTGTTTGGTAATCACGACAAAAACGTATGGAATAATCGGGATTTGTTTACTTGGACTGGACATTATACTGAATTTAGATATAATAAAGTCTTGTACTGTTTGAGTCACTACCCATTTGCTAGTTGGAACGAGAGTGGTCGTGGTTCAGTAATGTGTCACGGTCATTGCCACAACAATCTACATACGAACCTTTGTAGAGGTCGAATCTTCGATATGGGGCTTGATAATCCTAAGTGGGAGTTCAAGCCGGTTAAGTTTACTGACCTGCATCAGATTGTAATTAAAACAGATATTTTCGTATCAGATCATCATAGTGGAGATTTAACGGGATGGTAATGAAACAACTTATTTTAACTAGGGGTGTTTCGGGTAGCGGTAAAAGTTTTCTAGCTAAACAATTAAAAGAAAAGTACATGAATGATGGTCTCACCTGTCATATCTTCAGCACTGATGACTATTGGTATATCGGAAATGGAGATAAATATATTTTTGATTTTTCTAAGATTGGTGTAGCTCATAGATGGAACCAAAAGAGAGTTAAAAATGCTATGCATAATTGTGAAAATGTTGTTATTGTAGATAATACTAATACAACATGGAAGGAAATAAAAAATTATATTGACATGGCTTTAACTCATAATTATTCTGTAAAAACTGTTGAACCTTCCACTGCGTGGAAGTATAATGTAGACGAATGCTTTGAGAAAAACTCTCATGGAGTTCCGCGAGAAACTATTCAGAGGATGTTAGATCGATTTGTGGACAATGAAACTATTTGCAAACAAATAGAGGAACGGATGAAATGTTAGTTCAAGATTTTTTGCGTAAACAATCCCTTGAAAAACTCAAGGAGTATTATGGAATTAAGTATACTCAGCATGAAGACGGTCGGGTTATCTTAAATTATGATCAGATTGAATCTGCAAAACACAAAACAAATCCAATTGTTCGTGAGTGTCGCGGTTTGGTTCTTGACTCTAACAATAACTGGAACTTGGTCGCGAGGGCTTTTACGAGGTTTTTTAATCTCGGAGAAACTGACGATGATAAAAATTTTGATTGGTCAAGCTGTACCGGATTTGACAAAGAGGATGGTTCTCTCATTTTAATATATCTATGGAAAGACTCTGTTCACTTGAACACTAGAGGTTCTTTCGGTGATGGCGAGGTTAATTCTTCCGGAATTACTTGGCGTGAATTATTTTCTATGGCTTGTCCAAAATGGCAAGAACTTAACGATAGATATACGTACTGCTTCGAACTATGCTCACGATACAATAAGGTAGTTCGTGATTACGCAGAACCTACGACTTTCCTTTTATCTGTTTTTGATGGAGAGAAAGAATTAACAAGAGGAGAAATGCTTTCTGAAGATTATATGATAGATGTTAATATAATTTCGTCTATTCCATTTGATTCAGAAAAAGAAGTTCAGGATAAAATTGAACAATTAGAAAAAGACGATCCTACTTTTGAAGGGTATGTTCTTCGGGATCGAGATAATAACCGCATTAAGGTCAAAAGTTCAACTTATTTATCGCTACATCGTTTGTTTAACAACGGAAATATCGCTCATGTTAAGAACTTATTGCCAATTATCCTCAAAGGAGAAATAGATGAGATCATCACATATTTTCCCGAAATGAAGCAAAGGATTGATGATGTTAAAACCTTTATCGATGAATGCAAGACTGAACTAGAGAACTACTGGTTTTGTTTTCATGACGAAAAAAATCAGAAAAAGTTTGCATTAGCAATAAAAGATTGTAAACTATCATCATACTTGTTCACAGCACGCAAACTTGAGACCGATCCGGTCGATGAAATGTACAAAAATCCTTCAGTTTTATTGAAGCTACTTCAGGAAAAAATGGATGAAGAAAAAAGAGATGGCGTGTCAACGATGTAATGGCACTAAAAATGTTAAAATATTAGTGTTCGACTTTAAAAATTTTACAAGAACTCCGCCTCTCATTACTGAGCAGAAATACAATATCTGCGATGAGTGCAAAAACGATCTTTATCGAAAAAAGGAATAAATAGTGGTATGATTTAAAAATCACTAATAAAAGGATGATAAATGAATAGGATTAAAAAAGAGATTAAATTAAGTTTGATAAGGTTGTTTGTTTATTCATTATTAATGCTATTAGGAGTTTATGTCGCCAGTAAACTTATATTCGTTATTTGCGGCATACTCTCCTTTATTAATTTGTGTAATATTTGCTTGTGTCATAAAAATTTAACTTAACTGGAGAAAAAATGAAAGCTTTACAACAACTTAAAAGTGGTGGATACAAAGTACAGATTCATCATGTCCGTAATATCATGACTAATAAAGGGTTGGAGCTTGTAGATTCAAGAGATATTACCCTTATGGACGAAATTTACGCAAGAGGTGGAAAGACTATTGTTATTGTAACAACTCCATCAAAGAAAGTATTTATGGGTGTAGCTCTCTGTCATCCAAACGATAATTACTCTAAGAAAGAGGGGATTATCCAAGCATTGAAAAAGGTGTTCGCATGAAAAGTATTTTAATCGCTATCGCGTGTGTTCTATTGATGGTTCTAATGTCTTTTATAGTATTGGGATCGACATATGTATCGATTGTTGATAGAGAAGCTTCTGTTAAAAATCAGGCTGTAGCTCAAGTTCAGGTGGTTGAAGCCGAATTTGATAAGATGTGGAAAGTCATTCAGCAAAAAACTCAAGTAACTAAAGCATCCAAAGACCAACAAAAGGAATTGATTGAATCGCTTGTGCAGGGCAGGTCTGGCTCTTTTATGAAGATAATTCATGAATCTAATCCAGAATCCGCGTTTTCTCAAGAGCAATTTACATCATTATCCAACTCAATAGAGGCTCAAAGAGAGTCTTTTATGGGAGAACAGAAGAAAATGATTGACTTTTATCGTAGTCATAATACAATGTTCGATAAAGCTGTGAGCGGTATTGTTTTATCGTTTGCCAATCGCAATCCTCTTGGAGAGCCTACCATTATTAGTAGTGAAGCGACTAAACAGATAATGAACTCAGGTCAAGAAAACGATACAGGGTTACAATTATGATTATGTGGATGGTTATTTTTACAATTATATCTTTAGTATTAATATGTGAAATGATATTTTTTCATCACAAAATAACAACGGTAGAAATAATCATCCAAATTTGTGTTCCACTTGTAGTCACTCTTTTATTTTCCGTGTATCTAAAACATAATTTGACACTAGATTACGAATTATGGAATAATTATATTCAAAAGGCTGTGCATGAGGAACGATGGAATGAGTACATAGATCAAACCTGTAGCAGATCAGTCGCGTCTGGCACAGACAGTAATGGTAATACAACCTACACAACTGAATTTTATGACTGTTCTTATGTAAGAAACCATCCCGAACATTGGAAAGCATACTTAGATGACGCAAGAGAAGTATTTATTACTAAAAGTTATTACAACAGATTAGTCAAATTATTTAACAATGAACATAAATCGGGACATAATTCCGGATATACTATAAGTGGTGACATTTTTTCTTCTGTTTATGATAATAAGTATGAACATCTACAGCCACACTCTTCAAAACATACTTATAAAAACAAAATCCCTGTTTCAACTTCTGTATTTAATTTTGAGAAAATAGAAAAAGAAGATGCTGAAAAATTAGGTCTATATAGGTGGGAATGGGGCGACAGTAAATGGAGTTATGATGAAAATAGATTTAATGTTAGTCATATTTTTGGGTATAATAAATGCGAATCTTTAGAGAGACTTAATGCTTACTATGGGATGAAACATCAGATTAATGTTATAGTTTTGGTTTATGACGATAAGCCAATGTCTATATTTGAGAAACAGAAGGCTTACTGGTATAACGGAAATAAAAACGAACTCGTTATAGGTTTTGGCTTAAAAGATGGTAAGGTTGAGTGGTGTGATAATTTCACATGGTCCGAATCTTATGATTTTCTTGCAAGATTAAAAAGTGAGCAAGAAAAACAATTAAAAAAGAAGTTAGATGTTGACTTGATAGCTGACTGGTTGTATGATGAGATTCCGACCGGATGGAAACGAAAAGAGTTTAAAGATTTTGAATACATCGAGATAGAATATCCCATGTGGTACTCAGTCACGATAGTGTCGATATGTCTGCTTTTCTCTTTAATTGTTTCTGCTATCTCTATTCTTAATGATCAGAATGCTGGTTATGATGAAAATAGTGTTCCTAAATTTATTACAAAGATGAAAGAAAAGTATGATAACAGTAATTGGCGATGTTCATGGAAAGTACGATAAATACAAAAAGATTACCAAAAAACATGATTTTACGGTTCAATTGGGTGACTTTGGATTTTCGGAATGGCAGAGGTTAGACTATGATGATGATATTGATTTTAATCGACACAAAGTAATGGGCGGTAACCATGACAATTATGATATCTGCATACATAGTAATCACTACCTTGGCGATTTTGGATGTTACACTCTAAATAATTTAAAGTTCTTTTTTGTCAGGGGTGGAATTTCTATTGACAAAGTTTATCGTGAAGTAGAAAGAGTTAATGGGGGACCAAGAAGCTGGTGGTCTCAGGAGCAATTAACGTTCCGACAAATGAATGAGTGCTTAAAATTATATTATCAAGAAAAACCGGATTTTGTAATTACTCATTCTTGTCCTACTAGACTCGTTAAAAGGCTGACAAATCCCGATCTTCTGGTAAAATTCGGATTCGACAAAGGATTTGAAGACTCCACCTCTTCTTTCTTAGATGTTCTATTCAATATTCATGAGCCTACTTTATGGATTCATGGTCATATGCACAAATCTAAAGAGACGAAAATTGGTGACACTAGATTTATTTCTTTGAATGAATTAGAAGTTTATGAAATTTAACGAGATTATAGCTCGAAGGAGATAGTGGGGAAGTTATGACCGACACAAAATTATTTGAAGTAATTTTAGGTAAAGACCTGAAGGTTGGGGATATAATAGTTCATGACTTTCAGCGTATACTATTGAATTTGGTGTATATATTTCTGTGGTGTGTGAGTCATTATATAATGATGAAGAATTTAAATTTTGGACGTATCAAGAATGTCCTATGATAAAAGAGATATAAAAAATGGATTTTCACAAATATTATAATACAGATACAGATTTAGGAAAGTGTTTAAACTTCATAGATTCTATGAAACGCGATTCTTTATATATTGAGTATGAAGATTGGGATAATATGGGGGCAATTTTTATCGGTGACATAGTTGGTGATGGAATTTTATGTTTTCAATTTCATGACGACGGAAGTTTTAGATGCTGCTCTAATAATAGTGGAGTTCAAAAACATATAGCTGAAAATTTAAAACGAAAACAAGACACAGAAATTAAACGTATGTCTATTTGGAAACTTATAAAGTATAAATACAAAAAACTGAAAGATAAATAAAATGAATAGAAGAATATTTTTATCCGGCTTAGGTGCTGGAATGGTTGCTAGTAACTTGACTTATGGAGTTGAACCAACTCTAAGTAAAGAAAAGGCTTTAATTTTTGTTTGGTTAAGTGGAGGTATTAGTGATATTGATTTTATCAATCCTTTGCCCACAGCACCTCTAGAAATCCGATCAAATCGAGGTTTCGTTAAAACTAAAAATGGCGAATATCTTGGTGGAGACATGAAGCTACTTGCTGCTCAATCTGACAAATGGACTGTAGTAAGAAATTTTCATCATCGTGATGCTAATCATCAATCTGCAACGTCGTGGACTATGACTAGTGAACCTAATTTTAATAATAAATCTAATAACTTTCCAAGTCATGGCTCTCTAATATCTTGGAAAAAGGGTTTTGCTAATAATGGAGTGCCAACATACACTCAGTTATCTAAGATAGAAGGTGATGGACCTGCTTGGTTAGGTGCTGGACATATGGGTTATAAAGTCGACCTACAAGGAGCTACCAATCTAACACCATCTTTTCAAAAGGGGAAGTTAGATCAAAGACTTAAAATGATTGATATTATTGAGAAAACTAAACCACACCTTCCTCAAGAATGGATTGACCTTCGCAATAAAGCTGTAGAGATGATTTATGGTAACACTAGTAAGGCATTAGACTTAAGTCAAGTACCTCAAGATATTATTAAAAAGTACAAGGCTGATTCTTCACAGATTGGTAAAGATTTACTTATCGCTCAAAGGTTAGTTCAGGCTGGAGCATCCTATGTTAATGTATCTTTAGGTGGATGGGACATGCATAATAATATCTCAGATGGATTTGAGAGAAAAGGAACAGAGCTTGATTACTGTTTAAGCAACTTAGTTTCTGACTTAGAAATAAAGGGTTTATTAGATAAGACTCTTATTGTTGTAGCCTCTGAGTTTGGACGTACACACAAGATTAATACTCAAGGTGGACGAGATCATAAAGCTGCGTGTAATTCATTATTGTTTGCTGGAGGTGGACATGACCATAATAAATTCATCGGTAAAACTGACGCTATTGGATCACAGGTTGATGGCGAATCATTAGACCCAAAAGATTTAAGCTGGACTATTGCTGACCACTTTGGTCTTGACAAAGGTTTAGTTATAAATGATAATGCTAATAGACCTAGACCCATATTTAATGATGACGCGAAGAATATTGTAAAAGGTTAATTATGACTCAGGTGACTAATGACCAAGAGTATCGAAGACTAGAGAAGGGCGAGATTGTCATCGAAGGTGATGAGATCGATCAATGTATTAACCCTTGGAAGGACTACCCCGTTTGGAAGCCTGTCGTTAAAGGGATTGGAGCAGTAGCACCTGATCCTCAATATCCATCGCATCGTCAGTACAGACGCAAGATTGAAAGTAATGAGTAAGGAATTGCACACACTTATCAACAAGTGCGGACGTAACTATTAATATAAGGTAATAATAATGAGCAGTGGAATTTTTCGGGCGATTCAGCATGAAGATTAAATTAATGGGAAAGGTCTGGACTTTTGTTCGCGAAAAGCTAGAATACAAAGACAAAGCTAAAGGGTATTGCGAGTCGCCCAAATCTAAATACAAAAAAATAGTTGTAGACTCTCGTTTAGAAGGCGAGAAGGAACTGGAAATAATTATACACGAACTTTTGCACGCATGTTTTTGGGTTTTATCTGAAGAACACGTCCATCAATCAGCAGAAGATATTGCAAGAGTGTTAACTAGACTTGACTATGCTAAGAGAGTAGATGAATAATATGAAGTATCAGGAATATATAGATTCAGAAAGCGAGGCGATTAAGACGCCTCATTTTTATTGGAAGTCTTGCGGGGAAAATATACTTGACTAATATAACACGTAAAAAAGAAGGCATAGAAACGCTTCAAATTAACGATTGTCCGAACTGTAATGGTGGTGTTGAAGTGTGGGACTGTGGGTACTCATCATTTAACCCCGGAATTGCTAAGTGTCTTGAGTGTGAAATTGATGGGAAAAGGATAAAAACAAAATCGACTTCGCTTTATCTAAAGGTTATTCTGTCTATTAATCAGGTTATCAATTTTATAAAAGGTTAGTTATGCAACACATAAGATATCCTAAAATTAGGCAATTCAAAGACGCCATTAAAAGAGTAAAATCAATGGCGACATTTATAGGTCTTGACGAGGATAATAATCCTATCTATGATCATTCATTAAGTATGCCAATTATAACTTTTCAAGGACGAGTCAAGATACATGGAACAAATTCAGGAATACAATATGACTGTAAGTCAGGTGAATTGGTCGCACAGTCCCGGT
>Ga0233438_10003715_pt1 | contig 13925 bp, 13 predicted proteins | sample SI_123_September_FD_182720 | JGI IMG/M metagenome (GOLD analysis project Ga0233438, IMG submission 182720) | Seawater microbial communities from Saanich Inlet, British Columbia, Canada - SI_123_September2016_10_MG | ecosystem: Environmental > Aquatic > Marine > Inlet | place: Canada: British...
ATCAGTATTGTAGATAGGTTAAATTTTCTAAAAATTTTTTTATTTTCACTTTGTGTTGGAATTTAAAACTTACTTTAAATAATTGATTGTTAGTTAGTTGTTTGTTTCAATGACACACTTTGTTTTTGTTAATTAAAACTAAATACTAAAAAAACTTGATAAATAGTTTAGTTATTTGTTTAATAACAAGTACTTTTGGTACTCGTTAATGTTTGGAATTTCATTTGATAAAAGTTTAAGTCCCCTTAATGAATTGGTTTTACCGTTTGTTTTAAGGGGTTTTTATTTATAAAAGCATGGAAAAAAAGTGGTTTGTTGTGTATACTAGGCCCCAGCAGGAGCTTAAAGTAGCTAGTCAGCTCTCAGCTATGGGAATTACAAACTACTGCCCTACCATCACCCTTATAAAACAATATTCCGATAGAAAGAAAAAAGTAACTAGACCCCTACTTTCTTCTTATGTAATGGTTGAGTTGGAGGATAAAGAGCGTAATAAAGTTTTTGCCTGTAATGGTATTGTACGCTATTTGTTTTTTCTTGGAAAACCAGCGGTTGTTCCTGCTAATCAGATTAATCTAATGCAAGATCATTTAAACGGGGTCTATAACGATTTTAAAGTAACTACACTTTCTGTGGGAGATTCCCATACGATTACTGACGGGCCTTTTTCAGGGGTTACAGGAAAAGTAGTTGAAACAGATAATACAAAAGTTAAATTAGAGCTTGCCTCTTTAGGGATGCGAATTACCCTTAGAAAACAGGCAGCTTAGTAGTTTAACTTTTTTAATTTTTAATAACCAATATACCTTTGCCCAAATGGGACAGATGCGGCGGAGCCGTCTTAAAAACCAAAAGTTCTGAATTATGTTAGGTGAGCTAATCACTTCTAAAACGCGCCTAAGACTGTTAATTAAATTTTTTATCTCCCAGGCCAATCGCGGCTATTTAAACGGGCTTGCCACCGAGATGGGGGAATCCACCAATGCCATCCGTAAAGAGCTCAATCACCTTCAAGGCGCAGGCTACTTAGAAAAAGTGAAAGTGGATAATAAAGTAGAGTACAAAGCCAACATTAAACATCCGCTTTTTGAAGTGATGCAAAAAGTTGTTTTTAAGCACCTCGGTTTAGAAGATGTGGTGGAGACTGTACTGGAGCGCATGGGAGATGTAGATCAGATCATCCTTGTGGGTGACTATGCCAAAGGGAATGACTCTGGTCTTATTGAAGTGTTTTTAATAGGACACGGTCTTAACATGGAATACATAACCCAATTAGAAGAAAAAATTGAAGATCTAATCGGTCGAAAGGTGAGTTTTTATCTGGCCTCTAAGTTTTTAGCAGACCGCGAACATATTGTACTATTTAATTCTAAAGACAAATGATATCTATCGAGAGTGAAGAGCGTCCTTGGGGACGATTTTTTGTACTGCATGATGAGCCCAATTATAAGCTTAAACGCATAGAGGTAGATCCAGGTGGAAGACTCTCTTATCAGTACCATCACAAACGCTCTGAGGCGTGGACCATTGTGGAAGGAACAGGAGTTATTACTCTAGATGGTATAGATAAACAGTATTCAAAAGGACAAACGGTTCTTATTCCCCAAGGGGTAAAACACCGTATTGAAAATAAGGGACAAGAGAAGGTTGTTTTTATTGAAGTTCAAACAGGTAGTTACTTTGGAGAAGATGATATTGTGCGAATTGAAGACGATTATAATAGAACCTAAATGAGTAAACTAAAAGCGGTTATTGTGTCTGGTTATTTCAACCCGCTTCATAAAGGACATTTGGAGCTTTTTGAAAAAGCAAAAGCTTCTGGGGATCAGCTTTGGGTAATAGTAAACAGCGATCTTCAAAGAGCGCTTAAAGGAAGTAAAGAGTTTATGGATGAGAATGAGCGCCTTATCATTGTAAGTGCCATTGGCATTGTTGACAAAGCCCTTATCTCAATAGATAAAGACAAAACACAGTGTGCAACGCTTGGGGATTTAGCGGATATGTATTCTGGTGAGTTTGAGCTTTATTTTGCTAATGGGGGTGATCAGAACAATGATTCAATCCCTGAGATTTCGGTTTGTAAAGAGAACGGAATTGGTCTTATTGAAGGGTTAGGGGACAAGATTCAGTCCTCCTCTTGGCTTTTAAAAAAATAATATGCAGGTAAAAAACATTTGTTGTATTGGAGCAGGCTATGTAGGAGGGCCTACCATGGCAGTAATTGCATTAAAATGCCCAGGAATAAAAGTTACTGTGGTTGATTTAAATGCAGAGCGCATTGCCGCTTGGAATGGACCACTAGAAAACCTTCCTATTTATGAACCTGGTTTATCAGAAGTGGTTGAAAAGGCTAGAGGGAGAAATTTATTTTTTTCTACTGAAGTCGATAAATCCATTGACCAAGCTGAAATGATTTTTATGGCGGTGAATACGCCAACAAAAACTGAAGGAGAAGGAGCTGGAATGGCAGCTGATTTAAGATATATTGAAGCCTGTGCAATAAACATTGCTCAGGTATCAAAAACAGACAAGATTATCATTGAAAAATCAACTTTGCCTGTTCGTACTGCAGAAAAAATTAAAGAGATTTTAGACAATCAAGGTAATGGAGTTCATTTTGAAATTCTTTCTAATCCAGAGTTTTTAGCGGAAGGAACTGCGATTCAGGACTTGTTTAAATCAGATCGTGTACTTATTGGTGGTGATTCAACAGAAACAGGTCAAAAAGCGGTTCAGGCTTTGGCAACTATTTATGCCAACTGGATTCCTAAAGAAAAAATCTTAACCACTAATGTTTGGTCTTCAGAGCTATCAAAGTTAGCTTCTAATGCGATGCTCGCGCAACGGATTTCATCCATCAACAGCCTCTCAGCCCTCTGTGAAAAAACAGGTGCGGATATTGAAGAATTGTCTAAAGCTATTGGGATGGATCATAGAATTGGATCCAAGTTTTTAAAAGCTTCTGTTGGTTTTGGGGGGAGCTGTTTTCAAAAGGATGTTTTAAATCTGGTTTATCTCTGTCGCCATTATGGACTAGAAGAGACTGCAGAATACTGGCATCAAGTAATTAAAATAAATGATTACCAAAAGAAGCGTTTTGCCCAAAAAATAATTGATCATTTTGACGGTGATTTAACCGAAAAAAAGATTACTATTTTGGGATGGGCGTTTAAAGCCAACACCAATGATTCTAGAGAAAGCCCAGCAATCTATGTTGTGGAGAAATTATTTAAAGCTGGGGCGATTTTAGAAATTTACGATCCAATGGTATCCAAAGAATCTATTTTCAGCGATATTGATTTTTATTGGGAGTCATCAAAAAGAGAAGATTTAACTACGCGAATTTCAGTAATTGATTCTATTGATACATTATACCTTAGTAATGACGCGGCAGCCATTTTAACCGAGTGGGAGGTATTTAAAAGTTTAGACTTTTCAAACACTATAGTTTTTGATGGTAGAGGTGTTCTTTCATCAATTACCTATTCAATTGGAAAGGGATGAAAAGAGGACTATTTTTACCAAAAAAGAAATCTCACCTACCAGCAGTAGTAAAAATCATTAATAATCTTTTTTAATTTGAAAAAACAAAAAGCCATCATCGTTTCAGGTTACTTTAACCCCATTCATAAAGGGCACTTGGAGTATTTTAATAATGCTAAGGCTTTAGCTGACAAGCTTTTTGTGATTGTAAATAACGACCATCAAAGGGAATTAAAAGGCAGTAGGGAGTTTCAAGATGAAAATGAGCGCATGATTATAGTCTCTAATATTAAAGCAGTAGATAAGGCAATACTTTCTGTTGATACTGATAGATCCGTATGCGCTACTATTAAAATGATTGCTGAGCAGTTTGGAGAAGAGTTTGATCTTGGATTTGCAAATGGAGGAGATCAAAATAATGATACTATTCCAGAGAGATCAGTTTGTGAAGAAATGAATGTGGCACTCATTGACGGGCTTGGAGATAAAATACAGTCATCTAGTTGGCTACTTAAAAAATTAGAATGAAGATATTAATTACAGGTACTGCAGGTTTTATTGGATACCATCTTTCTAAAAAATTAATAGAAAGGGGAGATACCGTTATTGGAGTAGACCAAATCAATGATTATTATGACATTCAGTTAAAATATTCAAGGTTAAAAGACCTTGGAATTGAAAAAGACAATATTATAGAAGGTAAAAAAATCACTTCTTCATCTTATGATAATCACTCTTTTTATAAGGGTAATTTAGAAGATAAAAACTTTTTAGATTCTGTTTTTAAAAACGAAAAACCGGATGCTGTTTGTAATCTAGCTGCTCAAGCAGGTGTAAGATATTCACTCAAAAACCCTAAGGCTTATATAGATTCAAATATTGTAGGGTTTATAAACATCCTTGAGGCTTGTAGACATAATGGCGTTGAGAATTTATCTTACGCATCTTCTTCTTCAGTATATGGTCTTAATAAAAGTCTGCCTTTTTCAACAAAAGATAACGTAGACCATCCAGTTTCTCTTTATGCAGCCTCTAAAAAGTCCAATGAACTTATGGCACACACTTATTCTCATTTATTTGGAATAAGAACCACAGGACTTAGGTTTTTTACGGTATATGGGCCCTTTGGCCGCCCAGATATGGCATTGTTCCTTTTTACTAAGGCAGCCCTTGAAAATGGCACCATTGATGTTTTTAACCATGGTAAAATGGTTAGAGATTTTACCTATGTAGATGATATAGTAAAAGGAATAATAAGCGTGATTGATAACCCAGCAAATAGCTCCAAAGATTTTGAAATAAATCCAACGCCAAATACTTCGTTAGCTCCCTATAGAATTTATAATATTGGAAACAATAATCCTGTTAAATTAATGGATTTTATAACAGCCATTGAAAAGAAAATTGGAAAAACAGTGAAGAAGAATTTTATGGAAATTCAACCAGGCGACGTACCTGAAACATACGCGGATGTAACAGATTTGGAGCGTGATTTTAATTATAAACCTAATACATCAATAGATTTTGGAATTTCCAAGTTTATTGATTGGTATAAAGATTATTACAAGCAATAGTTTTTTAATTAGATCTTAAAGAATGTTTAAAACATTAAAAAAAATAAGCACGTTATTAACTAATACGCAGAAAAAGAATTTATTTTTTTTAGCTATATTATTATTAATAGGAGTCTTTTTTGAAATATTGAGTTTAGGGTTTATATTCCCATTTCTTAATTTTATTCTAAATCCTGATTCGATTCCTGAAAACTCTTTAACTCAGATACTTTCAAGTTATATAGACTTTTCGAATGTAGAGACTACAATTCTATATGGGCTTATATTTTTAGTTTTCATTTTTTTTATTAAGTCACTCATATTAATATGGATCAGTTACAAGCAAAATAGATTCATATCTTTTTTTGTAAGTAAGATTTCAAATAAACTTTATAATTTATACATGAATCTTCCTTATAAATTCCATTTAAATAATAATTCAACTTCTTTGACAAACAATATTCAAGTTGAAGTGAAATTATTTAAAAGCTATTGTATGTCGCTTATAACTATTACTGTTGAAGGGACTTTACTTGTTTCAATATTATTTACTGTTATTTATTTTGAACCTATTAATGGTCTTATATCTATAGCTTTTTTATTGTTTTTTGCCCTTTTATTTTTTAATTCCATAAAGCGAAAAATAAAACTATGGGGAGATCAAAGACAAAAAATAGATAATTTATTATCTAAGAATGTTATTGAAGGATTGGCAGGAATTAAAGAAATTTTAGTATTTAATAAATCAAATTTTTTTACGCGACATAACAAATCACTAAACAATTCAAGAGCAATTGTTGAATCAAAAAATCAGACTTTAGCTAACATTCCTAGATATTTTTTAGAATTTATTTCAATTTTAGGATTGTCTTTTTTTATTCTTTTAATGGTTTACAGAGGTATTGCTATTGAAAGTATTATTTCTACCTTAGGCTTATTCGTTGCCGCAGTATTTAGGTCAATACCTTCAATAAATAGAGTAGTTTCATCTCTTCAATCGATGAAATATTATAGCTCTTCTATTGATTTACTTTATAATGAGTTTAACCTTACAAGTGAATTAGCTCACTTAAACTTAGCTAATAATAAAGCTTTTTCTAATGGCGACCTGGTAATAGAAAATTTGTCTTTTAAATATGAGAATAGTACAAATCTTATCTTAGATAACATTTCTTTTAATATTCAACAAGGAGATACTGTTGGAATAGTGGGGCGCTCAGGAGCAGGGAAATCTACTTTAGTTGATCTTATAGTAGGTCTTCATAAGCCTAGCACTGGAAAAATTTTAAACAATGGTCACGATATTCAAAATAGTTTACAATCATGGAGAAATAATATAGGATATGTTCCTCAAAGTGTATTTTTAATTGATGATACTATTGCCAGTAATATTGCTTTTGGGGTTCATAAAGATAAAATTGATCATGATAGAATAAATTTTGCATTAGAAAGTTCTCAACTCAAAAGTTTTGTAGATTCATTAGATCATGGAATATCAACATCTGTAGGAGAGAGGGGAGTCCAGCTTTCGGGTGGTCAACGCCAAAGGATAGGTATTGCAAGAGCACTCTACAAAAAATCTAACTTTTTAATATTAGATGAAGCAACAGCTTCCTTAGACACTCAAACAGAGAAAGATTTCATGTCTTCCATAAAGACATTAAAAGGGAAAATGACAATATTAATTATAACTCATAAAGCAGAAAACTTAAAGTACTGTAATGATGTCTATAATATTGAAAAAGGTAATATCACTAAACTATAATTTGTTATGCTAAACGGGAAAAGTATATTAATTACTGGAGGGACAGGTTCTTTGGGCAAAGCTTTAACTAGCCATATTCTAAAAAAATACCCTGAAGTTAAAAAGCTAGTAATATTTTCTAGAGACGAGCAGAAACAATTTATGATGGCTCAAGAGTTTAATCCAATAAATCATCCCTGTATGAGATATTTTATTGGTGATGTTAGAGACAAAGAAAGGCTTATAAGGGCTTTTGAAGGAATAGATATAGTTATTCATACAGCAGCTATGAAACATGTTCATATAGCAGAGTATAATCCAGACGAGTGCATTAAAACTAATATTGTAGGTGCTCAAAACGTGATTGAAGCCTCGCTCGTGAATTCTGTGTCTAATGTAGTGGCACTTTCTACAGATAAAGCTTGTGCGCCGATTAATTTATATGGAGCTACAAAACTAGCCTCTGACAAACTATTTATAGCAGCAAATAATATTAAAGGCACCAAGAGCATCAAATTTTCTGTTGTAAGATACGGGAATGTTCTTGGGTCAAAAGGCTCTGTTATTCCTTTTTTCCTTGAAAAGAAAAAGGAAGGTGTTTTGCCTATTACACACCCATCAATGACCAGATTTAATATATCAATGCAAGAAGGTGTTAATATGGTTATGCATGCATTAGAATATGCTTGGGGAGGAGAAATATTTATACCGAAAATACCGTCTTATAATATATTAGACGTTGCTAAAGCTATAGATGAAAATTGTGAAACAAAGATTATTGGTCTTCGTCCTGGAGAAAAACTTCATGAAGAAATGATTACTGAATCAGATTCTTTGAATACTTACGATATGGGGACATATTATGTAATCTTGCCATCTAATCCAGTTTTTGAAATAGCTAATTATTTGAAAACATTTAATGGTAAAAAAGTTGATGAAGGCTTCGCATATAATTCAAAAACCAATTTAATATACGAAACTATCAGTTCATTGAAAGAAAAGATAAGTACTTTTCAAAACAATATTTCTTAATCATTGCATATAATGGATAGAATAGATTTATTTGATTTATACTCATACAATCCTTTTGAAGAATCTGATCAACATATTGATGATATAATAGATTATAAAAATTACCAGGACCTTTATGAGGATTTCCAAAATGTAGTTTTAAAAATTAATCGAGATATTTTTGATGCTTATTTCAAAGAAGATTATTATTACGGTGGGAAAGAGCTAAGAGTCTTGTCACCCAACCTCCCATTCAACTTATTTTTAACTTCATTGACTATTCAAGAGATTTGTAAATATCATCCTGAAAATATTTTTAACATTACAGTTTATCAAAATCAGCTAAATATTGATTTTAGATATGCCAATTTAAATGCCATAATAGCAAGAAATATTGAAAATAGATTTTCAATAATTCATTCAGACAAACAATTTCCAGAATATATTAATGACCCTCAATCTGAAAATAAACTTTTATCAGCTTTAAATTTTAATCTGAAGTTTATATTAAGTGAAAAATTTGAAAAATACTTTTCCATTATATCTAAAAAAAAGATTTTAAGTATTGGAAGAAATTATATTTCAAGAGAGATAGAAACAGAGCTCTTATTTAAAAGAGTTACTAAGGTTAAAATTAAAAGTAAATTAATGGATTCAATGAAGTTTATAACTGCAGACGAATCAATAAATTCTAAGTATTATTCTAGTATAAGTAAAATTGTAGAATCTAACTTAAAACTAATTAAGGAAAAACACTTTTTTGATTTATCCATTTATGATTCATTTGTTTTAGAACTTTCCAAGCATACGACAAGTTTAGTAATTAACATATTAACTAATAAGAATTTGGTTAGAAATAAGGTTAGAGATCTTAAAAAATATATTACCAATAATGTTTGTATCGGCAATGGATTATTTTCTAAAGAAGGAATAATTATTTACGATGCATTAAAGTTCAATAATATTTATTTTTTTTCATGCTCGCATGGTTTAACGGTTGGAAATTCAAAGGATTCAATTAAAAATTTTTATTCAGATGAGTCTTTAACATCAGACACTTTTTTTTGTTATAATCAGGCAGCAAAATTTACAAGATTAGCTAACACTAATAATAAAATGGAAATAATTAATGTTGGAGGTAATGCCATTTCTAAAAAGATGAGATTTAAATCTGTTCAAAAGTTAATTTTGAAAAATAAGTTTAATTTGAAAGGACCTGTTATTTTTTACGTTTCTCATAATATTCAACTTAACATAGGCAAGTATTTCCCACACACTAAAAATAATTCACAACTCTTTAATGATGAAAAAAATTTACTGACTCATTTAAGTAAAGTGAATAAAAAAGTAGTTTACAAGCCCTACCCCACTTCACAATATTATTTTGAGAGAAGTGAATATGTTAAATCCCATATTTCAAACTATAATAATATAAGTTACTATGATAAAGAGGTAGATTTTAGATATTTAAGATCAATTTCCGATATAGTTATTACACAATCATCTGAAAGCACTCTTGAGTGGTGTATTGGCATAGATGTACCTTTAATTTTTTTAGATTCGGACCACTATGAACCACTTGAAAATGAAAATGTAAAAAGAGCTTTCAAAGAATGTTTTTTCTTTTTTAATTATGATAAAATAGGCTGGGAAAATGAACTCATTGAATTTTTAAATCTCCCAATCAAAGAGATAAATAGAAGATGGAAAGAAAAAGCAATTTTTAGAAAAAAATATGATGACATTTATTTTATGTCAAATAAAAAAAATGCTGGGAAAATTGGAAGTAAAGTAATTTTAAAGCATATGAATGGTTAATATAAAAATAGAACCCAATAAGTTTTGGAAATTCCATAAGTCCACTAAATCCAATTTATGGATTAAAGGATATTTGTATTCTCATACTATTGAAGAATTATTACTTGAACTTGACAATTCAGAAGCAAATAACCTTGAGTCTTTAATAAGCAGTCTAAATGGCCATTTTGCAATTGTATTTCAAAATAAAAACTTCACTTTAGCTATAGTAGACAGGGTTAGAAGTATTCCAATTCAGTTTACAGAGATTAGTGGTGATTTTTTTATTTCAGATAGATCTAATACCCTAAAAAACTTAGCTGGATTTGACTCCAAAAGAAATAAAGAAGCATTACTTGAAATTGAAATGTCGGGTTTTGTTATAGGCTCTAATTGTGTTTATGAAAGTATTAAATCTTTAACGGCAGGACAATTTGTCTTATTCAAAAACAATAAGAGTTTTAAGGTAAATACTTATTACTCATATTTTGGAGAAATTTCAAAAAGTAATTATGACTCACTATTAAAAGAATTAGAGGTTACAACTATTTCTATCTTTAAAAAGTTACTTAAAAATATTGGAGATAGAGAAATTTTAGTGCCACTCAGTGCTGGTTTCGATTCAAGACTTGTTGTCTCTATTTTAAAACATTTGGGCGCTAATAATGTTAAATGTTATTCTTACGGTCAAAGGAATAATTTTGAAGCAATAACAGCCAAAAAAATTGCAGATAAATTAGGATATAAATGGACTTTTGTTGAGTTAAGCCACAAAACAGAAAAGAGTTTTTATAATTCAAATTTTTTTAAAAAATATACTCAGGAATATGATAGTGGTACTGCCGTAGCATATTTTCAGAGTTTGTCAACTATTTCTTATTTGAAACGAATTAATTTTATTAACGATAACACTGTTATAATTAATGGGAATGGTGGTGATTTTATTTCTGGAGCACACATTAACAGTTTATTTGAAAAGTTGAAAAACATTAATATAACTAGTGACGCTGAGTTGATGTCAATAATAACAGAAAAATTACTTGATAAACATTTTTCATTATGGGGGTTGCTTAAAACAGATAAAAATTTAAGTGTAATTAAAAATAATATAATCGAATCTTTAAGAAATAGATGTTTTGGACTAAATAAGTCCAACGCACATTTGTTTTATGAATACTCAGAACTTATTGATCGTCAGTCGAAATATGTTATTGTAGGGCAAAGAGTTTTTGAATTTCATGGTAATGAATGGAGGATGCCTTTGTGGGATGATGAATATTTATTTTTTTGGCAAAAAATCCCATCACAGCTAAAATCAAATCAAAAGCTATATAAAGAGATGCTTTTAAAAAATAACTTTGGAGGGGTTTGGGATGAATCTATTCCAATTAATAAAAAAAACATTCGTCCTTTATGGATTATCCCTTTAAGATTTATATCAAAAATTCCTTTTTTGCTTTTTGGCAAAAAAGCTTGGAAAAATTTTGACAAAGTATTTTTTTATTATTGGAGAGATGCTACTTTAATGATTTGTTACGCAAATTATTTTAGAATTATTAAAGATTATTTTAAATATCCTAGAAACCATGTTTCATGGCAGGCTGATGATTATGTAAAAAAACATTCATGAAAATACTGTTAATTAGTAGTAAATACCATCCAGAGTATTCAGGTTCTGGTTTCAGAGCTCACAATACATATAAAAGGCTTAAAGACAAATATGGATTAGATTTTGAAGTAGTTTGTAACGCCATAAATTTTCAAGGAAATAAAAAATATCAACATGAAGAAATAAACATTTATAGAATTTCATGCCCATTAAAAAAGCCTAATTTCAAAGGTATTCTTTACTATGGTTACTTACTTTTTAGCTTTTTTTGGGAGTTATATTTTATAACATCTTTTTTACTTAAAAATAAGTATGATTTGCTACATACATTCGGAAATTCTTGGACTATTGGCTTTAGCACATTATTTTTTTCAATAACCAAAAAGCCTGTTGTAAGAGAGCTATGTAACGAAATGGAAAATCCAATGTATCCTATCCAATTTCAGAGATATATTAAAAAAGTATTCCTTAAAAAGAATACTATGATTGTAGCAATTTCTGAAAGATTAGCTCAAAAAGCGAGAAATTTTGATGTTGAAAATATTTGGACACGATTTAACCCTGTTAACACTAATAATTTTAGAATCAACTTTAAAAACAAGTATAAGTTTAGAAATGAATTCACCCCTTTTAACGAGTCGGATATTGTTTTAGCTATAGTAGCTAACATTATACCTAGAAAGAATCAGTTTTTTTGTCTTGAGGTTTTAAAAAGATTACCAGAAAATTATAAGCTTTTGATTGCTGGACCAGTAAAAAAAGAGAATAGATTTTATTTAGATAAATTAAAATCATATGTAATTGAGAAGAATCTTGTTAATAGGGTGTTTATAAAAGAGGGTTTAATTTTAGAAATGAACCAATATATTAGTCTTAGTGACGTTTTTTTATTCCCCTCATTATCAGAAGGATTAGGCACTCCAGTTTTAGAAGCTCAATTATGTGGAGTTCCTGTTATTGCAAATCTTATAGAAGGTATAACTGACACAATGATTGAAAATAAAGTTGGAGGCTTTTCACTTAAATTAAATCCTAAAGAATGGGCTAAAAAAGTAGAAGAAGCTATAGAGATTCAATCAAATACGCTGATTGAAAACTCTAAAGAATTAAGTTATAAATGCTCTTCAGAAATCATTGATGAGTTATATATAAATAAATTAGCAAAACTGTATGAAACAAATAGATAAATCTTCATCAAGCTATAAATATTATACTGGTGATTTCCAGGCCAATAGAAAAAAACATTTTATGTCAATATTTTATCAGGCTCAAATACCAATTAACCTTGAGGATGTTAACTCTATGTTAGAGTTTGGCACAGGCAGAAATGCTACAAAAGCTTTAGTTGAACATTTTGGGTTGAATCATAAGTCTGTAGATTTTGACGACATAAGATTCAACCCCGATGAGGTAAGTACAATTCTAGATTACACAGACAAAGACCAATATGATTTAGTAGCTGCATTTCAGGTTTTGGAACACAATCCAATAGAAACAATTGAACTTCATTTAAACAAGCTTAGATCCTTTTCTAAGAAATATGTCTATATCTCTGTTCCATACAGTGGCAGATGGTTTAGTTGGATGTTAAATATTAATATATTTCCAAGCAGAATTTTTAATTTCAGCTCTATTTTTCATTTTGTTTTTCCACGTAAGTTTCTTAAAAAAACTAGGCCAACTGAGGAGTTTCAAAAAAGAGAAGATAAACATAACCCTCATTGGTGGGAGGTAGGTGACAAGAATTTATCAGTTAAGAACTTTGAGAAGATAATTGAGCTAACGGGTTTATCAATAAACAAAAAATTTCACAATGAATTTTTCCCATATCATTTATTCTATTTACTTGAAATAAAGATAAAAGATGATGAATAACCTATATTATTAATGACTCAAAAAACCAGTTTTTCTAAATGAAAATAAATAAAATAATAGTACACCAACTCACGTTTGCTACAATAGGGGGAGTACAGAATTCATTCATTCCTTTATTTAAGTTATTTAATAAAAAGAGCAGGTTTAAGCATTTAATTTACGGATCGCACAAAGTAATTCCATATTATTTAGAAATAGAGAAAGAATATGTAAATTTTGGAGATTCATTATATAATAAGTTTAAATTCATATATTTTTTAATATCAAAAAAATATATAGTTCATTTTTATAATACTTTAATAAGTAAAAACATTTACTTGTTATTTAAGTTTTTGCCGGTTAACAATGTTATTATTCATGAGAGAGGATCGTCATGGAATTCTAAGAATTCAGATATTAAGATCGCTAAATATTTGAGCACAAAATCTAGTCTGATACTTGCGAATTCTTTTGCATCAAAAGCATTTTTAGTTGAAAGATTTAATTTAAAACAAGATAAAATTCAAGTTTTGCACAATGGTTTTTTAACTAAAGATTTTATTGTTAAACAAAACGAAAACAACAAAAATTCTTTAGAATTTTCAGTTGGCTATATTGGACGATTAGAGAGCCAAAAAGGTATTCACGTTTTAATAAATTCGGCTAAAAAACTTCCAAAAATTAATTTTTACATTGCGGGAGAAGGCCCTATGTTTGAATATCTTAAAGAATTGGCCTCAGGTTTAAAAAATGTTTTCTTTGTTGGTGTTAAAGACCCATTTGATTTTATGTGTAGCGTTGATATAATTGTAGTCCCATCAATAAGGGAGCCACTTGGAAATGTTATTATTGAGGCTGGATTTTGTAAAAAAGC
>Ga0233438_10003723_pt1 | contig 13899 bp, 12 predicted proteins | sample SI_123_September_FD_182720 | JGI IMG/M metagenome (GOLD analysis project Ga0233438, IMG submission 182720) | Seawater microbial communities from Saanich Inlet, British Columbia, Canada - SI_123_September2016_10_MG | ecosystem: Environmental > Aquatic > Marine > Inlet | place: Canada: British...
GAGCACTGGTAGAATTAACTGATTCTGGTAAGATCTCTATTGATCAAATTCCAGCACTAAGACCTTTCCAAGTTTACACAGTTGCTGATCAAGCAGAGAGAACTTCTATCGAAGGAGCACTTGCTGGAGATATTGCGATCCAGCAAGATACATCAACATCATTCATTCTTAACAATGATAACGATAGTCTCTTCTTAGGATTTGCTCCAGATCAAGCATTAGCATTTACTATTGGAGATGTATTTACCGGCAGTGTAACTACTGGTAGTATTCAATCAACAGAATATAGAAAAGGTGTTGTATATACCATAAACGTTTCTGACGGTGGTTCTGGTTATACTACAGCTCCAACGATTACATTTAGTGGGGGTAATCCAGAGGCAGGAGCAGTTGCTGCTGCTGCTACATGTACTATTGCTAACGGTAGTGTTGTTACTGTTACTATCGAATCTTTTGGTGGGGTCACAGGAGGTAAAGGATATACTACACAACCAACAGTAACATTCTCTGCTCCTGCAGGAGCTGGAACACAAGCACAAGGCAATGCTCTACTAGAAAGTAGATTATATGGTTCTATTGTCAACAATATTAAAATTGAAGATACTGATACGTTTGAAGATAGCACAACACCAACTGCCAACACAATTAATATTTCGAGAGTTGTTAATACATCTTCGTTTAATGTTAATAACTGGGTATCTTTATCATCAAATCAAATTGCTGCTTCTGATATTACATCAGGTGTTATTGAAACTGATAGATTGGCATCCGGTGGTGCTGCAAACTCATTCACTTTCTTGCGTGGAGATCAAAATTTCGCATTAGCAGTACAATCACTCAAAGGAGCAGAAAAAAGATATTTTGCTAAGTTAGCAGCACAATGTAGTTCCGGATCATCCCAGATGATCTTCACTACAAACTCTGATGTTCTTATTGGTCATGAAGTAAAAAATACTGTTAGCGGCATTCAAAATAATACTAACATCAATGGTGTTATTACAGCTGCTGGATTGACAACGATTTCACTAAACAACCCAGTAAATGCCACAATTCCTCTTGGTTCAATTATCGAATTTGAAAGAGGAGATTCTCCATTAACATTTGAATCTACTTACACACAAGGTGGATTTATTGATGATGTTATTATTGGCAATCCTGGATCTGGATATACAAATGGTCAGTATTTTGATCTTTCTTTGACTGGAGGATCTGGCACTGGACTCAAAGTTAATGTTGTTGTTTCTGGTAATGAAGTTACCGAAATTACTGTTACTGATGGAGGCGTAGGATATAACTCAGATTTCACTGTAACATCAAGTCCCACTGCTATTGGTTCTGGATCAGCATTAATTTTACAAGCAAAAACTTCCACAGTTAACCGACAGTATGCTAACGTTTCAATTGACACCAAGAGAGTTAGCGACCTTACTATTTCTGCTGACCTGTATGGAACAATTGGTGTTTCTAGATATAAGAAATCACAATTTATTATCGGTCAGGCAGGAAACGGTTCAGTTGAACTTAAGACAGGTGCTGACAGTGGTTTAGATGCCGACTTATTAGATGGAGCACAAGGTTCATTCTACACAAATGCTGGCAATTTAAGTTCCGGCACTCTTCCTACGGATAGACTTGCTGGATCATATAATATTAGTATTTCCAATCAGTCAGGTAGTACAATTAAGTTGATTACTGGTACTAACAACCCATCATCTTCACCCACACCAAATTTCTTCTCAACTGGTATTGTTTCTAACACAATTTTTAACAGTGCTAATGGATTGAATGATGGCGGAACTAGAAACATGACTCTCACCTTCAGACAAGGTGGATCAGGTTTTGATACAGGTTTTGGTGGAGTTAGACAGTTGGCGTTTACAGATAACGACAACATGTGGTTGCGTGGTTCTGGAACAGGAGTAACAGCATTTGGTTCATGGGGTAAAGTTTGGACTTCATTAAACGATGGTTTAGATAGTGGTCTAGATGCTGACAGATTAGATAACAAGCAAGGATCTTGGTATCAAAATGCTTTAAATATTAACTCTGGAACTTTATCAACAGAAAGAATGCCTCTATTCATTGAGGCAACTAGAGTTAGAGACTCTGTTACTGTCAAATCTTTCTTTGGAGATCCTAAGTATAAAATTTACTTCTCTGGTAAAATTTTAGATACTTCGCCATCTGGAGATTTTACTCCTGGTAATCCAATCAATCTATACAACTCAAATGCTCAAGGTGTTGGTAGTTTTACAATTGATAATGTTGCTACTAATGATGATACTGCAGATAACTTTAATGACTATACTATCTTAATTGGTAGACTTACGTCTGGTAATTTTGTTGGAGCAATTACAGCAGGTACAGCATCAAATAGAGTTGTATTTGACGACTTCTCAATTGAAGATGGTAATACTGTTGATATTGGCAAAATTGAGAGTGATGGTGGAACTGCTTTATTAAAACTAGGTAGAGTTGATGGTCAAGCATCTGCACCAGCAATCTATTTTAGATCTTCGCAAGTTGTTCCTAGCAACAATACTGATGACCACAAAACTGTTTCGTTAACTGCTAGTGGAGGAAATGCTACAGCTGATTCTGGATCACTCAATGCCGGAGTTGTAAATGCTGATGGATTTACAATTAATGGTCAGAAAATTTGGAATGAAGGTAATGTAATTTTCAGATCTGTTAATGTAGTATCTTCTGCTGTTATTCGTGATGCTAATGGAGATTTTGCTGCGGGAACTATTACAGCATCTATTACTGGTGCGTCATCACTAAACGTCCTTAAAACGGGCGATACAATGACAGGCACCCTTGCTATTACTGGTGCTGGTTCCAACCTTAGTGTTTCTGGTAATGCTTCCGTAACTGGAACAACCAGTTTAACTAATGACCTTGCTGTTGATACTGACACATTGTTCGTTGATGTATCTACAGATCGTGTTGGTATTAATGCTGGTGTTAATCCATTATCTAATTTGGATGTTAGAGGAGACGATGGACTTTATGTTCGCACATTAACTAATGGTGTTGGTGCTAAGATTAGATTTAATGATCAATCCACTACATTCAATCAAGTTGGCACACTTAGATACAACCATTCTGATAGTGATTCACCAAACTCTGAGTACGGTGAAGGATTCACCATGGAAGGCACAGAGGCAGAACTGTTCTTCCGTGTTGTTGGTGATGTTATCGCATCTAGAAAAATGGGTGTCAACATCAACCGTGAACCAGATTACACTCTGGAAGTTAATGGTGATGCGATGTTCCAAACAGGCGTTACTATCGACACTGATAATGATAACTCTGGTGCTCCTCTAGTCTTCCGTGGATCTTCTTCATATAGAAACTTCAGAGTTGGTAACCAGTTAGTTGGCAATCATCTATTCACAATCCAAGCATCTACCAATAATGGTGGAACAACTTGGAATGGAACTCCAGCAATCACTATTGCTGGTGATACAAATAGAGTTGCTATTAATACAACATCAACTTCTGGTATAGATCCGTCAAATAATCAGACTAGAAATTATAACCTAAATATTCAAGGTGATGTTAATTTCAACGGAACTCTATATCAAAACAACGCAGAATTTGTCACATCCAGATGGACAGAATCTCCTAACGGAAACGATATTTACAGACCATCTAAAGTTGGTATCAACTTTACTTCTGCTGCTAACCCAGGATATGAGTTAGAGGTCAAAGGTTCTATTAACATTGAAGGTTCTTCATTCACCAATAATGTAAATGAATTTACGTTACGTGCTAATGGAGACAAACAGTGGATTGATTCATATGGTGTAATGAAAGCAAACAGAAATACTATTTCTGAAGATGTCACTATTCCAACTAACACAAACTGTGGTAGTTTCGGTCCTCTGGAAATCACAAATGGAACAACAATTACTATTTCAAATGGCGCTGCCTGGAGTATTTTATGAGCACATTACAAGTTAGAAATCTTCAAGGACTATCAAATTTCAATAATGAAGTTGCTTTACCAAATGGGCACACTCTTAAAATTGATGGAAATTTGGAAGTCCCTATATGGAATAATTCTGGACGACCTACGACCCCATCAGTAGGATTTATTGGATACAATACAGAAGATGAAGTTTTAGAATTTTACAACGGAACAGAATGGCAAGGAGCTGGTTCATCTAAATTAGACGGGTCATCTCCAGATAAAGCATCTACATCTGGTCTTCAATTAATATCTGATAATCCTGGAATATCTAGTGGATTATATTGGATCAAATCTGCTTTAATGCCTAATGCATTACAGATGTATGTTGATACCACTCAAGATGGTGGTGGATATGATTTTTATGCCACAAAAGGATCTGGTCCTAATATTTCTTCTGTTACATCTACTCATGCTGGAACAGCACTTGGGTTAGAACTATGGGAAGGAAGATCTAGACAATGCTGGTTAGCAGCAACACAAGCTGTTAACGCTTTAGATTCAGGTAATTTTTCTAGCTATTGGGAAGGTGTTGGACATGTATACAAACCAAATGGTGGTGGTAACTACACTGGTTGTATTATGAGAAGCTCATATTATGGTGGTAATAATTGTGCTGACTGGAGAGTAAAAAGTGGCAACAGGTGGTGGATTAGAGATAGCACTCATTCAGAACCTAATGGTGATTACACCGCAAATGGTTTCCAAAGAATTTACAGTGGTAGTAGACCATCTGTAGGAAGTGTTAGTACTTCTATGGGATTTAATGATGGTGGTGCTTATGCAATTGGTAATTACTACCTCCTTTCAACTAACACAAAAACATGATATAATAAATGTAAATATCTTTATTGTATGAATTTAACTTTTGATTCAAAACACATTAAAGTCTATGATAATGTGTTGACTGATGATCAATTTGATATGTTATTTACTTGGTATAATAATATACCTTTAGTTTATAAAGTAGCAGACGGTGAATGGAACAGACTATGGAGTTTTGATAGTCAAGTTCTTTATGGCAAATCATATTACTTTCCAAAAGGAAAAACTCCACCTTTAAGAGAGGATACTGAAATAATTCCTTTGATAGAAGCAGTAAATTCTGTCATATCAAATGGTAAAGTAACAATGACTCCGTATTGCTATGCTCCTGGATCTGGACTATCTTGGCATAATGATAGTAATTACTCAGAGGCATTTACATTTTATTGCCACAATTATTGGTCACCAGAATGGGGTGGAGAACTTCAAGCAATTGAAGTAAAAGAAAATGTAGATTGTCAAATATTTGATAATCAAAAATTATATGATTCGATTATGAATAATGGAGTAGGTAATTTTTTTCACCCCAAACCAAATAGACTTATTGTAAATTCCAATATTTTACACAAAGTAAATAAAACAACAACAAATAGTAATGCTAGATTAACCTTGCAAGGATTTATTAATTGATATGAAGCACGAAGTAATTGAATTTTTTCCACAGGTTGTGGGAGTATATGAGTATCCAGAAGAAAAACACGATCAAATAAAATTAACTTGTCAAAAAATTAGAGATACAATTAAAAGAGGAGATCCCAATTTTAATCAAAATGCACATTCAGGAGATTTGATTCATTATTATAATGAATCAAATTCTAACATATATGATTACCACCCAGAATTAGACGAACATCGTCAGTGGGTTTTAGAGTGTGCTACTCATTTTTCAACCAAAGTTCAGAACTATGTTTTGGATGATAATGAACTTTTACTCACCGATGCGTGGATGAACTACTGTTTGGAAAGAGCAGAACAACCAGAACACAATCACCACAACTCTCTAATTTCCGGAACCTATTATGTTAATTTAGAAGAATGGGTTCATGCCCCTATTCAATTTATGAAAAGAGATCCTGAGTGTCATCCATATATTTCACATTTAAAAAACTGGGACAGTCCTAATAAATACTCTAGGTATGTCGAAGACATACGACCTAAAGAAAGAGATCTTCTTCTTTGGAAATCTCATCTCATTCATGGTTATAATGGCAATCTTAATATGTGGGCAGATAGAACTTCTATCTCAATGAATTTTATACCCAGGATTGTAGATAACGGCAAATACTCATTTGAAATTAAAGTTAAAAACGATGGATAAATTTCCCAGAAAAAGATCCGAATTTAGAATTTGGATTGATCAACGCAATAAAGAAGTACAAAATTATTTTGCAAACAGAAAACTAAACTATCCAGAAATTGGAGAACAGTTAGATGCTATCTGGCATGATATTGATGATGGTATTTTGCCAGGAAAAGAAGGAAAATTTTATAAACTTTTAGAACAAAATAAAAAAAGATATAAGTCTCCTGATTGGAACGTAGAAGAATTCGTTGCCTATGATTTTTCAAAAGAAACGTTTATAGAAGATTTAGACTAAATACTTTTGAGAGTCTCATAGTATTATCTTCTAATGGCATCAACATTAAGAACTGACAATATTTCAACTTTGTCGGGGACGGGGCAAATTAATATTTTACAAAGTGCTTCTGTTGACGGAAACATAGATTTTACGGGCAGTCTTTTACAAAACGGATTGCCATTTGTCACATTACCAGAACAGTCCATAGAAACTATGGGAGCTTCGTTGTGTTCGGATGGAGTTACTGCTTTTTGGGCGCATCCAAATACATTTAAAGATAATGCTGGTAGTACTGCGATGCCTCCCGGCGATGCAAATACTACTGGCATTAACTTACAAAATCCAACAACTCCAGCATCTGGGTATTTACCATTTGATGGACCAGGAAACTGGTATGACTATCAAGGAAATTCATATTCTCTTACCGTAGGTTCTGAATTTAAATATAGAAGTATTATTACTCATGGATTTCTCGCAGGAGGATATAGAGGAGCAAATCCATGGAGAACAATCAATCAAACATTTCATGCTACTGACGTTACTATTTGCCGTGGAGACCAGCTAGACAGAGCAGCGGCATACGTTGATGGAAATTATGGCGACTATAATGGATACATTTATGGTGGCAATAATACTTGGGGTGGTAACTCAGCACATACATCTTCTATTAATTTACATACTGGAACAGGTAGAACAGCTGGATCATCTCCTGACTATAACACAACTGATAACTATGGAACTTCACCAGATACTGTTGGTGTTGGTTGGGATTTGTATGGTTCTATTAATGACGGAGGAGCAGTTTCTGGTCAAACCACACAAAGAGGTTACGTAACAGGTGGTGGTGATCAAGGAAGTAGTTCTTGGGGAAGATTAAATTTTTCTTCCGAACTTATGTCTAGAGTTCCTGGTGGTTTTACAACTGACTTTGTTTCTTCTACTGATGGAGAACTTAGAGGATATGCTCATGGTGATAACGGCAACACTAGATACATTGAATTTGCTACTGAATCTACTGGTGCATGGAGCACATCAAACAAATCTGGTGATGGATGGAAAAAATCTTTATCGACTAAGTGGAATATTGGTTATCATGGAAATGGTAATAACGTAACTCAAGCGTGGATGAAATTTACTCACAATACTGGTGCTTATATTTCAACCTTTAATCAGATTGACGTTGCTTCTGGAGAAGAGAATATGGAAGCAGGTCAAGATTGGGGATATATGTTGGGTAACTATTCTGGTGGTGGTGGTTCTGGTAACGCTCGTCAGAATAATAGATCTATGAAAATTTTCCATGCTAACGATAGTATGACCATGATGGGATACAAAACAGAACCAAAAGGACACCAGGGACAATCCTCTGGTGCTTGTGTATCAGCAGCATTTACTGTAACATCTACTAGGTATCAGTAAGATGAAAAAATTAAATTTTATTGAACAAAAAGAATTTGAAACGGAATGGGTTTCAAAAGTACCATCCAATATGATTGCGGATGAAGAATTTATTCGTCCACAATATAAACCCCAACACCCACTAGAATTAGAAACTAAAAAATTTATTAAAGATAAGGAAGAAATTCAAAAAGGATCTATTATCATGGGTCTTTGTGAAGAAGATTTACGTTCTATAGAATTATTTCCTCATGAAACTACTTACCACAATTGTTTTAATTTTTATAGTATTTCTGTAGTTAAAATGAATCGTGATGTGTTTGACACATTAAAATCTGGATTAAAAAGATACATTGAATTTTCAGAGCAAGAACTACATGATGGAATAAACTATCAAGGTGAGGTTAGACAGTACTCTAAGGACTACATTTCTTCTATGAATGAGAAAGGAGAAATTATTTTTAATAAGGGTAAGGTTCCCATGAACTCGAAAAAAATACAGAATGCTTTAAAATTTATGAGTAAGATGGCAATCCTTGTAATAGAAAGAGAATTTGAATTAAGATTTAAAAATTTTAAAAATTGCCATGATGTTGAAAGCGAATCTTGGATTTATCAGTTACCAGAAGCAAGAGAGTATAAAAAAAATCCAGAGACTCCCACACCATTCCTAGACATATTATCAATGACTAGAGGAATGCGAAAAGAAATTTTAGTAAGTAAAATTTTAAAAAAACATAGTAAGTATGTTAGAGATTATGCATCTCTCTTAGGAAAATATCATGCTATTAAGTCTCAATTTAAGTTAGTAGACAATATGTGGGACATGAATATACTTTATGAAGATTACCTAAATATAGGTATGCCACTTGTTCAAGCACAAAAACTTGGACGGATGGATAATTTTGGTAATAGATTAAATGGAATTTTAGCATATGGAACCTTTGGATTCTGATATTGAACTGAGAAGTAAATTAACAAATGATGATATTATTTCTGCTGCTGTAAATCTGCAAATGGGGCAAACTCGGTATCAAAATGATACTTTTGTTGTTGGGTCCCAAATTACACCATATAAAAAAGTTCAACAAGCTTTACTCGAATTAGAAGCAAGACAACATGGGTATGAAGAACTTAAATACAAGCATAAATTATGTTCTAACACTAGAAAGCAATTTGAACGTCAATTAAAATATGAAATGCTTGGTGAGCAAGTAGATGAATTGGAAATTGAAAGACTTGAAATTGAATTAGAAAAAGCATTATATGATGAGTCTCTTTTTGAGAAAAAATATTTTACTTACGAAAGAGAAATTTCAGAATTTTGTGAGATAGTTCGTTCTCACATGGACCCAAATAAAAATATTGAATACTACAGAATTACTCAAGAAGAAGAAGATAGAACGTATTGGATCACACGCATGGCAAAACAAGCAGCTGTTGATGTCCACAACTGTGGTAGAATTGGCAGCGGTAATTTAGATTCAATTCTTAATATGCCACCAGAAGATCAATTGATTGCTATAAAAGGTGCGGTAGAACATGCCACACTATTAACAGCAGGGGTGGAAAAAATGGCACAAGAACTATTGCCAGAAGTTAGATCTATCCTAGAGGGTTCTAAAGAAGAATACTCTGTTCCCAAACTTATGTCTAAAGAAAAAGCAGAAGAACCTGCGATATTACCTGAGGTGAAAAATAATGTCCCAAGAGAAAAATTCCGTATTCAGTCTTCCCGTAAACCCAAAACTTGATAAACAATTTACTGATGGAATTTTTATTCCTTGGTTAGTAAAATATAAACCACTTATCAAAGACTTATATTTTACTTGTAGAATGCCTCCATTTGAACAAGACGCTATGGGCGATACTTTTTCTGGAGATTTGTCTCAGTTAATTTTTAATGCAGTTGTAATTTCTAGAGAAACTGGCATACCATTATCTGCAACTTTTAACAATATTTACGTAAGACCAGATCAAGAAAATTTAGATCTGTTTATTCATAATTTTAGACCGCTATATGAAAATTATAATATTCGTATTGCTACTATCCCACATAGTACATGGGTATCTTCTGGTCAAATTCAAGCAGCTTTTCCTGAATTAAAAATTAAAAACACAATTTTAAGAAATGTATCTAAAGCAAATGAAATTGTCAATCTTGCTAAGGCAGGATTTCATTACATTAATCTAGATAGGGATTTAATGAGAGATCGTGATGCTCTTATTAAAATCAAAGAAGCAAAAGATTTTTGTGAAAAAATTGGAAAACCTGTAGAAATATCTATTCTTTCTAATGAAGGTTGTTGGGGTGGATGCTCTGTTATGGATGAGCATTATCATTTTAATAATACTAGATCAGGAAAATCCCCTCAATTTTTTATGGATCCCATAGCAACAAACTCATGCTTAAAATGGGATATTGAAGATCCTTCCTCATCTTTAAAGTCTGCTAATTTACCACCATGGCGTGAAGATTGGGATGAGTTTTTAGATCTTGGTATCGATGTATTTAAGATGCATGGCAGAGAAAACGCTATGCGATTAAAAGAAAGTATGGATATTATTGAAAGGTGGGCAAAGAAATCAGATCTTTTGTTTCCAGAATTTGATGAATACATGATAGATCTCAATGTTAAAGATGCACCTATCAATGCCTGGAGAGAGAAAATTAAAACATGTGGTTTTAACTGTTGGAATTGTAATTACTGTGATTCTGTAGTTGAATCTCACCTCAAGAAAAAAGGAGAAACTTTTGAGATAGAAAAATATACTCAACGTGTTATGGATTCTATTGATGGAGCTTTGTCTTTCAAATCAAATTTTGTTTCAGAAGGATATGAGATTCGTGGATTAAGTTCTGATAGGATTCGACATTTTCTCAATAATTTATGTTCTTATGATGATTCTGTATACTTAGAATTGGGAACATTTATGGGCAGTACATTATTTTCTGCTACTATGAACAATGACATAGAATGTTTTGGTGTAGATAATTTTTCCCAACCAGATTGCAAACCAATGATGGAGCACCTCCATTGGAATGAAGTTGGAAATCCATTTGAAGAATTTGAAAGATATTTCAAAAAATATGAAAATGGAAAAACTACATTTATTGGGTCTAGTATTTTAGAATTAACAGAAGAAGATTTTGATGGAAAGAAACCAAACGTAGTTTTTTATGATGCTGACCATGATTACGTAGAACAATTAAATAATTTAAATCACATTGCTCCTTTCCTCGCAGACAAGTTTATTCTTGTTATAGATGACGCCAACTTTGATGGGGTAATAGAATCTGCAGTTCAATTTATTAAAGACAATAATTATGATCTTTATTTTGAAAGAAAAATTTTAAGTAAAATTGTAGAAAATCCAACTCATTGGTGGAATGGTTTATTTGTAATGGTATTAGAAAAGAAAAATGAAAGTAGTAGATCCTAAGTTGTTTACAATCTCACATCCTTCTCAATGGGATGTTGAGCAAAAACATATTGGCAATCAAAAAAATAGGATTGTTATCGTTAAGAATTTTTTTGAATATGCAGATGATGTAAAAGCATATGCTCAATCAATTGATTATGTGTCAACTATTCAAGGAGAGTATACAAATCTTCCTGGATATATTCATTATATGAGCGCACATAAAAGAGCATTGTATGAACCATTAAAATATATTTGCTCAAATTTTTTTGAAGGTAGTCAAGAAATTATGAAAGTTCCTGACGAATCTAGATTTGGATTTCAAATTTATGATGTCCAGCAGAAATGTAGATATCAAAGTTTATATCCACATACAGATGAAGTTCGGTATGCCGCTGTGTTATCTTTCAACACCGAAGATGACTACGATGGAGAAGATAATGGCACATCTTTTTTCCGAAGTGACGAAACCGGAGAAGAAAGTACTTTGTATGATAAAAATTATCGATCAAAAAGACTTCGTAATACAGTTCAAGCAATGGTTTCTTTTGACCCATCAAAAATAAAACATAAAAATTGGACAAAATATCACGTAGAACCACATGAATATAACAAATTAATTATGTATGAAGGTAACCTTTGGCACACACTTAATTTCACACAAACTAAATGGAACACTAATCGAATGACATTCAATGCTTTTATACGATAAATATAAATTGATGGTATTTTTTTAACTAATGTCGGAATTAAACGTAGGTACAATAAGTGTATCCGGACAAATTATAACTTCATCTGGTTTAAAATTAACCTCGTTTATTAACTCAAATAGACCAGCGGCAGATATAGGTACTCTAATTTACAATAGTGAAGAGGAAGTAGTTCAATTGTGGAGTGGTACTGAATGGATTGATGTAGGAGGATCCTCTAGATTAGATGGATCTACTATTCAAAAAGCTGCTCCATCAGCAACCGCCATTTTACAATTAAATCCATCTTCTTCAAATGGATACTATTGGATAAAACCACTATCTTCTTCCCAACCAAAATATGTTTATTGTGATATGACAACAGATGGTGGTGGATGGATGTTAATGATCAATGCTAGAGCAGGTAATGGTGGACAATATTATAATAATAATGCATATGGGTTAAGCATTATTAATGGAAATAATAATGTTGTTGAGTATAATAAATCCACTACTTCAATGTATTCGCGGACTGATATAACTGAATTTTTTAAAATTTCTGGATTTAAATATGGTAGAATAACACCAATTAGTGGCACAACCATTAATTCTCCATACACTGGTTTGTATCAAAGAATAGGCACTACTGTAGATTCTGAGTGGGGAGGAACTTTATTTGATTGTTCAAACAGAGGATCTTTAACAAGTTCTACGTATAGTTGGTGCTTAGCTCAATATCAAAATTGGTCTGAAGTACAGTCAGGAACAAATTCACAAACAGGAACATATACTGGTGCTAATCACTATTATCCAACAACATATGCTAATAACTACCAAAATTTTTGGAAAGGAAGTGGAGATGGTATTAGATTCAGTAGCACTTTTAGATCTAATGATTATAGCACTATTGGACAAAACACTACGTCTGGATATTTCTGGATAAAAACAACATAATTGGAGAGAAAAATGAAGTGTATTCCGTATATCAATGATTGGATATGGCATGAAAATTTTTTAAAAGAATCATACTATTACAAATTTTTAATAGAAAAAGAATTAGAAAGTGATCCTATAGGAGTAAAAATTTCTAACGTTGGTGGATATCAAACTAAAGACAATTTAAATCAAAAATTAGAATATTCAAAATTGGTTGAATTAATAGAACAACAATCAATTCAAATACATCAAGAATTAGAATTAATACCCAAAGTTAAATTTACAGTTATGAATATGTGGGGAAATATTAATTGGTCTGGGAATTATAATAGTTCTCATCAACATACAAATCCTCCATCCGAAAATAGAATTTCATCTTCCTCAGTAATAAGTGGTGTTTTTTATTTAAAAATGCCAGAAAATTCTGGCAAAATTGGGTTTCAAAAACACAAGGTAGACTATTCAAATTTATCTTTAGAACCATCGACTGTTAAAATTCCAGAAATATTTTTAAAAAATTATAATAATCCTTTATTAAAATCATCCCACGAATTAGATACTACAGAAGGAGATCTTATTATGTTTTTTTCTGATGTGCGGCATTCTGTATCACAATCTCATATTAAAAATGATAGGAGAATTAGTATTAGTTTTAATCTAGGTTTGGAACTATAATAAATATTGATATACACAATTACATGTGATAACCTATGGATCCCGCACAACTTAAAACAAATTTTGAAGAGCAAATTGCTACAACTGAAAAGCAAATTGCTGAACTAGAAGAAAACCTAACCAAGGCACGAGAGTATAAGATTAAACTCCAAGGTGGTCTTGAAACTCTAGGTCTTCTAGAAGAGAAACCTGAAGAAGCAGCAGCACCTGCGGCAGAAACAACAGAAGAATAACTCTCAGATCCCTTCTTCCTAAATAGGTAAGAAGGGATTTTTGTGTGTAATGGCGTCTCCAAATTCAAGAGCTGATCTTATCACATATTGTAAGAGGCAACTTGGTGAGCCTGTATTACAAGTTAACATTGATGACGAGCAAGTAAATAATGTTATTGATGACA
>Ga0233438_10003728_pt1 | contig 13891 bp, 11 predicted proteins | sample SI_123_September_FD_182720 | JGI IMG/M metagenome (GOLD analysis project Ga0233438, IMG submission 182720) | Seawater microbial communities from Saanich Inlet, British Columbia, Canada - SI_123_September2016_10_MG | ecosystem: Environmental > Aquatic > Marine > Inlet | place: Canada: British...
TTATATTTTTTGACATTTTTATATTCCTTAATGTTTTTGCTTCCGGAATTGAAAGCATGGACATTAGAATATTTATGGCTTTTGCAAGCCTCCTAGGTGGGGAAACCCAAATCCGCACCTGGGGAATTTGTTTATTTTTTTATATACATTGAATAGACAATTCTAAAACGACTTAAAAATATTTATATTATTCTTGAAGCCATATAGCATTAATATAGTTAATGTATCTTTAAATGATTTATGCTAATTAATTTTTATATAACAGGATTTATCCCGCGCAGACTTTACTTCCTTTTATCTTTTATTGAGATATTATTGTACGAAATAGTTAATAAATTTTTACTACATATGGTGACTAAATGAAATTTAAAATGGCAGAACTTTTTTGCGGACCAGGAGGCTTAGCTCTCGGTGCAATTAAAGCATCAAAGTTAGTAAATGGTGCCGAAATCATACCTGTATGGGCAAACGATATTGATAAGTCAACATGTGAAACATATGCTATGAACATTCATAATGGGGATACTTCTAAAATATTTTGTTGTCCTGTACAAGAACTAGAATTTAATAAACTACCTGATTTTGACGGATTATCTTTCGGCTTTCCATGTAATGATTTTTCCCAAGTTGGTCAGAAAAAGGGTACAGATGGTAAATATGGTCCTTTGTATAGTTATGGCGTAAAAGCAATTAAAGTAAAAAATCCATCTTGGTTTATAGCTGAGAATGTAAGTGGGCTTCATAGTGCAAACGATGGAAAAGCTTTTCAGAATATCATTAAAGAATTATCCGAAGCTGGAACTTATGGCTATACCTTAAATATACATCTATATAAATTTGAAGAATATGGCATACCTCAAAAACGTCATAGATTTATTATAGTTGGTGTGAGAAATGACTTAAATGTAGTATTTAGAGTTCCAAAACCAACTACATTAAGTCCAGAATCTTATAAAACGGCTAAATATGCGATTGAAAATCCACCTATCACACAAAACCTTAGTCATCATGAACTAACGAGACAATCAGCTAAAGTTGTTGAAAGGTTAAAACATATACCTCCGGGGAAAAATGCTTGGTGTGATGAAATACCACAGGAACTAAGGCTCAATGTAAAAGGTGCAAAACTTAGTCAGATTTATAGACGACTTCATCCTGACCAGCCTTCGTATACAATAACTGGAAGTGGCGGTGGTGGTACGCATGGGTATCATTGGAAAGAACCTAGAGCACTCACAAACAGAGAACGAGCACGAATACAGACATTTCCTGATGATTTTAATTTTAAAGGCTCTAAAGAAAGTGTAAGAAAGCAAATAGGTATGGCTGTTCCAAGTGAAGGTGCAACAATAATTTTTGAGGCTCTTTTGAAGTCATTTTTAAATATAAATTATGAATATATCGAGCCTAGGTTCGGACTGAAATAGTAATTAGAGCTTGCAACAAATTCTGTGTACTTGCGCTTATTTGATTGCTAAGTACATTAATTTACTCGTGGAAAAATCACAAGGAAATAACTTCCGTATACTAATTACTTTACAGCTAACACTGGTTAATGAATTGTTTGCATTGGTCGTGTTGTGGTTCGCCTTTCATCAAATGCAATGATGATTTTTACTAGTACTTATGCCTTTGGTGTAAAACCAGAGAGTATTATTAGCCACTAAATCTAAGGCAGAATTGGTGTTTTTTTACAAGATTGGGTTCAAAAGAAACATTACAGGCGCGAAGTTTATCTAGTTAAAACTAGCAACCCTTGGTTTTAACGTGGTTATAACTTTTATTGAAGCGACATTTCGACAAGGTAAAGTTTCGGTCTTTTTAATAGCCCAAATGCTAAACCATTTGTGTGCTTAATGACACTTCAAAAGTGATATTTTAAGATATAAATTAATTCATTTGAGTTCTAAAGTGTTTTAATTCCTTTGGCAACTTCCTATGTGAAACTTCAATTTTTATTATTATTCAATTCATCTATATATCCTTAACCATCCATGGAATAAATTGAGAATAGAAGTTAAACAAATTAACCTTTATCTATCAAACCTTTGTCCTTTTCAAACAATTGAAGCATACCTAATAGTTCTTTTCGTTGATAAGCAGACATATTTAATACCGCACCATCAAATTGAACTGCTTTAGATAATATCCCCATTCTTTTGGGAGACAACATTTCCATATTTTCTAAATAGCTCCTTATCTCTACCCACTGAACTGGCTTAAGCTGAAGAATTTTAGCTTCACCAGATAATTGATTATCCATTTTCTGCTGTTTCTTAGCTTTTTTAGACTCCATATTTACTTTGTCGATACTAACTAAATACGGACGAATAACTTCGTCGTTAAATATAATTTTAAGAGCCGATATATCTTTCCATGCAAGGGAGCCTTTCGCATATGTAGTTAAATTTTGGTCAACACTTTGTAGTTGCTCATCGACGGAGTATCCAATAATACAAAGTTGGTTTAGTAATAATGGTGGACATTCCTGTTTATTAAAGATCTCATGATAGTTAAGGGACAAGTTATTATCTTTTAACCATTTTGAAAAATAACTTATTGTGTAAACTATAATATTAGCCCTAAATCCTGCGTACCAATGCTGTTTTGGAATACTAAATTCGAGGGCTTTATAAATAATTCCATGAACTATACATTTTTTAAAATAAAACTCATTAAACTCTTCTTTTTTACCTGATGACCACTGATTTTCGACTTTCTTTGCAAATTCATTAAAATTTGCTTGAGCCCCTTTACTTACTAACGCTGGCAACATCATCCATGTATTTTCAAATTTAGCCAAATCAGTTTTTGTAATCATCTGATTTCTTGGATGAAGATCACGCCAGCGCTTTTTCTCTCCCGCAGTCATATAAGATTGTTTGTTAAGATATTGCCCTCTGGCTCGCTCATAAAACCAATAAGTATTAAAAGCCTGTCCAGCCCTGGGAGGAGCACTGACTCGATTCGATATCTTTTCAAATTCAACATGAAACTCATGATTAGAGAAAAAGTCAGCATCATTAACTTTGTTTTGAGAATTAGCATATCTAGATATTCTTGGAACTAACTTATCAACTGATTCGGGTTCTACTATTGTCAATTTCATTTGTAGTGAAATTTTTGATATGTCGGCTTTTTCTTTTAGAACAGCAGAATATATAGAAGATGTTGTTTGCGCTCCATTTACTATCTGAAAATTAGTTAATGAAGAGATTCGAGTTTGATCAGCATCTGTAAACTCGACACTATCAGCTGTTGTAGTAAGTCCATTATTATAAGCAAAGAATTTTTCTGGCTCGGTTTTAATAGTTTCTATAATACCCTTATTAACCTTACTTCGGTTCTGAAGATAAGTTCTAACGTTCCGCTCAAGTAGACGAGATTGCCACTTTGAAAAGATTTCAAAAAGTGTTGGTCCATCTATAATAACTAAGCAAGAAATAGTATTATCTGTACTTTCCTGAGTGACTAAACACTTTAGTGGTTTTGGGAATTCAACCACCATCGCATCACGTTCTCGCCCTGAGATTTCTAATTGAAAAAACCTCTTCAAGTCCCACAAATGAACAACTGTCTGGACACTCGCAATTGCGTCTTCATCAAGATGACTCAGACGATTACTAGCAGGTTTATTAGTGACAATAAATACTTCTATTTTATTAATACTAGCAAAACATGATTTTATTAGTTCAGCTGCAACAAATATCTCGGAAGTTGGTTCCAATTTAGAATAGATATCTGACTTTAAAACCATAACTAAAAAATTATTAATTTTTTTTACTAATTTCTTTACATCCGTATTATTGAAATTTTTCGGAGTTGCAGAATTTTCAAAATCGCTAATAAAACAACACAATCTAGTATTATCGTTCTCAAGTGCATAGCCATTTATTTTCCATCGTCCAGCACCATCAACACCATCTTCTATAATAGTCGGTTCATCAAATTCACCAATATCATCCATAATATCAATACAATTTTGCAAAAACTGGACTTCTGGGTTAGCGCCGTCATATTGTGCTTCTTGCATTATTTTTGAATATATTTCCTGACTATAATCCTCAAAGCTATAATCGTTCATCTAAAAACTCCAAATTGACTTTACTTTGTTCAGCTTCACTCAAATCTATTGTATAACTTGCCGCTATAATCCCATCAATTTGATTAGCCTCTATGTGTGGGAATTTTGGCGATATAGTGAAACAATTCGTTTCTTTTACAATCAATGGCTCGGAGTAATTTTTATTATAAAGATAGCCAACCGATAGTAATTTTTCTTGAAAGATCGCTTGATGAATAATTGGAAGTTTATTATTAATTTCATTAACTAATTCATCAATAGTTATACCGTCTAAATCATCAACAATATTCATGGTTAATAACACCATATCTAAAGAAGATTGAAGTTGCTCTAATGAAGATATCTTGATTGTACCACTGTCACTTGCGTGCTTAACCTCTACAAAAAAATTATTTATATCAAAATCCTGAGATGAGCTAGATGGACCAATCCAATGAATGATGGAGTAATTTCTAGGTAGTAGGTAATCACGATAAAATATTAATTCTGAAAACAGCCCAAAGGTGAGTTGTTTACCTAAACCTGAAGGACCTTTTAAAAATAATTCTTCCCACGCTTTTGCTCTTTGTACAATAGCTTGTGCTGGCTTAATGATTTCGGGATGCTCTAAACAAAATTGAATTAAATCTCTACATAAACTATCAAAAATCGTTTTAAGTGATATTTCCTCACAGTAAAAGGCAACATAAATAAATTCTTCGGTTAGTTGATGCTTATAAATTTTAATTGATTTGTGATTCGTGCTAGGAATAATATCATTTACAGATACTCTAAGACCTACACCAAAACCACCATGATGAAATTTTATCCATTCAATAAGCGAGTCATGATGCGCTAGTTTCATTTCGCCAAACTCAGACTCTGCTACTGTCACATCCCAATTGTTATTATTGATATCAATCATCTTGTTCTAATTCTCCAAACCAATCTTTAACGAAGTTACGATTAACGCGGTACTTTTTAACATTAGCATTACCAATACCTGGGAGAGAGAGATAAACTACCAAATGGCGTGGTTGAACATTAATTAAATCACTTACATGTGACTTTCTATCAGATACCTTTGCCTTATCATTAATCCTGATATCAACAATTTGTAAAACTAACAAGGGGTTCATTCTTCGCTCGGCCCTAAACTGTCGAGCAGCACTGTCGTTTATGTGTGTTCTTCCATCTACTTTTTTTGATATACCAAAATTTTCACAATCTTCTTTAAATAAACCAGTAGCCTCCATACCTGCAGAAGACACACGACCGTTATCACCTAATGGTAATTTATATTTATTATCTTCTTTACATCTTGGGTTTGGTAATTGTAAATCCCTTTGAAAACTTGTGCTTCTCTTTGCAACACCAACTTTAACTCCCTCACAGAAATCAAATCCTTCATTGCCCTTGACATCTAATAATGCAATATCCCATTTGCCATACATACCATCAATGTTATCATTGATAAATGAGATTAAAGTTTGCCCACGAGCCCATACGTTTGCATTGTGAATATTTAATCTTCTTAAAAATTGATTAACAGCAAATCCTGAAATATCTTTTGCAATAAAACCTGCACCTTGTTGTTCTTTATGAATCCTTTGAAATTTTGAACGCAAGCTAGAAACAAACTCTTTTCCCTTTTCTATATTATAGAGGGCTCTTTCTGGTCTAGGATCCACATAAAAGGTTTCAACACATTTTCCACTAAAATCCAATCCTACATCTAATTCTTCCGTCGAACGCATTTTATTGAGTGATGTTACAATCAATGCCTCTTCTGTAGAACGTACTTTTATACCAAATTCACTAGGCTCTTTCTTTTGCCGTTCCATAACAACCAAATATTCTTTGAGTTCAATCGTCGCTTTATTAATATGGTCATACCATGAAGCACATTCTTTTGTTGTATATAGCCTAACAAGATCTTTAAAACCGTCTCGATAACCAAACCACCTAGCCATTTGCATAAGCGTGTCATACATGATTGATTTACGGTAAAAATAACTTATTGTCAGCCCTTCAAGAGTTAGTCCACGACTTAACTTAAATCCACCTATTGCAATATAGCGTTTTGGCTCAGAGCCGTACAACAACTCATCTTTACTTTGGCTATGGATAGCAACAATCTCTACAAAGTTTGGATTTTCTTGAATCAAAGAAACTAACTCTTGTTTAATATTTTTCCATGAAACTTTATCTTCTATAACTACTTGATAATGCTCTAAATACGTTAATTTTAGCTGTTGCCAAATAGAGCTTTCCGATTCATCTTCTGGATTGGTATAAAGCTTATTAAGAACACTTGATTGAACAAAATCATCAATTAATTTGTGAGTTTCATTTTGATAATCAGTAAATCTTGACACATTTATCAACATTGAATCATGTTTATCATATAGAGGTATACGTCCTTTTTTTCGCCTTATTGATTTGATCGCTATTGCTAAAAAAAACTCAAATATAGCTTTTTTCAATGATTTCGGTAGTATCGTGGGAATATCTTTCTTTGTGTGTTTAAGAGGAAACGCATTTTCCTCACCAGCATCTTCAATTAACACCTTGACTTTATCGGCATATTTAATATCAGGGTCATCTGAATAGAAAAAATCTCCGCCACAGTAGTTTGAAGGAGCCTTCAAAGCAACTATAAAGTCTTTGGGATATAAATCAACAAGGGTAACACCTGATTCTGAGTCTTGCTTTTCAAGATCAGGATCAATAAAAATATTGGCGTATGGTGTTGCAGTATAGGCAACATATGAAACCTGATTACACATATTCACCAATAAACGTATTTTTTTGTTTATTGCTTTAGGGTCCTCATCTTCTTTCGCAGTATCGACAGAAGCATTATCAGACTCATCATCAATAATTAAAGTGGGCACTCGAATAGTATCTTGAATTTTTTCACCATGTGTTTGACCTGATAAAAAATTAAGAATATTACTTAAGATACTAGAGTTTTTCTTAGTTACTATTACTACTGGAGAGTTTTGTGATTCAAGAATAAAGTTAGCAACAGATCTCTTTTTAAAATCATTAGATTGATCGGTTATACAAGTAGGAACTCTACTTGGTTCATGAGGCCCAACAGTTCCGACCCCAACAAACATTCTAGATTGCTTACCAGCCTCAGAAGTTGCACCAACAAAATCTTCATCTAATCGCTTTTGAGTTTGGCTCCGGAGATTCTCAGTCATTCCAGTTAATACAATAATTAGCTTATAACCAATATCTGCAGCTTTATTGATCAAAACAGAATAATTACCTGTTTTACCGGCTTGAACATCACCAATAACCATACCAAATGACTGAAAAGAAACATTTTTAATTGGCGATGGCATCATTTTTAAAATTCTGTCAACGTCCCTAGATTGAGCTGTTATGAATGATGGGGTCCTTGTACGAAGTTTGTATGTTTTATATTTCTCCCAATAGTAGGAGGCTTCTGCAATTTCTTCACTAGAGATTTTTTCATACTTTATTTCATTACTTATAGACCCAACTGTTTCTCCAAATACAACAACTACAAATTCTTTTTTTAACATTGCAATAATTTTGTTAATAACTTTTGTTTTGTGTTCTTCAGTAAAAATATTAGGGAAAGTTGTCAGTAAGAAATTAAACGCTTCTTCAGCTTTTATTTCTATATCATTTAAACTAGGGGGGGTATCATTTTTAACCAGTTCATTAATAGTTTGAAAAACAATAGCGTTTACACAAAAATCTTGTTTGGCTTCCATTTATACCTCTAACTGCTGGATTATAAACTTATTAACCTCTGGTGAGCTGCTATCGGAGTTACTTACATAATTCACAATTTCATCCGCACTCATACCTAAAGCTTTTAAGGAGGTAATAATTTCTAATACTTCCTGTTTCATATTCTCATCAAGAGTTGGTTCTAAATTAAAAGAAGAAGCAATATCATTTGACATCATTTGAACAGGAAGCATTATCTCAATTAGCTTTATCAATTGTTTTATCTGAGAAATTTGATGATCGTCAAAATTATCTAAAAGTTGAATAAATAAAGGGTTTTTTTTATCAACTCGGTATTCAATTTTACGATCAATTTGATTTATAGTCCGTTCCCAAAGAGATTGTGAGTTTGGTCGTTTAATCGATGGGCGCTTGTCATATACCCTATTTGATTTTTTTCCAATCTTTTGAATGCTTTGTTTCAACATAACCCGCAGATCTTTGGGTAACTCAACTTTTGCTTTCTTGATATCAAGGCGCCAAATACTGTCAAGTGTATTTGGAATATTAACTTCTATTCGAGCTAATTTGTTTTGTTGAGTTTTTGGTAAAATTCTAAACCAATCACCCCATACTATAAGTCTATTTGCTCGATATATATAAAATCCTTGTCCATTAAAAAAATCACCATCCGGACAAGTAGCATTTAATTGTATTTTATTTAACTTTGTTTGATGAGGAAGCAAATAGCCTTTTACAGAAATTAACTCATTATTCAATGGATAATCATTTTGGTATGTTAAGGATGACGCAATATCATTATGTTTTTTTTGAACAACAAAAGGATCTTTTGCAATAACACTTCTCCCATTCAATACAAAATTTATGGGTGCAAATGGCTTATCAATAAATTTATGAAAAACAAGAGAAAGATGCTCATAGAGCTTTTTGGACTCTTCTCCTATCAATGATTGTAAGTAATCAACCCCAGCCTCATCCTGGTCAATATTATCGCAATTTTCCCAAATTATATAAGTACCATTATTTTGAAACTCTATCTTTTTCTTTTTTACAACTTGATTTATTTGTTCTTTGCTTAACCAAAATAATTCCCAAGCATTTGCTTTAGTAACATGTTCTAGATCCCAAGAAGCACCTATCAATTCTTCATCTTTTTTTGTTATTACTGTTAAAGTTTTACACTGTGAAAATGATGCTGTTTTAAGACCCATACCAAAACGGCCAAGATCATCTATTTTACGAATAGTTAATGGATTATGAGAACCTAACGTCATAGCTTGTTTGAGTTCAATTGGAGTCATGCCATTACCGTCATCACCTATGACAACAACAACTTTTTCTGCATCATCTAAAAATAAGTTTATTTGAATATTACTAGAATCCGCAGCGATTGAATTATCAATTATATCAGCGACAGCTGATTTCAAATCATAACCAATACTTCTTAATGATTGTATTAGTGCAGAAGCTGGGGGTGATAAACTAATAATCTGTGAAGACATGATTCCTCTCAATAGGCTCAAACTATATATTAAATCGAAATATTAATAAGCATATTCAAAATAATTATTAAGATATTTTACATCAATCAATACCACTCTAACTTATTTTTAAGACAAATAAAGCAACCTATGCGAAATTTTTACTCGTTTTTGACTAACTCAAACGGGCTCAGATGCTACTTCATCCCAGATCGATGCCAATCCCATTAAATAGGTTATTGATCTACTTTTTAATTCGTATTCACTCATATTTGAATTATGAGCAACTTGATTCCTATGATGATTTAATGATTTTAGTGTTTGAGGCACACTTTTACCTTTATCAGAGTTAAATAGATTTTGTTCCTGCAATATAAGAATTTTATCTAAAAATGTTTTTCTACTCATTTCAGATAATCCTGCGATACTTGCAAGCTCATCACCTAATAGATGATGCGTACGAGTAATAAAACGTTCAGGTTTTGTGAGTGGATGATGATTTGATAAATGTTGTTTAAATGACTCATCACGCCCAGATGTTTCAAATGCTATTAACATTAACGCCATTTCTAACGATTCATCACTGGCAACATGAGACTCTTCTTCATGGTTATAGGTTAGTCTCTCAGTATGTGATACTTGTTCTAATAGTAAACCTTGCATTGCATCATTGTTATCTTCGATTTTTTCAACGTGCTTTGTAAGCCTATCGAGTTTATCAATAACAACATTAAATTGCTCATCCAGTTTTTGTTGATCATTTTTGTTTATTTCTGCACTTCGTTTGTAAGCCCCTTTTACCTCTGATTCAAAGTTTTCTGAGCTCATTCGAGAAATTCTGGGACGATTAATATCAAAAATTTCCGCATCCATTTTAAACTCAGCTTCCAGGGCTTCGTATAACTCTATTGTTTTGGGGTATACCCAAGCAGTTATATGTCTGTTCCATCGACGCTTTGGAATATTACTAGCACGATGTTTTTGTTTAGCACATATCTCAACAAAGAAATGAGTTTCATTTTCATAAACTTTAATAGGCTTTGATTGATGAGTTATTTTTGGCATTAAATTTCCTTATACATGATGAAAAACTATCAGATTCGCACTACCTTTAATATAAGAAATTTTCTTAGAGAGCATTTCTCATCACAATACAGCTTTTTTCTCAATAAAAGAAATACTTCCAAAGGTTTACTTCTTTATAACAAGAATGATTGCTAGCGTTGCTAAATCAGTTCGGAAATTAGGAAATAATATTGCGTACTTTTAAACCTACATTTGGTTCTCCACCCTGCCATTAAAAAATAACAGATACAATATACCTTAAAAAAATTTATATAATGCTGATAATTAATTACTTACTGATAGAAAGCTTTTTTCTAGCATGTTAATTTATATGTTAATTATTAAACATCAAGGTAAAAACATGCTTGGCGTCATCGCAGGTGATATCATCGGTTCAAAGTATGAGTTTACCAAAGATAAACGATATCACTTTGACCCATTATTTCATCCAAAATCAAAATACACTGACGATACGATTTGCACCACGGCTGTGATGAGGTCTTTATCAAACGATACCTATCCTGTAGAAACCATGCACGCTCACTGTCGCAAATATTTCAGTACAGGTGGTTGGGGGCAACGGTTTATTCAATGGATGGCAACTAAAAACCCCGCACCTTATGGTAGTTGGGGTAACGGCTCTGCTATGCGCATTGGCCCTGTTGGCTGGGTCGCTAATTCCCTTGAAGATGTCATCGCACTTAGCGATAAATATACACTTATTACTCACAATCACCCTGAAGCTATTGATGCAGCAAGGGCAACAGCCCTAGCCGTCTTTTATGCTCGCACAGGATACTCATCTTATGAAATAAGAGAATTACTGTCAGATATTTATAGGCTTGATTATACGATTGCATCCATACAGAAAGACTATCAGCGCACTGAGCGGGCACTATACTCAGTACCTCAAGCGATTACAGCGGCTTTAGAAGCTAAGTCCTTTGAAGATGCACTAAGACTAGCTATTTGCTTAGGTGGTGATACAGATACTCAAGCAGCTATAGCCGGTGGTATAGCAGAGGCCAGATTTGGTGTGCCTGATGATATTGCTAAGCAGGCAATGTCATATCTAGATGACGAACTAACTAGTATCATCTCTGAATTCTACGCAAAGTATCTGCCAGTCCAATTTAAACATTTAAAAACAAATTTATGATTAAAGTCGTTCATCAAAACTTGTTCACACTCGATGTCGATGCCATCGTTAACTCAGCGAATGTGTCTCTATTAGCTGGTTCAGGCATATGTGGTGTTATCCATAAGCATGCTGGTAAAGCACTTGAAGATTACTGCAAAACATTAGGAAAGCAAGATTATGGCAGTGCCGTTATTTCACCAAGCTTCAAGTTAAGTCCAGTATGTGATTACATTATTCATGCCTGTGGGCCTCGATATCTGGATGGCAACCGTGGTGAAGCTGAATTACTCGCTCGCACCCATGCATCAATTATCAACGTAGCCATTGAAAATAACCTTTCATCGATTGTCATCCCGCCTATTTCTACAGGTGTGTATCGCTTCCCTGCTAACCAAGCTGCAAAGATAGCCATCGATTCGGTATCCACTGCATTAGCTAACTCTAATGCTGAAATAGATGTGTATTTTGCAATGAAAGAAGTAGAAAAATATCAGATATATCATGATGCGTTGTTAAAATATCATCAGTAAAGCAAAAGCACTCTATTTACAAAGCGTCTATAAAAATATAACTAGCATATCTAGTTTTTAATTACTTGAAGTATTGATTCTTTGTGTGTAGTGAAATAATAGGTCAGTTGCAAGATTACTCCCATCAATAATACATTTTCCCGTAGAAGATCTAGATATGCCGTTTTAGGATTCTGAAAATCTAGAGCATCTTCCATGAGCTTGTGGTCAAATGATTTAAATACCATATCTTTTGGATAATACTCCTTCAAAAAATAATTTAACATCCTCAAATACAATCCTATCCGGTAGTTTTTAATCAAAAATGATTTACCTTTTACAATTAGCTCTTTTGTCAGTTTTGGATGTGTATTGCAGTATTGGTATTTACTATAATAACCCGCGGCAAGAGCATGATAACGTAATTCTTGACGCATTTTATCAACAGGAAATTTCCCCAAGGGTTTTCTTTTTACGTTTAGCTTAATGATTTTATGCGATGACATGTCTGCACTCCATATACGTTTCAAAGTTCACATATTTATTGGCATTAAAATAGATTCCTTTTTAGCAATCTCATAAACATATATATGTAGTCAAGCACCAACTAATAACTTTTCTTTACCCCTAAAGGGGTAGTAAATTGCTTGCCAATAATACTTAGACATTTGGATAAATGTTTGTTATTTCTAAAATAGGTAAACTCACTTAAGAAGCAGATTTTGATAAACCGAACCGTTATTTATAGTCAATTGATGGCATTGATTTTATCAATATCATTAGCGATACCTACTGTATATGGTATTAAACGAGCCGTTATCTCAGGATTAGAAATATTGAATATTACTATCAGCGACGAACATCGTCATGATGTGCATGTCGCGTTTGAAAATGTCCCGCTAATAACTTTAGTCATTATTTATATTCTGTGTAATGTATTATTGTATCTAAGAAATAAGAAAAAACTTGAGTTCAAAGCCGATAGGAATAAGTAGTTAGATAACTAACATTGTTATAAAGACCAGGGTGCACTAGTAACATGACAGAAACAAAAAACCGATATAACCTTAATTCCAATGTAATAAAAAACGGTATTTATTTAGACTTTGAAGGGGAAGGTAAAAAACGGAATGGTTATATACCATGTCCTCACATGGCTGGACTCTATAAACCTTACAAGCCTGGATATAAGTATAATGTTTTGTTTTTTAAACCTGATTGGAAACCAGTTAAATCATGGCATTCAAATGAACAAGACAAGATTGGCGACTTTACTGAATTAATGGATACATTGATATTTGAAGCAGAACAAGAAAATCGTGTAATATTTTACTGGACCATCCATGAAAAATTTATTATTCAAACCTACGCACCACAACTTTTAGAGAGGTTTGAAAATGTTAGCTTCAATCTTCATAAGCCCGCTAAAAAATTTGCAAACAGAAGAGGATTATTACGAGATAAAACTGAGAAAAAAGGATTGAATCAGTTTATAGCATTGTTAAAAAGTAATAGCCCATTGGTCATAGCATGCAAGCCTACTGCTGCTGAAGCATGTCGCAGAATTGATAACTATACAGCTAAGAAGAAGCGTTGGAGACACTTTACTCCTGAGCAAAAAAACGTAGCAATAGAACTATTACGATATAACAAAGATGATTGTTTAGCCGTCTTAAGGTTAGCTAGAAAGTTAGGTAATAGCATTTATTAGTAACCTTTACTTGGGACTAGTTTTAGTGACTCATATAATGATCTAGTAGGCTCAAAGATAAAGAAATGAAATCTAAAATATTTCTTCTATTCTATAAAGTAACATATCATCTACGCTATCTATAAAACTGTCATAAAAAATATTATCATCTCCTATTGCTTCAGCAGCCTGTATTAAATGAAATGC
>Ga0233438_10003729_pt1 | contig 13890 bp, 12 predicted proteins | sample SI_123_September_FD_182720 | JGI IMG/M metagenome (GOLD analysis project Ga0233438, IMG submission 182720) | Seawater microbial communities from Saanich Inlet, British Columbia, Canada - SI_123_September2016_10_MG | ecosystem: Environmental > Aquatic > Marine > Inlet | place: Canada: British...
TCAAATACAACTCATAAGTTAAAGTAAAAAACTTATAAACATGATTTTGCGCAACATATGAAATAGAAATATAATCGTCAAGAAAGTTCTTTTTATTTTAGATAAGAATTGTGATTAAAATAAATTTTAAAAATTATGTCTTTAAAACAACAAATCGAGAGTAAATTAAACGAGGCTTTAAAAGCAAAGGATAAAAATACTTATCCAACTTTAAGACTTGTAGTATCAGCAATAAAAGATGCGGAAATAGCAGGCCGTTCTAAAGGGCAACAGGAAGTTGCAGATAGCGACATAACTAGCATTTTAAAAAAAATGATAAAGCAAAGAAACGAGTCTTGCGAAGTTTACAAAAAAGCTGGCAGAAAAGAACTTTTGGAGAATGAGTCTAGAGAGATAGAGGTAATTAGCACATTTCTCCCTAAACAATTAAGCGAAGAAGAAACAAAAAAAATTTGCCAAGAAACTGTAAAATCTGTTGGCGCTACTTCAATGAAGGATATGGGTAAGGTAATGGGTGCGCTAAAATCAAAACACGCGGATACTATAGATTTTTCAAAAGTGAGCTCGATTATAAAAGAGCTTTTGAATTAAATGAAATATCCTAAAGAATATCTTGATGAAATAAAATTAAGGTTAAAAGTTTCTCAAGTGGTTGGAAAATCCGTTCAATTAAAAAAAAGAGGTAAAGAGTTTATTGGCCTATCACCTTTTAAAAATGAAAAAAGCCCATCATTTACAGTTAATGATGAAAAGGAATTCTATCATTGTTTTAGTAGCAGTGAACACGGGAATATTTTTGATTTTTTAATGAAAACAAAATCAATTGGTTTTGGTGAAGCTGTAAGAACTCTAGCAGCTGAAGCTGGTATGCAACCTTATAGATTTTCAAATTTTGATAAAAAAAAAGATTTAAGATTTCAAAATTATAAAAATATATTCAAAGATTATTCCAATTATTTTCACAAGCAATTATTTCAAGGGAATAATAAAGAGGCATTAGACTATCTATTAAATAGGGAGTTAAATAAAAATATAATTGAGGAATTCCAGTTAGGTTACGTGCCTTGGAAGAATAACTTTTATGAGGAGCTTTTAAAAAAATACACAGAGGAGGATATAAATTTGACCGGCTTGTATTACAAAAATGATAAATCAGGAAAATACATTGACAGGTTTAATTCTAGAATAATTTTCCCAGTGAATAATATTACAGGAGACACGATTGCATTTGGTGGACGTATAATACGTGACGGTAAATTGGCAAAATATATAAATTCACCTGAAACTGAGTTTTATAAAAAAGGCAGCATGATTTTTAATTTAGATAAAGCTAAAAATTCTCGAGCTGAAACTAATGAGGCTATAATTGTAGAAGGTTATATGGATGTAGTTAGCGTTTATTCATCTGGAATTAAAAACGTAATATCAAACTCTGGAACAGCTTTAACTGAAAGGCAAATCGATTTGATTTGGAAATTTTTCTCTAACCCAATCATTTGTCTAGATGGTGATGAAAGTGGACAGAAAGCAGCTTTTAGAATTGCAGAAAAATTATTACCATTAATAAATGAAGAAAATAAAATCTATTTTTCTATAATGCCTGACGGTAAAGACCCTGATGATTATATTAAAAAAAATGGAAAAAGTGGATTGTTGAATTTACTAAAAGATAAACAAATTATTCAATCATATATTTGGAATTATCATTTGAGCAAAGTTGACCAAAAGAATCCTTTTGAAGTTTCAAAATTTGAAAAAGAAATTAAAAAACTGTGCTACTCTATACAAGACCCAACATTAAAAAAATATGTACTTGAAGATTTTCTTGAAGAGATTAAAAAATTAACACCTATACAAACATCTAGACAAAATTTCAGTTATACCAAATTTAATAAAAAAAAGGATTTTAAAGTTCTTAAAGAAACTAAAATTTTACATCAAAAAAGAAAAGATCTTTCTAAAACTCAAATTATAGAATTTTCTATTTTATTTATAATTTTGAATTATTTTGAAATTGCTTCAAAAAAGCTAGAAGAACTTTCAGAGATAGAGTTTCTTTCTGAGAAAAATGAGAGTTTAAAAAACACAATTATCACTGAACTAACTGAGAAAAATAATACAGATGATATGCAATCAAAAATTAATACTGAATACAAAAAACTTACAGAAGAGATAAAAGAAAACTCTAATATTCAGATGATAACTAAAGACAAAAACCAACAAGATATTCTTGAGCTGCTTAATGAACTAATTCTTAGTTTTAAAGAACAGAATAATTTAAAAAAAATAGAATCTCTTGAAAAAAAACTTATTAACAACCTTGATGAAAACTCATATTCAGAATTAATCAAGCTCAAAAGCCAGCTAAATAGGGAATAAAAAAGGATAGATTTTTTTTATTCAGTCATTATATATATTCCACTATTCATTTATGTCTGAAAAACTAATAACAAAATCTTTCGAAAGACTTCTAGATAAAGGTAAACATAGAGGCTTTATTACATATGAAGAACTTGGAAAGTCTTTAGGAAAAAGAAATAGCACGAATGAAAATATTGAGCGTGCATTTATTATTTTAGTTGATGAAAAAATAACTCTTGTAGAAAAAAAATCTCAATATCAATCAAATAAGAAAAAAGAAAATACTTCCGCAAATGAGGAAAAAACATCTGATAAAAGTGACGATCCAATTAGAATGTATCTTCGGGAAATGGGTGGAGTCGAACTACTATCACGTGAAGGTGAAATTGCTATAGCTAAAAGAATTGAGGCAGGAAAAGACGTGATGATTAATGCTTTAACCCAAAGCCCAATAGTTGGAAAAAAAATATTTGAGTGGAAAGAGCAAATAGAGTGTCAAGAAATGTTAGTAAGAGATATCATTGATATTGACTCAACCTATGAAGATTTTGAGGCTTTAGCTGATGATGACGAACTAAAAATAAATAAAAAAGATAAAATAAAAAAAGACAAAGATAAAAAAGAAGATCAAGAGAAAAAAAATGAAAACACTTCAAGTGATGACGATGAATTTAATGTTTCTCTTGCTAAAATGGAAGAAGAGATCAAACCAAAAATTATTAGTATTTTAGACTCTTTAAATAAGAATTATTCTAAACTTCAAAAGTATCAAGTTGAAAAATTAGAATGTTTACTAAATGCTAAAGAACTTTCTGTTTCAAAAAATAAAAATTTTAAAAAAATTCAGGAGATACTAGTTGATAATTTTAAAAATTTACAATTAGCCCCTCATGTTGTTGAGGAATTAGTTCAAGCTCACTATAAAGAGAACAAAAAAATTGTATCTTTAGAAGGTGTCCTTTTAAGATTGGCAATGGATAATAAAATTTCTCGAGAAGAGTTTTTAAAATATTATATAGGAAATGAAATTAATCCTAAATTCGAGTCTTTTTTAAAAGAAAACCCAACATGGAAAGCATTTTTCAAAAAATACAAAAAAGATTTTACTGAAATAAGAGATAGATTGGTTGAGTTTAGTAAAAAAATAGGTCTTTCAGTAGGAGAATTTAAAAAACTAGTAAGTAGAATTCAGAAGGGCGAAAGAGAGTCAAGAGTAGCCAAAAAAGAAATGGTTGAAGCAAATTTAAGATTAGTTATTTCAATTGCAAAAAAATACACTAATAGAGGCCTTCAATTTTTAGATCTTATTCAAGAGGGTAATATTGGTTTAATGAAAGCAGTAGACAAATTTGAGTACAGAAGAGGATACAAATTTTCAACTTATGCCACTTGGTGGATTAGACAGGCCATCACTAGATCTATAGCAGACCAAGCTAGAACAATAAGAATACCTGTTCATATGATCGAAACAATAAATAAAATTGTAAGAACACAAAGACAGATAATGAGTGAGTTTGGAAGAGAGCCTACTCCTGAGGAGCTAGCGAAAAAATTAGCAATGCCATTGGAGAAAGTAAGAAAAGTTTTAAAAATTGCAAAAGAACCTGTATCATTAGAAACCCCAGTCGGAGATGAAGAAGATAGCAGCTTAGGTGATTTTATAGAAGACAAAAATGCTTTACAGCCTCTAGACACAGCTATTCAATCGAACTTAAGTGAGTCCACAACAAAGATTCTGGCATCATTAACTCCAAGAGAAGAAAGAGTTTTAAGAATGCGTTTTGGGATAGGAATGAACACAGATCATACACTAGAAGAAGTTGGTCTTCAATTTTCAGTAACAAGGGAAAGAATTAGACAAATAGAAGCTAAGGCGCTTAGAAAATTAAAGCATCCGAGCAGATCAAAACAATTAAAAAGTTTTCTAGAAAAATAAGTTAACAATTATAAAGAATTCAAGAGTTATTATATGTCTTTTGCACTTAAAAGAAAATTTCCTAGAACTTATATTTTTTTTAAGAAATTTGAAAAATATGTTCCAGCGTGGACTTACCTTTGGGATGAAAAAAAATATTTGGTAAATTTAAAAATTATCTCTATGATAAGATATTGGAGGCATTACCCTAGGTTGAAAGCTGAGGCAGATATTGTTTACGGAAAATATAAAGGTGGTGATTTCATTGATGTCGGGGCTTATGAAGGCATCTATTCTTTTCTTCTGGCTCCAAAAGCAAATCATAATGATACTTTTGTTTCATGCGAACCAAATTTAGATGAAAGGCAGGGTTTAACAGAAAATTTAAATATATTAAAAAGACTATTTAAGAAAATAACTTTTACATCCCATTTTAAACCAGTAGGTGATGGCAAAAATGTAATTAAAATGCCTACTACTTATGGTCATCCTGTTTTTTTAAATGAAATGATAGATACAACAAAACTTGATACACAAATTGAGACAATAAAATCAACTTCTTTAGATGAGTTAGTTAAAGATAGTAACATTAGTCCAAAATTTATTAAAATTGATGTTGAAGGAGCAGAATTTGGTGTGCTTCTAGGAATGAGCTATGTGTTAGAACACTATAAACCAATGATAATGATTGAAAAACATCCTACATTAATTCCCAAAAATATTGAAATTAGTCAAATCGACAATTTTTTAATTAAAAAGGGCTATAAGCTAGAAACTGAAATTTTTAAAGATGATATTGCAATCACAGAAATTTGGAAGAATAACAACCAATCTGCTAATTAAATGAAGTTTAAGTATTTCTTGAAGGTTGAAGTAAAGAATTGTAAAAATAGTTTATTAAGGGCCTGTAGCTCAGTTGGTTAGAGCAGTACACTCATAATGTATTGGTCCCAGGTTCGAGTCCTGGTGGGCCCACCAATCTAATTATTAACAAATTCATCTAATTTGCTTATTAGAATATTAATATCATTATCATTAGAACTAAGTATTGAGGCAAACTCTTCTTTTTGTGTTCTAGCCATACTAAGTCCTTCAACTATCAAATCTCTAATTAGTGGTTTATCAGGATTTTTTGTATAAACTCTCCAATCAATTTTAATTTCGGGATCGCCGTCTTCAGGCGTGATTTTAGAACTTACAATTGTATAATTAGAACTCTTTTTATCAACCTCTAAAACATCAAACTGACTAGATGAGTAATCCGTTAATCTCGAAGTTAAACTTTTTAAAAAATATTTTTCAAAAGCTTTTTGATACTTAACTACAGTTTGTTCATCGGTTGATTTTCGTAATTCTCCAAGAGTATATAAACTCAAAGCGCTTATATCTACATTCTCTAAAGCAACTTGTTCAATGAAGTTAGCTTTTTCATCTTTAGTTAGATTTTTGTCAGACAACTTACTAATAACCTCATTAACCAGTTCTGTTATAAATTCTTTAGGATCTGAACTATATGCTTGTAAAGAAGTTTGAAACAATATTAATGTTGCAATTAAATAAACACGAATTTTTTTCATTGCTTATTTTAATTATCTAGATTTCCCCAGTCATCCTGGTCATTAGTAGAATTTTTAATTTTATTCTCTCTATTTTGTAAATAAATACTTTTTATTGAAGAATACATGTCTAAAGAATTTTTTTCCAAACTCTCTAAATTAACATCGTTGTCTGCTCTGAAATCTATAGCTGTAGTTCCTTTAACTGCAAAATAGTCAAAAGCATTTCCTGAGGAACCTAATAATTCATGCTCTCTAATTGTAACGTGGGCAAATGGGTCAACAAATGAGTCAGCTACCATTCCAAAAGAGTCTCTAAGAGTAGTTGGACCCAAGACCGGAAGTACAAAATAACAACCAGGACCCACTCCATACAACCCTAGTGTTTGTCCAACATCTTCTTTATGCGGCTTTAATCCAATTTTCTCAGCAGGATTTAAGAAGCCTAAAATTCCAACAGAGGTGTTCACAACGAAACTACCAATAGAATGCCCTAATTGTTGAAAGTTACCTTGTAATAAATTATTCGGAATAGATAAAAGTGTTCCAATATTAGATGTAAAATTGCTAGTACCAATTTTAATTGGTTCGGGTAATTTATTGTACCCTTTTGCAACTGGCCTTAAAATAATGTCATCAAATGCCATATTAAATTTATATACAGCTCTACTTGTATTTTCAAAGCACTCTTCTGTTGCTTTAGCGCCTGAAATTGAGAAAACAGTTATTGCTAATACGAAGGCTATTTTTTTAATATTTATTTTGATCATTATTAATATGGTATATATATAATTTTATCCTATAATCTATAAAAAATTTAGCTAAAAATTGACTATAATTAGCTTAGATACCGGTCATTATGAAAATTAAATTAGACCTTTCTCAAAATTTTTCTCCTAAAATAAGGTTAAAAAAAAATATTAAATTTATAATTATCCATTATACAGGAATGCAATCTGAAATTGAATCTATCAATAGATTAAAAAATATCAAGTCAAGAGTCAGCTGTCATTATTTTATTAATAGAAAGGGTTTAATTGTTCAAATGGTCAAAGATAATCAAGTAGCTTGGCATGCAGGAAAATCAAAGTGGAAAAACTTTAAAAATTTAAATGAGAATTCAATAGGCATTGAATTAGTAAATAAAGGTCACGAATTTGGTTACCAAAATTTTAGCAATATTCAAATAATAAGTCTTATTAATTTATGTAAAGATTTAAAAAAAAAATACATGATAAAGAAAGAAAATTTTTTAGGTCATTCTGATATTGCACCATTAAGAAAATTAGATCCTGGGGAAAAATTTCCATGGAAAAGGTTAAGTAAATATAATCTCGGATATTGGTATGGGAATAATAAGAAAAAATTAAAATTAACTAACTATAAAGAGATAGAAAATTTATTTTTTAAAAACCTTTTTAAAATTGGGTATAGATATTTTAAAGATAATAAAAGAGTGAAAAAAGACAAACTTATTATCAGGTCATTTCAACAACGATATCTTCCTAAAAATGTCTCAGGTAATATAGATAAAAAAACCTTTAAAATTAGCCATTTTTTAGCTAATGAGCTTAAATTGACTTGATAAATTAGCATTTATCTAATAAATACCATTTGCTAGATAATTGGATTGTCGCTGCTAGTTTAGCTAGCAGAGGAAAGTCCGGGCTCCGTAAAGACACAGTGCCAGTTAATGGCTGGCGAGGGTGACTTCAGGGATAGTGCCACAGAAAATAAACCGCCTTATCAAGGCAAGGGTGAAACGGCGAGGTAAGAGCTCACCGGTTTTTTGGTAACAAAAAACGCATGGCAAACCCCACTGGGAGCAAGGTTAAATAGAGAAGACATTGTGCGAAAGCACTAAAAACCGTCTTTAGTTAGTCTTCTGGGTTAACCGCTTGAGCTTAGGTGTGAATTTAAGCCTAGAGAAATGACATCTTCAATGACAGAACCCGGCTTATAGATTATCTAGCGATAATTTATTTTGTTCTACTTTTGTGCTTCTATTCAAAATACAAATTTATTGACTAATTGTTAAAAACCCATACTATCCCAAATAATCCCATAAAAAGGGGTGATTAGAAAAAAAGGAAATTATTAAATTTTGAGTAAAAATGTTTTTATCAAATTACGAAAACAAAATAGACAAAAAAGGAAGAGTATCTGTGCCAGCTACTTTTAGATCTTATTTAAATTCTGTAGGTTATAATGGCTTTATAAGCTATCCATCTTTTAATCATTCAGCGCTAGAGGGTTGCTCTCAAGATAGAATAGAAAAACTTTCCAACACAATAGACTCTCTTAGCCCATTTGAGGAAAAAAGAGATTTTTTTGCAACTTCAATTTTATCAGAAAGTGAAAATTTACAATTTGATACAGAAGGAAGAGTTTCATTGTCAGAAAAATTATTAAAACATGCAAAAATTAAATCTAACGTTTTGTTCGTTGGGCTTGGTAAAACTTTTCAAATTTGGGAGCCTAATAATTTTAAAAAATTTAAAATTGTAGCAAGAAAAAAAGCATATCAAAATAGATCTAATTTAAAATGGGAAAACAAACAAAAAGGAGAACAGACATGAGTATAAATATTGGAGGTGGAGAGTTAAAAGAATTAAAACCTAGAATACTTGTTTTAGGCGTTGGTGGCGCCGGAGGAAATGCGATTAATGCAATGATAGAGGCTGGTATGGAAGGAGTCGAATTTGTTGCAGTAAATACAGATGCTCAAGATTTGAAAATGAGTAATGCTCACGCAAAAATACAAATAGGAATGAATTTAACAAAAGGATTGGGAGCAGGAGCAAAACATGATATCGGTCAAGCTGCTGCTGACGAGTCTCTAAATGAAATCACAAACTATATGCAAGGTGCCAATATGGTTTTTATTACTTCAGGAATGGGAGGAGGAACAGGAACAGGTGCCTCACATGTTATTGCAAGAGCTGCTAGAGAATTAAATATTTTAACTGTGGGAGTTACAACTCTACCTTTCTCTTACGAAGGTCCTAAAAGAATGAGAAGAGCAGTTGAGGGATTAGAAGAATTTAAAAAACATTTGGACACTGTTATAGTTGTGCCAAATCAAAATCTTTTTAAAATAGCTAGCGAGACCACTACATTTGAAGAGTCATTTAATTTATCAAACAATGTTTTAAAACATGGAGTGCAAAGTGTTACCGATTTAATGGTTAGACCAGGAATGATTAATTTAGATTTTGCAGATGTTGAAACTGTAATGAGCTCAATGGGTAAAGCCATGATGGGAACTGGTGAAGCAGAAGGAGAAAACCGAGCAATGGCAGCAACAGAGATGGCTTTAAACAATCCATTAATTGACGAATATTCTCTACAAGGAGCCAAAGGTTTATTAATTAATATAACTGGAGGCAAAGATTTAACTTTATTTGAAGTTGATCAATCTGTTAACAAAATAAGAGCTGAAGTGGATCCTGAAGCTGAATTAATATTTGGTGCTATAAAAGATGAAAATATGATCGGTAAAATCAGAGTATCAATTGTAGCTACAGCACTAGACGGGCAAAAATCTGATAATAAAACTGTGTTGAATATGGTTTCTCGAATACAAAATAGAAATACTGGTTATTCAGATAGTTTATTTTCTCATAATACAAGAGCGGATAGTAACGCCTTAAATGCAATTGATGGAGCAACAGCTCTTAAACTTGATGAAAATTATGAGGTAAATGAAGAGCAAAATTCTTCAATAAATAATTTTGAAAATAGAATAGAAAATAATCAATCAGAAAATGTAGTAACAAATGATGAAACAGTAAATGATATACCTTCTGGTGTTTCAATAGAGAGCGCTTCATATATGGAAAATAATATAAATGTTAAAGAAAGCTCTGATAATATTTCTACTACAAGTGATATTATTGAAGAGTATACTCCAAAACTTTTTTCAGAGGAACAAAGTCTTCAAGAAGAATCTGAATTAGAAACAAATGAGTATAATGAAAATGAGTCAGAAGAGTTATTTGATCAGGATACAAGTGAGGAAGAAGACTTTGAAATTCCTGCATTTCTAAGAAAACAAAAATTTTAATGATAAAAAAAAAAATTAATGAACAAACATACATCATCACTGGTATCCTCACATTTTCCAGTGATGTTGAATGAAGTTATAAAAATTTCCTCACCTTCAGATGGAGGTAAATATATCGACTGCACATTTGGTGGAGGGGGTTATTCAAAACAATTACTCAAATTTCCAAAAACAATTGTCAAAGGTTTAGATCGAGACAAAAAAGTTGAGGCAATTGGCAAAGAGTTGGAAAAAAAATTTCCAAAAAGATTTCAATTTCATCAAATTATATTTAGCCAATTAGACACTGTTTCCAAAAAAAATGTTGATATAATAATATTCGATCTTGGCTTATCATCGATTCAATTAAATGATTTAGATAGAGGATTCTCATTTAAGTCAACCAAGAGACTTGATATGTCTATGGGTCTTAATCAAATATCCGCTCAAGACGCTATCAATAATTTAAGTGAATTAGATTTAAAATTAATTATTAAAATTTTAGGCGATGAAAAAGAAGCAGCCAGAATTGCTAAAAATATAGTTAAATTTAGAAATATAAAAAAAATTATAAAAGTAAAAGACTTAGTTCAAATTATTGAAAAAAGTAAAAAGAAAAATTATGTAAGTAAAATTAACCCATGTACGAAAACTTTTCAGGCTTTAAGAATTTTTGTTAATAAAGAAATTACAGAGCTTATTAATGGAATTATTAATGCAACTAAAATTCTAAAACCAGGCGGAAAAATATTAATTGTAAGCTTTCATTCGATCGAAGACAGAATTGCCAAATATTTTTTTAGTAATTTTTCAACTAATAAATCAAAACCATCAAGATACTTACCTGAGAAAGATTACAGTAATACTGCTCTTTTTGAAGAATATAAAAATAATGTTTTAAAGCCAACAAAGAAAGAAATTGATATGAATAATCGATCAAGATCAGCAAAGCTTAGATATGCAGTAAGGTCAAAAAATAAATTTGCTTATCCCCATGATTTGTTAGAAAAATTTAAGAAGTATTTAGATTTGGAGGCCATTAGTGTTTAAAGCAAAAATCATAATATCGAGTTCAATTTTTTTAATTTTGCTTATAACTACTTCTATAATAAAAAATCAAACTAGAGTCATTGAAAAAAAATTATATAAATTAGATAATAAAATATCTTTAAAAGAAAAAGATGTTAATGAGGCTCAACTAGATTTTTACTTCTTAACATCTCCCTCACAAATTGAAAAAAAAATAAAAGTTTTAGGATACGACAACTATTTACCAATCGAGAATTCAAATATATTTTTAAGTCTTTCAGATTTTACAAATATTCAAAATAAAATATCAATTCTCGATAATCAAAATGAAAAAAAGACAAAAAAAAATTAAAGATATAAATCAAACTAGTTTTTATTTTGAAGATTATTTACAAACTAATAAAAAAAATAAATTTTCGAAGAAAGCTAATAATTTTCAAGATAGAATATATTTACTTTTCTTCTTTCTTCTTTCGTTAGTCTTAATTTTTTGTATAAAAATTACCCTTATTTCGCTAAGTAAAATAGAAATAAGTAGTTTAGATGTTTCATCTTCAAAATTTGTTACACAGAGAAGAGACATTGTAGATCGAAATGGTGTATTAATTTCAAGAAATGTTAATACATACGATATAGCCGTTCAGCCAAAAAAAATCAAAGATAAAAATAATTTTTTAATTAAATTAAGAATTAATTTCCCTGAGTTGCCAATAGACATAATTAAAAAAAAATTAAGTGGTAATAAATTTTATTACATAAAGAGAAGAGTTGACGAGAAAGATAGAGATAAATTTAGAACTTTTGGAGATAAAGGAGTTATCTTTGAGCATTCTCAAAGAAGAATTTACACCCATGGTAATTTATTTAGCCATATCATAGGCCAAGTTGATACAGATAATTATGGTATTTCAGGTATCGAAAAATTTTTTGATAAAGAGTTAAAAGATAAAAAAAAAATAAAAAAACCGCTAAAATTAACTTTGGATAGCAATATTCAGTATATAATAAGTAAGGAATTAGACGAGTCTATAAATACTTTCAGCGCTACAGGTGGAGGGGCGTTACTTATGGATGTAAATAATGGTGATATTTTATCATTAGTTTCATTACCAAACTTTAATATTAATAAAAGATTAGCAATCAAGGATGAAAAATATATCAATAAAATTACTAAAGGTGTCTATGAACTTGGCTCTATTTTTAAAACATTCACTGTTGCTTTAGCGCTTGAAAATGACTTGGTCACTTCTGAAACGGTCATTAAAGATATACCGAGAAGCCTTAAGTGTTCTATACATAAAATTTCTGATATGAAAGAACATCCAAAAAATTTATCTGTTGAAGAAATTTTAGTAAGATCTTCAAATGTTGGGTCTGCGCTGTTAGCTAAAAAGATAGGTGAAGAGAAATTTAAAGAATTTATTGAAAATACAAAGTTATTAAAAAGCTCGGAACTAGAAATAGAGGAAGTAGGTGTGCCACACAGCATTAAATGGAATAAGTGTAAACTAGAAACAATATCATTTGGGCACGGCATTACCACGACACCTATACAGGCAGCATCTGTATATGCCGCCATAACTAATGGCGGTAAATTAATAAGACCGAGTCTAGTTAAAGAAAGAAAAAAAATAGAGAATAAAAGATTATTTTCTATTGAAACAAGTAAAATAGTCAATGGTATTTTGAGAAAGGTCGTTAGCAGCAAAAATGGTACAGCTTATTTTGCTGATAAAGACGGCTATTATGTTGGCGGAAAGACTGGAACTGCAGAAGGCTATGGAAACAATAAAAATAGAATAAATACTTTTATCTCTGTGTTTCCAACCAATAAACCAAAATACACTTTACTTCTAATGCTTGAAAATCCTCAAATTAATAAAGATTTAATTTATGATTATAGAGGTGTTAAAACTAAAGCACCATATAATACTTCTGGTTGGAACTCCGTTTATATTGCGGGCAAAATAATAAAGAAAATTGGGCCAATTTTAGCCATAAATAATGGAGATTTTACTAATCAATATGTTGTTGAAAAATTTAATTAATAATCTTCCAGAAGATAAAAAAAAAATTTTAATTACAGGACTATCGACAAATAGTAAAAATGTTAAAAAAGGATATATTTTTTTTGCTATAAAAGGAAGTGGCATCAATGGAGAAAAATTTATTAAAGAAGCAATCTATAAAGGAGCATCTGTAATTGTATGCTCAAATAACTTTAAAAAAAAAAATAAAAAAATTTTTATAATAAGAAGAAAAAATATTAGAAATTTTGTAAGTGAAGTTTCTTCAAGATTCTACAAGTTAAAACCAAGGAACATTATTGCTGTTACAGGCACAAACGGCAAAACATCTATAGCTGATTTATTCTATCAAATATTTTCACTTAACAATGTTCCTGCAGCATCAATAGGAACATTAGGAATTAAATATAAGAATAAAATTATAAAAACAGGTCTTACTTCTCCAGATACAATTTCAATTCATAAGTATCTGCAAAAACTTAAAGAAAACAAAATAGATAACGTAATTATTGAAGCCTCAAGTCATGGCTTGGATCAAAATAGACTTCATCATATTAATTTTAAAGCAGCTATTTTTACAAACTTTAGCCAAGATCACCTGGATTATCATAAAACCATGAAATCATATTTAAATACAAAATTAATATTATTTAAAAAAATTCTATCTATGAATTCCAGCATTATATTAGACAAAAACATTGCAGAATTTACCCTATTAAAAAAAATAGCAAAAAAAAAGAAACTAAAATTAATAGAAATTAGTAAAATAATTGAAAAAATTAAGAGTACCTCAGTAAATGGTGATGTTGATTTTAAAACAAAAAATTTAGCTATGGCAGTTGCAGCCACAAAATTATGTGGTTTAGTCGATTATAAAATCTATAAGTCACTTAAAAAAGTAAAAGATGTTAATGGTAGGTTAGAATTAGTAAGACAATTTCCTAATAACATAAAAGT
>Ga0233438_10003730_pt1 | contig 13888 bp, 10 predicted proteins | sample SI_123_September_FD_182720 | JGI IMG/M metagenome (GOLD analysis project Ga0233438, IMG submission 182720) | Seawater microbial communities from Saanich Inlet, British Columbia, Canada - SI_123_September2016_10_MG | ecosystem: Environmental > Aquatic > Marine > Inlet | place: Canada: British...
GTCCGCTAATCCAGTGGTCTCAACCAGGATATAGTCAAACTTGTCCTTGCGACGCATCAGATTACCTAAGATGCGAATCAGATCGCCGCGCACGGTGCAGCATATGCAGCCGTTATTCATCTCAAAAATTTCTTCGTCGGACTTAACTACGAGTGCATCATCGATACCGATCTCGCCAAATTCGTTTTCGATGACTGCAATCCGTTTACCGTGATTTTCTGTAAGAATCCGGTTGAGCAGAGTCGTTTTGCCGGAGCCAAGAAAGCCGGTGAGTACAGTTACCGGCACTTTTGCACTAGTGGTCCTCATCGCATTTCCCTTTTTGTCTAGGTTTTCATTGCGCTTAATGATAACCTATTCTCATTAATGCAGTCCAGGGGAGATTGTTTGTGCGAAATATTAGTGAGATGACACACAGATTGCTTGATACGCGTGGGATCGCGCTAGCTCGCAACTCTTGATATCTTTGGTTTTCTCTAAAAATCTACTCTCTTTCACCTGCCTCAAAGGCCCAAACCAGCGCCCTTGCGCCTTTAATTTTCCCCTTATATTTGCAACCACCTGATGGGCCTCAATAGACTCTATTTGCTTTTCATCTCTTATCTCAGTACGGATCATTAATCGCTAGACGCACAGACCGTCAGTCAAATAGCCAAGATCAATCAGACATCACTGACCAGCGAGTCAGCAAAAGGAAACCATGACCGAAATCAACGCAATTCAAAAAGCCCTCGGCGACAAGGCTGCATACTATCTCGAGCACAAGAGCAAGGGCATTGCCGCCTCGATGCTGCACGCTCCCGGGCCTGACTTTGTCGACCGCATCGCGCTCAGCTCGGACCGCAACGTGCGCGTGTTGCGCAGCCTCGAGACGCTGTTTGCGGCCGGCCGTCTCGGCAAGACTGGCTATCTGTCCATCCTGCCAGTCGACCAGGGCATCGAGCACTCTGCGGGCGCCTCGTTTGCCAAAAACCCGATCTACTTTGACAGCGAAAACATCGTCAAGCTGGCCATCGAGGGCGGCTGCAATGCTGTGGCGTCGACTTATGGTGTGCTGGGCTCGGTCGCTCGCAAGTACGCGCACAAGATCCCTTTCATCGTCAAGATCAACCACAATGAGTTTTTGAGCTATCCCAACCGTTTTGACCAGGTCATGTTTGGCTCTGTGCGCCAGGCTTACGAGATGGGAGCGGTCGCGGTGGGTGCCACCATTTACTTTGGTTCGCCCGAGTCTGCGCGGCAGATCCAGGAAGTGGCGCGGGCTTTCGAGCAGGCACACGAGCTCGGCATGGCGACGATCCTGTGGTGCTACCTGCGCAACAATGGTTTCAAGGTCGGTGAAAAGGACTACCACACCGCCGCCGACCTGACCGCGCAGGCCAACCACCTCGGTGTCACCATCCAGGCCGACATCATCAAGCAGAAGCTGCCGGAAACCAACGGCGGCTACGACGCGCTCAAGTTTGGCAAGACCGACAAGCGTGTCACGACCGAACTCACCAGCGATCACCCGATCGATCTGACGCGCTACCAGGTGGCCAATTGCTACATGGGGCGGCAGGGTCTGATCAACTCGGGCGGCCCCAGCGGTGAAAACGACCTCGAGCAGGCGGTCATGACCGCCGTGGTCAACAAGCGTGCAGGCGGCATGGGGCTGATCTCGGGACGCAAGGCGTTCCAGAAGCCCATGGCCGAAGGCGTCAGCCTGCTGCACGCGATCCAGGACGTGTATCTCTGCAAGGAGGTCACGCTGTCCTGATTTGATGCGATAAAACTAGGATACGGAGACAGACAAAATGATCACCACCACTCTCGTTGGCGCGCTCGTTTGCGCGGTAGCGGTCTTTTTGGCGTGGTTGTCGACCGATAAGGTCGTGTACCAGGGCCAGGCGTCGGTCATCGCCAACAATTTCAAGCACTACTCCAAGACACATCGCACGCTCACTGTGGTGCCTTTTCAGCCGATCGATGGCGATGCGGTGCCGATCATCACATCGGTCCCGGTCAAAGAGGCTGAAGCCATCGCTCGCAGTGTCATGACCTTTCGCGATGTCACGGTCAAGCGGCGGGCATTTGGTGAGTTGCGCGTGACCGACATCAAGTGATTGTTTGGGGCTGGGATGCGCGTTTTGCATCCTGGCCCTTTTTTTGTTGATCCTGATTATTATGCTGCGTAGTATAGGTGTAAAGAAATGGCTGGCAGAGATGGCCCAAATAGCAAGCATGATTACTGCTTGGTGTGAAGAGATGGATGGCCGAGATGGCCCAATCAGCCGGCCGCCGGTGCTGCGCAAAGCGGCCTACACTGATTGACCCATCTCGCCATTGCATTCGGACTGACACCAAATACGGCATCGTTTGCTTTGAATACTATCTTTCATCCAATCTTAGCGTGCCAGCAATCAAGATCTGCGTATTGATTTTACGAATTTTTTATTCTTGACGTAGCTGCGCACGATGAATGTAATCATGACAGGTTAGGATTCGATCATAATCCCTTGTGTAAGTTTTCAACCCACCCTTAGGTTGTAAGTATCTCAAAACAACACTTGCGCCGAAAAGGATTCCAAACCCTCAGTTACACCTTATACAACCAGAGGTTCCATCCGACTTTGAGTCGGCAGAATGGCCTCAGCTTTTCAATCTTACATTCACCGTTTCCCCCATCATTTAGCTAATAAGCTAAAGCCAAAAGGAGCTGACAATGCACCCATTGTTGGCAGCAGCTATTGTGATTGCAGTGGCGTACATCCCCTGCATCCTCCTGAGCGCTCGTAAGCGCCGTCAAGAAAAGACCGAAGGCGTGAATATCGCTGCCGGATCCCGCGACATTGAGCTCGTCGGCCCGGTGAGTATCACTCTCGACACCGAATTTTCGGGCACACGTAGCCTGGAAGGTGGTCGCGCCATCGTGAGGTATGACACCACATACGACACCGGCAAGCCCAAGGTACGCAAATACATCCTGAGCCGCGTTCAATCCTACTTCACGCTGGGCGGGCATTTTGTGGTCTACCACTACTTCCGCGCCGACGGCAAGCTCGAGCGCGAAGTCATGGTATATCCCCAGCCAGGCATGAGCGCGGGCGTCCAAGTCGTCATGCGCACGCGACTCTTTGCTGAAGACGAGACTCTGCAGACAGAGTTTTACGAGCGAGCCGACCGCACACTGGGCGTGCGCAGCGACGAAAAGACCGGTCTCTTTCAGATCTTTCGACGCGATGGCAAGACTTTGCAGTTTGAGCAACACTTGGAGCGAGAAGCTGCGAAGGTACACTGCAAGTGGTATCGTCTCGACGGCAAGACCGTCTGGTACGAAAAGTTGCCTTCGGACACCTATCTGGTCCATTTTGACCACGCTGGCCAGGCCCTCGAAGGCGTCACCTTTGAGCGCGAAAAAATTGGCGGCAGCATCAGCATGGGACCGGAAACGCCTCCCATCCAATACTGCTGCGACAAGTACAAGCGCGCCGACGGCACAGCCTCGCACAAGCAGCACTGGTATAAGCGCATCGAGAAGGCCACCGGTCACATGGCCGATGCTCTCGGGGCGGTGATCGTCTACGATACCAACGGTGAACGCACCATTGCCGAATACGAGCTCACCCTCACATCGGCCGACAAGCGCTACGTCAAGGTCGCTCGCCATTATGATGACGATGGTGGCGTGCTCATCCGCGAGTATCGCGCCGCCGGCAAGCGCCTGTCCGAGACTCGTCTGGACAGCAACGGCAAGCTGGTCGGTAAGACAACATTCCCCAAGGACGATTCTTTTACGGAGCCGTCTTTCGGATCCCTGATTTTCCAGGGCTTCGACCAGAATATCTGGGGTGAGTACGACACCGACTCGCACGACATCTGATCTACAAGAGGAGGGGTGCAGCATTGCATCCCTTCTTTAATTTGAGGCGAATCCTCCTTCTTTTTGGGGCATATCGTCTGCTTTTTTTGCTTGTATAACTATAGGATAGCGTATAACATGATTTGGCATAATGCATTCGGATGTAGAGGGTGCGACGGGCTTTGCCCAAATTGGATGTGTTTGTCCACAAGGTTGGAAATTTTGCAAAATTACTGACTGCGGAGATAGGCCGCCTGGCGGTGATACGAGATTTGGTGGGGAAATTGCCTAATTTTGCCGCATTGTGCCACAAGGGTTTTCGGATTTTTAACTTTTGGGTTTAGTTGGAAATTCAGCCAAAATAGTGATTTTCACCATCCCCTATAACCCATTGCATCCCCCGTGCATGGCCTAACAGCACCGCTATTTTCTCTAAAAATCTAACCCGGTCAACCTTGTTGCCATTATATTAATTAGTAGCTATCCGGGCAAAAAAATGACGCGAGCCCATAATCCAGAGGCAAATCAATGCCTCTGGACGCATTTTGTGGGCACTGGTCAAACCGATCAGATCAGATCGATCTGTCAGTGATGCACGTCGCCCAGGCCGCCCGCATAGGGATGTTTGGCGACATAGGCTTCGATGAGGGCGCGGGCTTCGTTGGCCTTGGCCGTCCCCGCCTCGTACCAGCGCACGATGTCACCGGCAGTCGTGATGCGATGCACGTTGCGCCACGCGGGATTGGAACCCATATGGCTTGCGGCCTCCATCAACAGATCGATGATCTGCTCCTTGTAGGCCTGATCCGGGCAAGTCGTCATCTTGCTCATGTTGAGCACGTGGACCGCCTTGATCGTTGTCACCATCGTCTGCCACGCGCCATTGATGTCTTGGGCAGCCTGCTTGTTGTCGTTGCGCTGCTCATACAGCAACACGATAAAGCACCAGGCCGCCGCGACGACCAGGAGGCCGAGGATGGAGGGATTCCAGTCGAGCTTGACGCCGATCGCCCCCAAGATGATGGAGGCGAAAAGGCCGATGATCAGCAGATTGCGATTGCCGATGGAGTCGAGGACTTTGCGGATTTTCTGCATCTTGTCTCTCTTTTCTGTTTGGAATGAACAACGAGTGGAAGCAAAAAAGGGTCGGGAGGAAATCAATCCACCCGACCCCAGTGCAAGCTTACTTCTTGAAGGCCTTGATGATCAGCTTGTGATCGCGGAAGGTCGCCGCATTGCCTTCGTCATCGTAAGTGATTTCAAAGGCATCGCGAGCGTACTGGGGAGCAAAGGCAAAGATCTGCGCCAGTTTTTCCCGCGACGCATCGTCCAGATCGGACATGCCGACCCATTCGGCGACATCGTGCGTCTTACGATAGCGCTCGCAGCCGGCGATCTTGAAGCCCGCCTCGCGCAGCATGTCGCGCCATTCGCCCTTGGTGTAGGAGCGCACGTGCGTGGCATCGCGAGTCTTTTCGAGCTCGTTGATAAAGCGATCCAGACGCGCAGCCTGCATCGCGATATTGTCCTCGATGACCAGCGTGCCGCCGGGCTTGAGGACTCGCGCCATTTCCGTCAGGGCCTTGCCGATGTCGGTAAAGTGGTGCGGTGCAATGCGGCAGGTCACAGCATCAAAGTAATCATCCTGGAAGGGCAGCGCCTCGGCGTCCGCTTCCTGAGGATAGACTCCTTCGAGGCCGCGGCTACGAAAGTTTTTCGTCGCCACCTGGAGCATGCCTTCGGAGAGATCGGTTGCGATCACCATGCAGACGTGCGGCTGGATCGCCATCGCGGTATGCCCGGCGCCAGTGGCGACGTCGAGCACGACCCAGTCGAGCTGCGGATCGAGGAGGTCGACCAGGACATCGAGATCGTTGCCCTGAGAGTGACTCTTGCTGTCGCTGTAGCTTTGCGCGTGGCGACCAAAACGTTCTGCGACCTGTGCCTTCGTGGTGTTCGTCAAATCTTTTTTCCTTTTGTTAGATTTTTGTCCGCTTGCTTTTACTTGCGCAGATCCTTGAGGGTCGGCAAGAGCAAGAAGCAGAGCAGCGTGGAGACCCCGGAGACGATGATCAGCGGGGGCAGTTGTCGATCAAACCAATGCACAAACATCCACGACCCGACGATGGCCGAGAGCTGCGCAAATCCGTTGTGCACCGACATCAGTGCAGCAAAGGTAAAACCCTCCGCCTTTTCGGGACATGCGCGCCCTGCCAGAGTCAGGGTCGTTAGCGTTGCAATAATGCCGGCAGCGCCGAACACAAAGGCAAACGCTATCACGAGGTAAGTCGTGTAAGGCGTCAGGGCGACAACGCTCAGATAAGCGAATGTGCCGATGGCGCCTGTGATGATGCTAAAGATCAACTGAAAGTTGAGCGTGCGCTTGGCGAAAAATGCACCATACAACCACGCTCCCAAAAGAGAGCCGACCGACCCGATTGCACCCAGCTGCCCGATAAAGGACTGGGAAAAATGCAGCTTGTCGGTCATGTGGTAATACATGGGCGTACCAAAACTCGGGCTGAAGTTCCAGAAGGCCATGAACAGGACAGCCGCCCACAGCAAGCGGCTTTTGAAGACCTGGCGCAGCCCGCCGGCAGTGGTCTTCAGCTGTTCGAGATTCATCGGGGCCTTATCTTCTCTGATCGTAAACCAGGTAAAGACCGCCACCAGTGCCGGTGCCACCATGGTGATCATGGCGGCAGTACGTAATCCTGATTCTGGATCAGCCATGCTTGCAAGCCAGCCGCCCGCGAGCGACGTGACTATCTGCGCGGCGTAGAACCAAAACCACTGGACGGCCTGAAAACGGCCGACCATGTTGTACTTTTGACCGTTTTCGACCATCAGAGCGTCGATGATGACGTCCGAGGCCGCGGTACCGACTGCGGTGAAGATAAGGGCTGTGACGAGCGGACCGCCCGACGGCATGCCGACCACCCAGCAAAAGCCGAGTGCCGACATGACGTTGAGCAGCAATAACCAGGTCTTGCGTCTATAGCCAAACAGCGGGATAAAATCACTGATCAGCCCGTAAAGTGGCTTGATTACCCACGGGATGGTCAGCACCGCCAGATAGCTGGTCGACTGGCTTTCGTCCAGATGCATCACCTCCTTGAGGTAAAAACTCAGAGGCTGGCTCAGCAAGCCAGATGCCTGAGCGATGCCCTGGGCGAAATACACGAGACCAAAGAGATAGATGAGTCGTTTGATATAAGGGTCGAGCGGGGACATGCGAAACACTCTCGCACTTGTACCGGCCCGACCCTTTCGCCCTCAGCGAAAATCAGTCAGACCGGGATTGTTGATCGGATATTCTGAGGAGCGATAAATAATTCCTAGATTTTGGTGACCGATTTGGCGACGAGCTTTTTGTCCTGCACGAGCTTGATCACCGGGCATTTGCCGGCGGTGCGCTCGATGGACTGCAGCTCGCTCTGGGTCAGGTTGCCCTTGACCGAGATTGCCACATCGATCTGTGGGATCTTGACGGTGGGATCCGTCGGATCGACGACCTCGACGATGGACACATCGACCTTGAGCTCCTGGATATCCCATTTGCGCTGGTCTTTGACCATCATCAAGGTCTGGATCGTGCAGGCCGCGATGGCGATCTGCAGATACTCCTTGGGGTTTGGACCCGAGGAGTTGCCTCCGACCGAGAGAGGCTGGTCGGACACAAGGGTGTGGCCGGAGGCCTGAGCCTCGACCTTGTACTTGTGTCCGCCAGCGAGAGATGCTGTGATCTTGCCCATAGATAAGAGTCCTGGCGATTATTCGCCGAGGGCTTCGGAGAGCTGCTGGTTGATCACGGCGAGGGCATGGACGCGGCTGTAGCGCTTGTCCTCGCTCGAGATCAAAAACCAGGGAGCGTAGTCGACGCCGGTCTGGTAAAACATCTCGTTGGCTGCGGCAGTGTAGTGTTTCCACTTTTTGCGCGCTTCCATGTCCGAGGGCGAGAGCTTCCAGGGCTTGTCGCGAGCGCGGTCTTCAAAGCGCTTCTTTTGTTCGCCCTTGGAGATGTCCATCCAGATTTTGACGACGATCGCGCCTTCGGCTTCGAGCATCCAGTCGAGCGTACGCAGACTGGAGTAGGCCGCCTGCCACACCGGCTCGGGCTTGATCTTGTTGACGCGGACGACGAGGACTTCTTCGTACCAGGAGCGGTCAAAGACACGTACCTGGCCATAGCCCGGCATGCGTTCGTGCTTAAAGAACCGATCCATCGGCGAGCGGGCGCGCTCGTCTTCGGTCGGGGCGCCGATCGGGACGCTGCGAAACAGCTTGGCGTCGTGATCGAGAGCGCCGGCAATGCGAATGGTGGCGCCGGACTTGCCCGCACCATCACGACCCTGCAGGACCACGATCAGCGACCGCTTGGCGGCAGCCAGCTTGCGCACAAGGATGTTGAGGCGTCGTTCCTCGGTTTCCAGGGCGCGCTCGTAGGCCTTTTTGTCGGCGATCTCGGCCTTGTGGTCGATCATCGAGAGGTAGTCGGGGATCTCGCCCGGAGCCGCGTAGGGCGCCGTCGGATTGTCCATCGGTCGCGAGACCTTGATGATGCCCGACTCGTAGAGCTTAAAGGCGGAGGAGGAGCTAGCGCTCCCTTTGTCAAAGGCGGAGGTGGAGCTTGCGCTCCCCTCCAGCACCGGTTTGGTTTTGCGCATGGCAAACTCGCTTTTCTTGGTTATGAGCCTCCGGAGAGGCTCGTCATCAATGACCCAGCACGAGCTCGGTCAGGTAGAACGTGTCGACGATGTAGACGCGGGCTTCGCCATAGGTGCGGAAATAGACTCCGCGACCGAGACGGCCGGTGTCGTAGTAAGTGCTGGAAGCCACTGAGACCACCTTGCCCTTGTAGTCGCGCTCGATCTCGACCAGGTTGAGACCGCGCTGACGACCGTCGAGCAGTTGCGCACGAACGAGCAGGCCGGCGCCATCTAGGGTGTAGATGGTGCGTCCGTCGAAGGTGTTGTAGCTGTTAAAGTGGTCGACCTCGATGCCGTTGCCAGCGTACTTGACGGTAAACTGACCGCCAAAGCCGAGGGTGCTACCATAAAACTGCCGCACGACCAGACGACCGTTGCCGTCACGACCTTCGAGCACGGTGCCGGAGCAGTTGCCCTCGATGAGCTTCCACTCGGCGACCTGCCAGAGGATCTGGTTGTGCAGGTAGCGGCGGGAAAAGTCCGGCGCCTCGGAAAGCACCGTGACCTTGCCGCAGCCGACAGTGTAGGCAGGCGCCGAAGGCACTTTCATCGGCTGGCCGATTGGACCGCAGCCGCCTGCAGGTTGGCCGCAGGGGGATTGGGTGTAGGTGCGACGCGTGCCCTGGGTGATCACCAGCGTGTCGCCTACCGGTTTGACGCTGCTGTTGCTGCTCGCCGACTTGTCGACGAGCACTTCGTTGCCCTGGCGGTCGATGTGCACTTTATTGTTGCTGCCGATAAACTGGATCACCTCATCGGCGATCACAGTCACCGGTGCGCCACCGTTGGTGGTGCCAGGCAGGCGGTTGTTGATGACCGTCGAGTCGCCCTTTTCCACCTTGGTAGTGGTGGATGACGTCGAGTCACCGCTCTGCGCGGCGCTCGAGTCTGCGGGGGCGGTGGCGGCACCGGCATTGGGACCATTGTTGATGGTCACGTTGGTGCTCGGATTGGCCGTGACGTTGACTGCGGCCGGCGGCGTGCTGACCACCACCGGAGCCTTGTTGTAGGACAGCCAGATGACCGCGACGGTCACCAGGAAGGCCAGCAGCCCAAAGAAAGCCAGCAGCGGCCAAAAGCGATCGCGATCGCCCTTGCCCTTGCTATCGGTGCTGGTCGGCGGGACCGGCTTGCTCTTGTCCTTGTCGCTGTCGACCGGCGGAGGCGTGGTGCTGCCGCCATTGTTTCCAGGGACATTGCGCGCGCTCATGCGTACGTCGACGCGCAGCTCGCGGGTCTGACCACCGGTCGTGCCCTTGTTCTGGCCCTGGTCCTGGCCCTGGCCCTTGTCGTCCTGGTCGGAACCGGCCTGGACGGTCATGACCATCGAGGCGCTGGACGACTTGGCGGCCGGGGTGGTCACGTCGCCGAGCTGATCGAGGGCTTGGTCGCAAGCGATACGGCCAAAGTCGCGCATCGCGTCGTGATAGCGCTGGCTCGTGGCGGGATCGGTTTGCGGCGCGTCGGTCGCTGGAGTGTCGGTCGGAGCCTGGGCATCGGTCGCGCCGGCGCCGGTCTTGTCGGTGCTGGTCTTGTCGGTGCCATCGTCCGCCTGGTCGTCCGGCAATTTGGCGACAGCAGCAGCCGCGTTGCCAGCGCCGAGTGCGCCGAGATCGGCAGCCGGAGCGGTGCCTGTTTCTGCAACCGCCTTGTTGTCGGCGCTGGGAGCCTGGCTCGTGGCCTGGTCTTGCGAGAGAGTCATGGTGGCCTCCTTACGTGCTTCGAGGAGCACTTGTTGAACACGGCTGAAAGTCTGCTCGGGACTGCCCGAATTGCTGATGACGCGGTCGGCGAGCTTGGCCTTCTGGCTCTGCGGCCACTGGGCGTCGATCTTGCGTTGCGCTTCTTCTTCGCTGACGCCGTCACGCACCATCACCCGCACTAGCTGGATGTCCTCGTGCACAGAGACCATCCAGGTCTCGTTGTACTGATCCTGCGAGTTGGTCTCGAAGAGCAGCGGTACGAGGACAGCGACGATCGTGTGGGATTTGGCCAATTGCTGGATGCGCTGGTTGCGCAGCTCGGCGATGGCAGGATGCATGATCGCCTCGAGATCACGGCGAGCGTCTGCATTGCTGAAAACGATTGCGCCGAGCTTTTTGCGATCGATGGGGCCGCCCGCGACGGGTGCGATATCCGCGCCAAAGCGCGCGATCACCTGATCGTAGGTCGGACCGGGATTGTTGAGCAGCTCATGCGTCAAGTGATCGACATCAAAGACGCCGACACCGAGCTTTTGCAGTTGCTGCCCGACGAGAGATTTGCCAGATGCGATGGAGCCGGTCACGCCGATGACGTAGACGCCGGGTCCGTGGATGGTCTGTCGATTCATAGAGATCCTTAAGCGGTTTGATTGACCAGACAGCAGAAGCAGACAGGCATGCACATGACGCGATCGATGAGCTTGTCTTTGTGGCACGCTGCCCTGGGGCGTGACCATACCTGCGTTGCTACGCGGGTTGAGATGTCGTCGATCTGTGCGGCTGTCTGTGTTCTGGCTATTTGGTTTGGTTAAGAATGAAAATTAGGCTCTTTGAGCCTATATAAATAAGCAAAAGGTATTCAAATCATGAAAGCTGGTTTAGATAGGCTGTATAGACTGCATTTGTCGCTATACGCCCCAAAAATGTCTCGTACATTGAGCGTATTTAACATGTCAAGCAGGTGAAAAGGCACCAATAATCAGCTCCGCAAGCGTAGCGCGGCTGGCGCTAGCTAGCCTTAAAGGCGCGCAGCAAGCTCAGCCACGAGGGCTTCTGTCTTGTCAGCATCAAGGTGGGTAAAAGGCACCATGTATTCATTTTTGACCCTATCTGCAAAGTAATAAGCTGCTGTGGACTGAAAGACCAGGGGCGATCCGCCACCATTGTTTGCGGCCAGCAGGTTTGCGAGTGTATCTGATTTGGCTCTGACGACCACGTGACCGCCAGTATTTGATTGGCTGATCTCTATGTCATTGCCAAATGATTTTTTGAGCGCAAAGATCAGAGCCTGCCTTTGTTTGCGATAGAGTTTCCAGGTCGCGCGCATCTTTGTCTCGAGATGCCCGCCGTTGAGGATTTCGGTGAGGACGAGGTGTTCGAGCAAGGTAAACTGGCGCTCCCAGATGGTCTTATAGCTCTTAAAGACCTCTTGCAGTTTGCTGTCGGCAGGCAATACCAAAAAGCTTACCGAGCTCAATGGATACAACAATCGCCAAAAAGACGAAAAATAAATCACCGACCCAGTCTGATCCTGGCTAAACAAGGACGAGGTGGTGGATCCTAGATATTGAAACTCGCTGTCCCAGTCGTCTTCAAAGATAGCGGTATTGTTGGCGTTGGCCCATTCGATTAGCTGTTGCTTGCGAGTTTGAGACAGCACTACACCAGTTGGCTCCTGGCAGGACGGAGCTACATAGATCCACTGGGCATGCTCTTGCATCTGGTTTTGTATCTGATCCAGGTCAGAGACTTTTAGACCTTCGTTATCGATGCCGACGGGTATTGGTTCGCCACCAAGGCTGGTGATCTGATCTCGTGCTCCCCAGAATCCGGGATTTTCGCAGATTACTCGATCGCCACTCTTGATCAGCAGTTGCAGGGCCTGGCCAATGACATTTTGTACTCCAGACCCGATCACTACTTGATCGGCTGTGCACTGCAATTTGCCGGAGCGACCGAGATAATCGGCAATGGCCTGACGCAGAGGACGATAGCCAAAGACCTCTTGATTGGCGCTAAAATCGATGCTTTGCAGTGTTTTTTCGAGATTGGCCAAACCCTTGCGCCAGGCGGCTATTGGCAGATGTTCAGGTGAGACAGAGCCAAAATTGATCTCGTCAAAGTCAGCCTGCATGATGTGCTCGGCAGCTTGTAGATCTAGATTGCGGGCCAACTGGCTCGTCAGGCGAGACCAGTCAAAGGCGCTTGACCCTTGGTTTGAGCTGGATAGGTTTTTGTTGCCAGCAACAGGACCATGGGGACTGGTCAGCCATGCGCCAGATCCATGTCGAACCGAAAGATAACCACGCGCTATCAATGATTCAAAGGCCTTCATAACAGTGGTGCGCGAGATGCCTAGATGATCGGCTATTTCTCTAGTGGAGACAAATTTGGCGCCCGTTTTTAAGGTACCGTCTTCGATACCGCTTATTACGGCATTGACTATCAAATCTGCTGTGATGCGCTTTGATTTGAGGCCTTCCAGCAGAGCCAGGGCTGCCGCATCCGAGTGATTGGATCCTTGCATATCGCTCCTCAGGGGGTGAGATGTGTGGGGGTGATCATCAGTACTTCTGGTTCGACATTGAGATCGATGCAACGGCACAAAAATACGACGATCAGTACCATCACAAAGACGATCCAAAACCATTGCGCAAATGTGAGTTGCTCTGGGTCCAGCATCTAGAGCGCTTTGCCGCCGTTTGCCGGTACACAAAAATAATGCCGCAACTGCGCCTGTATAACCTTGGCTTGATCAGCCTTGCCCTGACGCTGAGTGCGTTCGAGCTTGGTCGTGAGTGCCAGCCAATTGGCCGGATCGATCATGATCGCTTGATCGACTATCTGGTCGACTAGAGCGAGACTCGTCTCGTCGATGGGCTTGGCGGCCTTGGGCTTTGAGATTGCCTTACTTGTTTCTATCTGCTTTGGCAAGGACATACTTTCGAGCCTGTTCAAAAAATAGCCTGAGACAGCCAGGACTTCTGCGCTGTTGGGTGCCAGGCCGACTGCCTTGCCGATTTTTTGTTTGGCGTCGAGTATATAGTGCAAGTTTGTAGACTGGGAAATATAAAGATAGGCCCATTTGGCAAGGATAATGCCTTGCAAAGTCTCATCTTTTTCGTTTGAGGCGATGCCATAGGCGGCCATCATTTCTTCTTCGGATGGCGCAAAGAGCTTTTGCAGGCTCTTATCGGCGGTTTCATCCACTTGCAGTACACCGGGCGCAAACAATTGCTGCTGTGCAAATTTGCCACCATTGACCTGGCACAGGGCCAACGCTATCTGGGCTCGGGCGCTGGCTTCTTGCGCAAACAGCCTTGCCTCATGTGCTCTGGCCGCGATCTTGCGGTAGGTTGCAAGAGCTCTCTCGCCGTCGCCTGACTCTATCCATTGACTTTGTGCATCGTCGAGCTCTTTTTGGAGGTTAGCGCGCTCGATCTGTCTGGGCGATTGGCGCAAGTACAATTTTTGGTTGCGATAATCCAGTGTGACGGTATAGCGGGAAAGCAATGGATTGCCGATGATGCCGAGGTCTTTGGAGTTGATGATGCCGTTGAGATCCTTGGTGTCATTGGTGGTGCCGGCTACGCTAAAGATCGGGTTGGACATCTTGGTGCTGCCGATCTCGATCG
>Ga0233438_10003731_pt1 | contig 13879 bp, 7 predicted proteins | sample SI_123_September_FD_182720 | JGI IMG/M metagenome (GOLD analysis project Ga0233438, IMG submission 182720) | Seawater microbial communities from Saanich Inlet, British Columbia, Canada - SI_123_September2016_10_MG | ecosystem: Environmental > Aquatic > Marine > Inlet | place: Canada: British...
TCAAGGAATCTGTCTCCAAGAGTAGAATTGTAAGCAACAATCTCTTTTCCGATCTGCAATTTGCCTTGCGATGGGAACAGACTTGTATTTCCAATATATGCAGTTGTTCCTGTTGGAGATAGAGGAGCATCGAGGAATGCACCTGTTACACTGTAGGTATCCTGAGCAGCATAAACAATAGGAGCATTGATTTGCTTATGTAATGTCGATGTAATTACATCCACACCCATTTCAGGAGAGATATCTGTAATAACAGCAGTTGGTGAATCAAGAGTTACCGTAATAGTAAGTTCATTGATATTAAGTTCGGATGCAACCTGATCAATAGCTGTTGATGGATCTCTCTTGGTAAACTGTTGGAATTCTGCTTTTCTGAGTTCTGTTCCTGCTTCGCGAGCAGTAGTATGGAGTTCTGTGACAAAGACAGAATCAGAATCAACTTGGTCGCCAGCAAGACCACCAAGTGCAATAATAGAAAGAATACTAGAAACAGCACCTTCGCCAGTCAACAGAATTTCTGTTTGAACAACAGATAAGGCACCACCACCTGCAACTTCCGTATTTACACTAATAATAGTTTCAGACTTAACTACTCTAGTAGGATTCCTCTTAACAAAATATCCTCTAGTGACGACTACTTTGGGTGGTTGAGTATAACCAAAACCACCATTTGTTAATACAACATCTAGAACCTGTCCATCTTTCGTAAGAACTTCTGCTCTAGCACCACCACCATTACTATCAACAGGAACAAACTTGAGTTGTGGTGGAACAAAGTATTGATATGCTGTTGGTTGTAATAGAATACCAGTATTGAAGAATAGAGCAAGATCCCTCTTGTTCCACTCAAGATCATTAAATCCAAGAGAAATAACACGACCAGTTCCATCAATTTGACTGGTTACGCTAAGACCCTCTCCTCTAACAATACCATTGTAATTACTTACATCGACTTTAGAGAAGTGCTCATACTTAGCAGTCTGACCCAATCCAAAGTTTCTTAGATTTGCTTTACCAGGAACATACTCAATTGTTCTAAATTCATTCTCACCATCAACTAGGATTTCATCTCCAGCAATGATTTCCAATTCAGTATTGTTTCTTATATCATATACTGAGTTTCCATTCTCAGAACCTCTCAACCATGAAGGAATATCTCTAGCAAGCAAACGCTTACCTTCATCATCTACTGGATATGAAATATCAATCGAGAAAACACTGTTGATATTATTAAAAGAAATTGGATTCGAGAAATCTGCTTTATCGGAAACATAAATTGCAGAAACTCTAGTGTCATCAGCAGTATTTTGTGTTGGATCATATGACAACTCAGAAAAATCAATGTTCGATGCATTCAAAAGTGTAAATGTAAAGTCAACTGGTGTTACACCAATTTTTGAAGATCCATTTGTAGTTCCATCTTCAAGTTCATCAAATCTTATTAGAGAAATCTTTCCTAAGAGTTTTCTAGTTCCATCTGAAGTGATGGTAAACAAATTCTTAGGAGTAGTTGGATTGAAACTATACAATCTACTCTGGAATTCATTATATTCTTGATTTCCAGCAGATGTATCGATAACTCGCTGACATCTAACAATAATCTCATTAGTAAGACCAACACGATCATAATCATAGAATGATAGAGTCTTGGGGACATCTCTACCATACAGAGAAATCAACTTTACATTGTTCTGAACTGATTGACCAGTTTCAGGAATGTAACGAGTAAGATTTGATGTGAATGTGATATTTGGACCATTGATTGTGTAAGAGTCTGGATTTTGCAGAACTCCATCAACAAACACCAAGACAAATCTGCCATCGGTGATGTTCTTGACTCTACCATCAACTTCACCAAAGATTAGATAAGGACCTGTTCCTCTATATGGAATCAAACGATTATCAATTTTGAATCTATCGTAACTACCGACTCCATAACCAAAGAAAGTCTCTCTTTGATCTAGTTGAACTGGAACAGGATCAATATCGTCTGCAAAGTTTCTAGGTGGTTCTGCAAATACAATCGCATCTGCTTGTGATCCATTTCTTCTTAAAATATAATATGCATTACCCAATGGTGCTTCTGCAGACTCTTTTGCTTCTTGCAAAATGCCATTGATAAAGATGAGGAATTTTTCACCAGGATCTGCTTTTACAATAGTTCCATCTTCCCAATATAAATCAAACTCAGATGTAAATCCATCAAAATTAGGAGAGATGTCCTTAAGTTTTCTTAAATAACGAGAGTTAAAAGTATCTTCTTTGAACTTAAATGCTTTACAGATTAGTGATGCAGATTCAGTCTCGTAAGTATCATCTAAGTTCTCTCCTGTTTGTGGGAAGAGAGGACCGAGAGGAGGTTCATTAAATGTTATCTGTGAACCAGATACTTTAAATGATTTGCCAGGTTCCTGTGCAATTCCATTTATAGTAAGGAATAATTCTTGCTCATTGTATGGAGAGTATGCAAGATAGTTTGCTTTATCTACAAGAGTAAATGTTTTTCTACCGAGAATGTTGCCATTACCAATGACACCTTCAACTACATCATATGCAGGAGATTTAACTTCGGTAATTTCAAGAGTAATATAAGATGCTGCATTTTCGTAGAGAGTGATCTCATCACCAACCTCAAACTCATATGCAATATTAGAAAAGTCTGATTCAGTAGATTGAACCAATCCACCAAACTCATAGTCATCACTGGAGGGACTATTAGTAAATTCACCAAATGAGAATAGGTAACCAATATCCATACGAATGATCTTGGTCAGATCAAAGATACCTGACCCAGTAGTTACATACTCATCATTAGGAAGAATAGTGTAATTATCATTAGTATCCCAAGATTGGGTAGAAGAACCAGCACCAACAAAAGGACCAACAGCAGGTTGGTTGTTGCTGTTGCTTACAAGTTTAAATTTAATCCAGTGAGCATAAGCACCAGATGGAACAGTTACACCACCACTAAGAGAAGTGTAAACTAACGTGTTATCAGCTGCTTTAGTGATTGATCTGATAGAACCTACATAATCTTCCTTACTTGCATAGCGACCAGTGAAAGGTTCTAGGATAGTTAGTTCTCTAGAAATAATTCCTTCAGTATCATACTCATCAATAGAGATAGAACCTTGACCTCTAATCAAGTTTGTATCTGCTACTGTTACAAAGGAATTAGTAACCCTTGTGCTCTTCCTCTCTACAGTTACTGTCTTAGGAGAAAGTTCAATATAACTGATAGATGTAGTAGGAGTCTGATCAGTCGGCATTGTTGCTTCCTGTTCAGAATCAATTAGAACTTCACCGAACAGTTGGAAACCTGCAGGGTGTGTAGTCTGCTTGATTAGATCTCTCCATACATCAATAGCAGTTCTAGACTGAATGACATATGAGAAGTCTTGATAGTAGTAAGAATCAGTTACCTTTTGATATCTACTACCAACCTTACCTTTATCAGATGCATATCTACCAAGATTGTCAAAATAGGTTCTGATATCAGAATCAAACTCAGTAAACAAAACATCAGATACTTCAATAGATCTACTAGGATCCATTGCAGCATAAAGATTTAGGGTGGTGTCTACAACGCCACTTACTTTATTAAGTCTAAGAATATTTGATCCTGTTCTCCAACCTTTGTCAGAAACATAACCACTGAAGATTAGTGAAGAACCAACACGCTGCTCTACTCGCTCTCCCTTGTAGAACTTAGCATCTCCTTTGTAGATGATAGCGTAGTTTGATCTATAAGTAGACTCAATAGTCGCATCATTGTGGAAAGAACCACCATTACTGATGATGCTAATATCTTGTGGTAGACCGATGCTCTCAGATTCAAAGAATGCATCGATATCACCTTCATATACCGATACAATAGGAGCAAAGGTGAAACCACTGCCACCTGCTAAGACATCAATTCTAGTAATTCTTCCTTGATCGCTTACTACACTAAAGTGAGCACCAACGCCATCTCCATTGGTAACAACTGCTTTAGGATTGATGTAGTTCTTACCACCATTATTAATTTGGACACCTTTAATTGACTGAGTGATAGAATCCCACTCTACAGTCAGTAGTGGTTCGTTGTTATCTGTTACAAGACAACCCTCAACAATAGGAGATCTCTTATATCCTTCTCCAAGATTATTAATTGTGGTCTTAGTGATCTTACCTTCAGCAAAAGGTGAAGATGTTGTGTATATGATGTTGCCAGTTCCTTGATAATCAGGAACGTCAGGCAGCTGATATGCAAACTTTGTAGATGTCGTGAACTTAACTGTCTTAGGTCCAGTCAAAGGATCATCAATAACTTTCAATGAAGCACTATCTGTATTGACATCACTAGACGCCTTAATAAAGTAGTAATACGTGTCAAAGTTAACTGGGAATCTCTGTTGAGCAAGACCAGAAATATTAGGACCAAAACCTAATGTGATGGCAACAAATGAACCAGCGTTTCCTGGTTGAATACCACTTATCTCTTTCTCTTCAGTAAAAATAGTTCCCGTTTTACTAGCAGAGAAATCAAGGAACACACCATTCATAGAAACATGACTGGTGTCAAACAAATAACGATAGTATTTCTGAATACGAATGTCAGTGTTTCTACCATACGTTGCAAAATTGACATCCTTAGAAAACTCTAAGTTGTTTTGACCAGCAGTAGATGAAGCAATATTGATAGACTTTCTAGGAGAACTATCATCCTGGAAAATACTACTGTTAGTAACTTCTCTAGGAGAGGGAGCATCATAGTTGTATGCTAGAGTTACCTCTTGAGTGGTTGCATCATAATCAATAATATATGGATCATTGATACCATCGCCAAGAGGTCTTGAGTCTTCTTGGAATCTGTAGATGCCGTTATACAGTCTTACTGTAGTATTATCAAAGTGATTGGTGACAACAGTATCAAACTGTCCTCTTTGAACAGTAGCAGTTCTTGCATTATTGTCAATAGATGTGACTTTTACAATCTCACTATTAATTTGCAGATAGTCATTCTCAGACAGTTTCTGAATACTTCTTAGTTGTAATACGGTGTTAGTTAAAGAGAAACCAACATGATCAACTTCCAATGCCAACCTTTGGGTTGAATTGGTAGAATCTAATCTATTGAGAGATGCATCAGCAACTGATAGGATGTCACCCTTAATGTAGTTCTGTCCTTTAGTTGTAACAGTAACTATACTGACACTGCCATATCCAGTATTGTTGTAGTCACTAACAACAATAGTTGCTTTCGCATTATCAGGATCTCCAACAGATCCAATATCAGTTCTTACCTTGCTTTGATCGAAAAAGATAAGTTCAACATCTTCATATGTTCCTGCTTGATATGCTATACCACCATTAAGAACTTCTGACTTGCCAACACCACTATCAGTCATGACTGAAGTGAAAGAAGGTGCTCTCAGTGTAATCTGTTGATAGAATCTCTTTCTTACATAATAAGTTGTTGTAGTATCTGCCACACTAGGAATAAGATCCATATTTACAGCACTACCAACACCAACATTGTGTGGTTCGGATGTAGATACCAAAGCATAGTTGTTATCCACAACAAATGCTTGGATGTTCTTACTTAGTTCGTTGTAGATGACAACTTCTAGACCTACGGTATCTCCAAGAACTGTGCTCTGGAGAAAATAGTTCTTAGTAGCACTTTCAGGAACAACAAACTCTCCTTGAGTCACTTCGACTCTAATAGAGTTTTGGTTTGATACAGACTCAAGGATTCTACCTCTAGCAATGACATCATCATCGCCATCTGTTAAGAGTAGTGTTGCTTCTGCACTGAACGATCCATTACCAGACAAGATAATACTGATAATGTTGCTAGAAGAGTTTAAATTTTTGTCAGACTGATATGTTCCTGATACATTCTCAAGAACAAACTCATTTCTATTAGAAATGTCTCCGATAACCCTACCAGTGTAGTTGCTATCTTCTTGAGTAACAGTATCTCCTTCAAACAGATAGCAAGGGGCAATAGTCTCAATATAAGAGACTGCTAGAGTATTAGTAGGATCTAGATCATTTGATTTGAGTGATGTAACAGTCTTACCAGTAACCTCTGCGACAATCGCAGCTGCTCCAGATCCTTCGGTTCCAGTGTCATTAATAATGAATTTATTGCCAACTTTGAATGATGCTGGAGAATCCTCTACATTCAATGCAGAAATACTACCACTAGTGGTTTTGTTGATCTTCAGAATAGTATTACCACCATTGCTAGGCATTCCTAGAGTTTTTAGTCTCTTGGCATACTTTGGCAAATCATCCTGAGATAGATCTGCATTATAGTTAGAATCAACAGGTAGTGAGTAATAATTTGATCCTAGGATATATGGGAATGCAGGATCGCCATTAATATCGATAGTAATAAAGTATGCATAGACTCCTGCTGGATATTCTGGTGTTGCACAGAATCTTCCATTGTTTTCGTCTAATTCTAATTTACCAGTCTGAGTGCTAGGTCTCCACTCATAATCTTCAATAAAAGTTCCAAGTGGGAACTCAGATGGATTTGGACCACCTAGTCTGTTGCTCTTCAGATAATATGCTGATGACAGTCTGCTGACAGCACTACTAGTGTCTAGAGGGTTCTCATAACCATAAGGACCATAAATTGGATTGCCATCATAAGCAAATCCCAAAATAGGAGAATGTGACGTTCCATCATCATTCAGATCAGTTCTGAGACTAGAAGGATTGGCAACAATACCATAACCATACCCTTTAGTAGGATTATAGTTCTGGAATGCATAACCATTAGATGAGTCTAACTCAGACTGTAGTTTCTTATAGCGATCTTTGGTATATGTAACGATATCAGATGTTGCTGCTGCTCCATCACCAACAGGTAGAATATCGACTATCACATTTCCTTTGGAGTAGAACTTACCTTCGTCTACTTGCTCAAAGTCAACAATTTTGCCATTTGCTAAAACAGTATTGTATTCTGCAAAACGACCTTTGCCAAGACGATCGATAATTCTTACTGTAGGTGGTGTAGTGTAGTATTCACCAGCATCAATTACTTGAATACTTGTAATTCTACCAAAAGTAACAGTAGCAGATGCTTTTCCGTTTCTACCAGAAGTAATAGTTACAGTTGGTGGAACAGTATATACAGTCTGATCAAGAAGTTCAATACTGTCAACAACTTCACCTGCTAGGAAAGATCTTGCTCTTCCTGGAATATTATTAATCAGAACATTAGGGGGATCCTGGAATCCAGCACCTTTTTGTGAAATATTGAACTTGGTGATAGGACCAAATTTGACTTGATCAAAATCTCTATAACTGAAAGCAAGAGTTCCATCAACTAAGATGCCAACATCTCTTTGTGTTGTTTTATACGATTCAGTAATAACTTGAGGATTCTTACGAATCAACCTCATCGTCTTCTGATCTTGCAACTTCTGCTGAGTATTTGCAAGAAGAATAGGTCTAGTTGGGAAAGAAGACGAACAGATGTAGTAATAGTTGCTATCTTCATAAACAGCAGCAACATCACCAGGCAGATCTCCAATCTGAGACTGAATAGTAGGATTTGCTGCTTCAGCATTCTCTTGACTCAGAATCCAACGGATGGTATTCTGTGGAGTCATAATAATGGGGTCTCTGGTCTCGAAACCTGCACCAGATACCTGAATACGATCTCCTTCCTCAGAATAAGGAACAGGAGCATCAGTGCTCAAGTTATAAAGGACACCAAGGACTAGAAGCTTGACGTTTCCAGAGGTAACTGTAGAAAAACTGTAAACAGATTCTCCAGTAGCATAAACAATATTGCTTTCTCTATTGCTGACTAGAAACTGAGTGACACTTTTATCACTATACTCAAATTCTTCCCCACGGATTATAAATCTGCCTGTAGAAGAAAATCCTTCTGTGGAAAACACATTGATACGATCTCCAACAGTGAGACCATTATCAAAGTCTGCTGTTAACTCAGTTTTAGATGCAATCTTGAATGTATTGTTAATCGAAGACGTATCTAGAGCAATTTCATATAGTTGCTCTCCATCAACTGTGCCAGCACCGAAAACATTGTCTACAATACCAGATGCAAAACCTGCATTAGGATTAAATGAGTCTATGCCTTGAACAATCTCTTCTCCAATGAGATCAGATACATTACCTGATATAACTTTTACTTTTAATGAGTAAGAGGTGATCCAATCGGATGTAGATGCCTTTACAGTAAAATCTTTTGGTCTTACAACCTCTGGAGTGTCATTTCCTACCAGAGTGTTGAAAATAAACTTGATTGACCTATCAGTGCCTTTTGCACGATAGAAACTAGTAATATTCTTAATTAGAGTTCGCTTGTCTACCTTCTCATTCAGATACTTTTCTGGGAAGGATGCAAGGTAGTCAGACTCAAAGTTCTTGACAATAGCATACAAGAACAGGTTGCTGATGTTCTGGACTGTCACACCTGAGTTGTGACCCACAGCAAGCGTTGTTACGAAGTTGCTTGCCTCGTATAGGTCACCTAGTTTTGTATTGCCACTGACGCCACGAGAGACATCACTGAGAGTGTTACCATTTCTCTCTTTGTAAAACAAGATCTCATCGTTAATCTTGATGTAACCATTTTCCACAGGGAAAGAAGATGCATCAATCAATTCAATAGTAGTATCACTCGCAGATACTGCTACTGCTAATTCTGTGCCTTGTGCTAGAAGATTTTTCTCATAAAAATCTATATCACGATATTTCGTGATATTCTGAATCACGTCAAGAGGTTGACCCCTAAGTTCTAACTGCTCGTAATATTTCTCTACAATTTTAGAAAAATTTTCGTAGTCAGAAGAAATGAACTCAGGAAGTTGACTCTCGATTAGAGTGGATATTCTCCTAGTCTCTGCCATTTAAGCTTACTCTGTGTAAATCGTGAATGAACTCTTTGGAATATCAACATCGAGATAAACTTCTCTCGATGCACTAATATCATTACTTAAAGGGATAGTTCTAACTTCGATTCTATTATCAAAGAAACTACCTTCAATGACTGTCAGATCATAAAGTTTGATCTCTCCCTTAATATAGTCAACCGTCCCAACAGAGTCGTTTAAAACGATTTTCTCACCTGAGATAGAGTCTATTCTATATAGGACGATTTTACCAGAGCGATCTTCGAGATAGACTGTCCAGAGAGGATATTCACTTACTTTGAAACCTGTTGACTGGACAATTACATCCTCATCACAAGTATTATCGAAAGCATTTTGGAAACATAGTTCGTAGAAGAACTTACTATTGATCTGAGGATAAAAATCCTTTCTCATCTTCACAGTGGTAAGATTACTGTTAATACTACGATCAGCATCATCAATTACACCAACAAACTTAGAGAATCTAAACTTGCCATTAAACTTCTCTGTATCAGAAGATGCAATGTATGCCTCTAGACCACCGAGAACCTTAGACTTAATCTCATCTCTAGTCTGATTGGTCTTTTCTCTAGAATAGTAAATATTGGACTTTAGTTCAACATACAAAATAGAAGCATCGATGACATCAGGAGTGATGGATGCCACCATATATGGTTTCAGTTTATCTACAATCTCTTTTTTAGTTGCAGAACTCAATCTACGTGCAGTAGATGGTTTGACAACAATCTTGACCTTACCATACTCAGGGGGATCATCCTCTTCACCACCAAATGTAATGATATCAGCAATAGCAGGATAGATCTCTCTTACAATTGCTGCATAGTCTTGTGCCGTGACTGCTCTGTTCTGTGTTCCATAGAACTTAGGAGCATTAAACTTGATCTTAGAAACAGATTCGATTTCTGCGCCCCCTACTGCCACCTCTACGAGGTCTGTAGCAGCAGAGTAGTCAACAGTGTAGTTTAGGTTAGAATCGCCTGCAGGGGTTTCTATGATGCCATTGAAGGTGAATGCTCTTGCTCCGTTAGCATCAGGACCATTCGTTGACAGATATGTAATTTCTACTTGGTTACCAGACTCTAGTTGTCTACCTAGGACACCATCACCAAAGAATACTTCATACTGCTCATCTTCGGTTTCCTCAACATAGAAAACACTTGACTCACTCGTAATGTCTAGGATACTATCTGCTCTCGAATAGATCTCCCCTACAGTGCTTTGTGCAGATGGGAAAATACGGACTCTAAGAGACGAAACGTCTGCATTGGGGTTCTTGATCACAAAACGGTTTGATCGTGCTGCATTAACCGTATAGGTGTCAGTGATGAAGTTTCCTTCGTAAATATCGATGCTATCAAAAGTTCCGATGTTATTAATAACAGGAACCTTAATGTCCTCAACAACTACAAAATTGTATACGCTACCATCAAATGTAGAATTGAAACCTGTTCCTTTTCTTAGAACGATTTCATTCGGTGCAGTGTTTGGAAATGTTATTCTAAAAGACAAATTTGCCTTTGGTGATGTTGCTGACTTGGGAGTGTAACCCAATTGCTTCGCCAGTGCCACCACATTGTCCCTGAGCGTTGCCGAATCAAGGAACGTCTCGTTCACCACCATATTAGTGTTGAACGCTGTATAATACGTATTATATGCCAATACGTCGAGAAGGTTCGACCATACAGAACCTTCAAAATCAAAATCAGTAAACTCTCCCTGCGATCTCAAGTATTCCTTGAGAGCAGTCTTGATATCTGCAAAGTCTAGGTTTGATAGTTGAACGTATGGCATTATCGAGTTCTCTCTAGGAAGAATTCTATGGCGACAGGAAAGTCTTCTCTACCAATAATTTCAAATTCTAAAGCAACGTCAAATCCATTGTCGTCAAAATTAGTATCAACTTCTAAACCAGTAACCGTAATTCTTGGTTCAAACTGATCTAGAGTCTGACGAATATTATCGCCAATCTCAGCAGCAGTCGCCACATCTAGGTGCTCAAATAGTAAATTACGAAGATTAGACCCCAGATCTGGTTGGAATGGTCTCTCGCCCTTTGAGGTAAGCAGCAAATTGACGACTGCCTGTTTAATTGCAGCATCATCCTTCTTGACAATTAAGTCACCTGTTACAGGATGGGGTTTGAACGTTACATTCAAATCCTTGAAGGTCTGAAACTTTGCCACACGAATAGTAGAGTGTATCTTATCTATTTAGCAGCCCATCAAATTATCTAGTCTCTTTCTTTCTTCTTTCAATTTCTCAGACTTCTTCAACCAATGGTCGCTAGCAGGTTGAGTGATAAGTGTCATTCCTGATCTTACAAACTTGTCGCCAAGATCTGTGGGACTATTTGCCATTGATAATTCTCCTATAAAGTGTTGGTGACCAATATTGATAATAATCAGTCTTGTGTAGTTGTTCTCTTGCCTGCTCTAATTTATCACGCTTTTGAATGAGTATCAAGTTTCCTTCATTAAAGTTACTTTGCACTCCATTAATATGTGTTGCATCATCCATATGATCATCAAGCGCATAGTATACACTTTGACTCATATTAATTTCCGCAACCCGTTGCATCAGAGCGCATTCAGAGATATCATCCTCCAAAATGTAGACTATCACGTCCGCATTTGGTAATGAACTCAGAGTCACACGCCGTAAGGCACGCTCCTCTATATGAACAGACGCAGAAAAAGCGTAGGGACATATGGCATGACCGCCTAGATCCCCACGCTGCTCAGAAATATATTTAATCCATTCCTTAACTCTACTTACCTTGTCCACGATACAATTTCTTTTTACTATTTCTGCTAGTGGCAGCATACTTCGTGTGCTTCCCTGTTCCCTGACGGGTTTTCTTGGGTTTGGACTCGATGTGAGTGCCACTAGTCAGTGAAGGACGCTTTGCCATGGGTTTTCTTTGAACGACTCACATATTATACCACATATACGCTTGCTTTGCTTGCTTTTGCAATGGTAATTCCTGTGGGTTCATACAATGTGTCCCCCTGCTTGCCAACGGGTAGTTTCCCCACTAAACACTTACTCTTACCTTTTAAAACTCTCGGAGATGTGCAAGGATCACCCTTTGGTGTTGTCCCTGGTGCTGGTTTGAAAGTATCCCCAGACTTAACTACTGGTATCTTACCTGCATACACATTCACAACCCCACTGCCTTTCCCTAAGACTAAAGGCGGTGTGTTACATGTGCCTGTGCCCCCAGAGTCGATTGATGTAATTGTAGCAATTGGGATACCTGGCATTTAACCTCCTGTAACTGTATATACGTGTCATTCAGAAAATCTACCAAAGTCTCATGTTCCTCCGATCCTGGTCGGCAATACATAAGTGTCCCTGGGTTCTCAACTTCCTTCAGTCTATTCTCCAAGGAATTCAACTTCACTTGTAGTTCTTTCTCCATTTTTAAAACTTTCCTTATAATTTATACCGTATGCCCCGAAGGCACTCGAAACGTCAATTTCAGGTGCTGCGTCAGCAGCCCCAAAATAATCCGTCGCAGCATCTTCGATTGCATCGGCAAATTCATTGAACTCGTCGAACCTCTGTTCCTTCAGAACACCGTCCTTTGTCTTGTAAGTAATCTTATGTTGTTCCATTTAACTCCAAACTTGGTATATAAATTCAACCCAAGGATCTTTACAGTCTCCAGGAGACACACTGCAATATAACTAATCTCTTCCCTAAATGTTGTCGAGGTTTTCATGGCAAAATTTTCTGGGGCGATTTTTTTATATTGGAGGGACCCGAAGTATTTATCGTGCTTGGGTAACACTTTGTAGGTTAGAGTAGGCGTAGGAGTCCCGCTCGGCGTTCAGGGGGTATACATTAAGGGGGGCATTAACTGCCCCCTGTGTTTAACTTAGTGCTGCCACTGATCTTCTACATTGTCTCTTAATCTGTGCCAGTGCGTAGTTATCACTTGGTGTCTTTGAGCATGTTTGAATGATACCTAGATCAGGGTGTTTGTATTTCAAATGCTTGGAATCGTCAAAGAAAACAAATCCATACTCATCCATGATGGCATCAACTGCCTTCCTATACTTTCCGAGTTGTTTAGACATAGTGTGTGTGGGGTTAGTGTAAAGAAAGGGGGGCAACCCCTTACAGTTCAGCGAGCATCTCATCCATCTCATCGGTGTCTACCTTGTCAGACAACCATGCCACGCCGTCGCCCGTGATATACTCACCGAACTCATCGATGAATCGCTTTGCCCATCGACGATACCCTAGATTCTGGTTTGCTTTGGCGTGGTGATAGATCATCTCCTCATTGCTGATCCATAGGGCAACGTTCCATGTCTCGTATGAATACCAACCATTGTAGGTCTCAGGAGCGTCGATGATCTTGGTGAGCATGTGGTTTGTTCGTGTGTTCTCTTGTATTGTAGTCGGTAGAGGGGTGCTGCCTAGACCAGCAGTGCCAGTTCCTGCTCTGTCACGCTGCTGATGTTGTCGCCTTCATAGACACGCACCCATGGGATGGGGTTGCCCTCGGTGAGTTTCCAAACCATTTGATCACCCTCACCCTCTGCCTGTCTGATTGCTGCGATACGGTAGGCGTGCCCGATGTTGATGGCATAGTCAGCACCGTGCTGATCAAAGGTGCCGAATGAAGTGGGTTGAACTGCGAACATGATTTGATTGGTTGTTTGTTTGTTGAACTAAGTCTACAGGGTCAGGGGGAGATTAGGCGGCAATGTGTGCCAGCACCTCGATTGTCCCTCCCATCATGGCGCTATACTGTGAGACAGGGAGAACCCTTGTAAGCACGTAATCAAAATCCTGCTGGAGCTTTGCCTTGTAGAGGTCGGCAGTTGATTGGCAATCAAAGAGACGAAGAGAATCAAAGGACTCTCCCTCGTAATCAGTGCCACCGATGACGGCGATGCATTTGGTTTGGATCATGGTTTCGTTTCTCATGTGATTAGTCTACAGGGTCAGGGTCTAAT
>Ga0233438_10003735_pt1 | contig 13867 bp, 14 predicted proteins | sample SI_123_September_FD_182720 | JGI IMG/M metagenome (GOLD analysis project Ga0233438, IMG submission 182720) | Seawater microbial communities from Saanich Inlet, British Columbia, Canada - SI_123_September2016_10_MG | ecosystem: Environmental > Aquatic > Marine > Inlet | place: Canada: British...
ATAGAGCAAAAGGTGTACCTATCGTCACCTGTGTTGGGTTGTCTTTGTGCTGCTTAAATTTAAAAATTGAGGCTATTCCGAAACCAACACCAGCCATGTAGGCCATACCAACCATTAGCTTTCCTACTGCAGTAAAATTTGCAACCAAATTACTTGCCATATTGCCTATCGTACTTGCCGTTTTAGCCGCTAGCGCAGCGTCCATCATTACTAAAGCGATCAAAGCTACAGAACCCCTTATTTTGGTTTTTCTTTTCATCTGTGCTCCTGATTCAAAATTGAGTTGACCAAAAAAATGTATTGGGAAATGACTTTACCATGGCTTTTGCTGACTATCAACCACCGAAGCTAGGTTAACATGCCTAGCGATTTATTAACGACATCAATAGTACCAGTAATATTCACTGCCATGACACCACCTATAATATGGATAAAGCCTTTACTCATATTGCCTGGTGGCGCGTTTTCACCTGTGGCTTTCATTAGGTACAGCCATCCTCTTAAAAAAGCCACTAGTCCAATAACTTGAACTAATCCGATTAATGGTACGATCGATGAATACCATGACGTTCCACCTGAATGGACCTGAATCCATGATTGGGTATTACCAACATCTTGTCCGTAGAGAGTAATCATAAAGATTGATAGTACTTTTGGTGTATACATTAAGACTACACCTGTAATCACAACAGCAGCTGGCGATAACATGCTGGATCCAGCATGCATAAATGCTGTTTTATAGCCAAGCTTTTTGAGCATAAAAAATGCCCGCAATAACAACAATATGCCCGTAATATAACAAATTGATACAACCGTTGGATAAACTTTATTAAGGCTTTTATTTAAATTGTCAAAGGCTGATAGGATACTTGAATCTTGATACCATGGCACATCATCAGCAAAAGCAACGGAGGTAACCATGACTAGGACAAAAAGAATGCGTCTTTGCCAGATAAGGTTCATTGATCGCTAAACTGTATGATTCGACCCGAATTGGTTTGCACAACTCCTAACTTTGGAATAATACTAATTACTTTGCCGTAATCAGTAAGTGCGTCACCAACTTTTACAGTCATCGTAGCACCTGTTCGATCGTTTTGAATCCATGCACGCCCTTCTTGTATAGCGCGAATTGAGAAGTTAACACGAACCTTTTCTTTAGTTTCATTTTTTTTGGCTAGATCAGTTAGCACAGGCTGCAATTGCTTTGTAAGACTTAATAGCTGTTCATTTAACTTTTGTAGTTGATCAGCAGTTTGTTTTTGAGCCTGAGCGCTGTTTTGTTGTGCCTGGTTATTTCGGTTGACAGACCGTCTAATCATCGAGATATCATTTTTCAGTTCTTGTATTTCTTGGGAGTGATCGGCGGTCTCGCCGATATCAACTGTCTGGTGGTATGGAGCTGGTTGCACGTGGGTTTCATGCTGGACAACTGGCTCAGCAGGTGTGTCAATTTTTGGCATCTCTGTCTTATCGATCTTTTTAGTGGTTATTTTTTCTTCGACTTTTTTTTCATTTTTATGAAAGTACGCCCATGCCCCCATAATTCCATAAAAAGCTAGTATACCTGCTAGCGATAATAAAAGGCGCTTATTTTTGAAGATCGTTTTATAAGACTCAGTTCCATTAAATGGCCCAGTCGGATGTTTTTCCTTGTTTTCATCGTTGGGGTATTGATAACTTTTATCTTCATCTGACATATTTTACTCTCCTGAACGCAAGGTCATGATGGTAACTTAAAGTCACTCATAAATAGAATGCCAATTCCTGTACCTGGATAAACCCATACTGTGGGTGGCGTTGAGTAGTAATCACTTAATGTTCCACCAATACTCGTTCCTACTTCCCCTAGGCCAATCAATCCTTGTTGTAAAGTGCTGCGACTTGGATTACTAATGATGGTTTCATCGGCACTCTTAGTGACTGTTGTACCAGAAGATTTAATGCCTTCTGAAACCCCTTTCACAAATGATGAAGCAAATAGGGTGCCGTACCGAAGCAGATAATGGTTATCGACATGACTAGCAAGCAGTGTCCGTGATTTTTTCTGATCAACAGCAACTACATTGATTGAAACACTCTTATCGAAATTTGGCATGTTCACAAGGTTAAAATTTAACAGCACGCTCGTATCTTCACGCTTGAAGCTACCAAGTAACCTGCTTCCTTTTAGCTTCCCACTGACAATCGTGGCCAAAATTGGGCTACTTTGATCACTGTTTATGCCTGTATCAAGCACTGCAAACAGAATCGTTCCTGCTTTGATAGTTTGACCAGTAAACTGATCTGCAGCGTTACCACCTGACGCACTTGCTTTTCCTGAGTCATCAATAATGGCAGGAGCAACTTTCATTGCTTGTTGAACTGAATTACCAGACCACCCATTCATAATCGTCATAGCTTGTGAACTCATGCCCTGGGTCAACTTAGAAAGGGCTAACTTACGCTCTTGCTCATTCATCAGCCTGTTTTGTTGCTCTTGTAGATTTTTAAGCATTTTTGCTGTCGCATCTTGGTTTTTATTTGGGTCATTGGCATCTTTGATTTGTTGCTCAAGCCCTGAACTAATCAGATCACTTCCGCTATCCTCCGGAATATTCTTAGCACCTGCTCGCTTAAGCTCCTGTACAGTGTAACCCGCTTGCTTAAGTAAGCTTGCATCACAACCTTTTTTGACAAATGCTTTAGCAGACACACCATCAGCCAACCCTTTCTTAATATCATCGAGCTGGCAGGTGATTTTTGGTTGTCCATTTTCACTATCTAAACCATCAACGGCAAAGCCTGCTTTTGCTAACGCTTTAGTTGAGCAACCTTGGCCATGTAATTCTTTTGCACTAAATCCCTGCTGATAGGCAAGCTTAAGATCTGATGGGCTACAGCCAATATGAGATGAATCTGGGCCTAACCCTGCTCGATCAATCTGGGCCTGAGAAAACCCAGCTTTTTTAAGGTCAGAGTCACTGAATCCAGCACTTTTAATCTCACTTGGGGAGAACCCAGCTGCCTTTAAATCTTTTGCAGTGAAACCAGCGTTTTTCATGTCTTGTGCACTGAATCCAGCTTGCTTTAAATCACTAGGAGAAAAGCCCGCAGCCTTAAGCTGCTCAGCAGTAAATCCAGCACTTTTTAACTCGCTTGGTGTGTACCCTGCTGCTTTTAAGTCGCTGGCAGAATAACCAGCTCGGTTTAGTGTCTCTACACTACAACCTTGTGACTTAAGCACACTGGCTGATACACCAGCTTGATATGCTTTTTTGGCTTGCGCTTCACTACAGATCTTATTAGCAGGCATACCAGCTCTTATCAGCTCACCCGGTGTATATCCAGCATCTGCTAATGCTTGGTCACTGTAACCAGCTTTTTTTAGAGCTTGAGCTGACATCCCGGCTTCTCTTAACTGCTTTGCAGTTAATCCTGCATTTTTTAGCTCATTAGCGCTGTAGCCAGCGTGAACCAAGTCAGCTGGTGTAAAGCCAGCTTTTAATAGTTGAGCTGCTGTATACCCAGCTTTCTTCAAATCTTCAGGCGATACGCCAGCTGCTTTTAATTCGCTGGCAGAATAGCCAGCTTCTCTTAATTGAGAAGGCGTATAGCCAGCTGCTAGCATTTCTTTAGCAGAACAGCCCATCGCTTTGATCTGGCTCACTGAAGTGCCTTTTTGCTTTAAACTAGACAGATGATCTTTTTGGCAATTTTTCTTATCAGTTAAGCCAGCTAGCTGAGATGAAGGATAGCCCATCTTTTTTAACTCTTTGGCAGAAATGCCTGCCTGATGAAGCTGGTGAGCGCTGTAGCCAGCTTTTGCCAACTCTTTTGGATTATATCCAGCTTTAAGTAGTTGAGCTGCATCATAGCCAGTTGACCTTAAATCAGAAGCTGAAACGCCGGCAGACCTGAGCTCTGAAGCTGAAAACCCAGCTTGTCTAAGTTGCGCAGGGCTCAGGCCTGCTTTCAATAGTTCTGCTGCAGTCACCCCTGCCTGGTGTAATTCAGCGGCCGTGTACCCTGCAGCTAGCAATGCCTTAGCATCACAGCCTTTGCAGCGTAACTCTTGCGCTTTAACGCCAGCATACCTGGCACGCTTGAGTGCAGCGACTGAACAGTCTGTACCATTATCTTGGCCAGACAAATCACCTTTCAGTGAAGGGCGAATGATCGTTGGCACAGCACTCTTTCCAGTCTGAGCAGCGCTCATGGCTTGATCAACATTTTGATGGTTCTGTAAATCAACGTACTGGGAGGTAGACTGGCCAACACCCGGTACTGAAGCAATTTGAGGAGCACCTTTTAAAGTTGCATCGTCACTGATTTTAGTTTCGGTCTGGTGTTTATATTTCATGACACAAATGCTGAGCGCAATCACGCCAATTATGCAACCAAATAACAGAAATATTCTACGTTTGCTATCGCCGACTATTCCAAGATTTTTTTTAGAGTCCTTTGACATGTATCGTCACCATCTTACCATGAAATAAACCAAGCAAAATTGAAACAGGCGTCAGCTCATACGCATGAACTATTTGGTCTGAACTCGACATTTTTCCGATCCAAGCTGGCGATACAATATCTAGCTGGGTCCTAACATAAAGCCTGTTGCCACTTAGCCAAGCATCTGCCCAGCCACCTTCTACCTGAAGTGATCTCGCTCCTTTAGGACTTACGCGATTTAGGACATTCAATAGCTCTGTATTCGTTGCGCTTGGGAATGGGTTCATTTGGGGATAAGCCTGAGGACCATCTCTTGGCACCTGCATGTCTACGCGATAATCAACTTCATCTTGTCCTGGAAACAAGGTGATCATAATAGGCGTATTTAGACCTTTTAGCATAACGGCAAGATTACCCTGCTTGTATAGCGAATTTGCTTGAACTAACAATGTATTCCCAAAGGCTTCACCATTTTCAAGATCTGGCTTAGTATCCTGGTTCCATTGGATATTAAAAACCTTTGGATCACCAATATTGTAGGCTTTAATCGGCCAGGGCGCCCCAGTAGCATCTAAAAACACGATCGATGTAACATATCCACTAGCTAGGCGAACGACAGGCGGCGTTGATCCAGGAGTTAGATCTACAACCAACGAAGAAGAAGTAGGCTTTGCTGGAACATCCTCAGTAAACGTTGCCGCCTCTTGTGTCTGGTTATAAATACGCCTTAGATCTTTGATCTGATTTGGTGACATCGGAAATAGATTTTGACTCATTTGATAAAATGACTGATCTTCCATATCAGTTGGTTTAGTTGATGATGGTTGCCGGTGTTGGCCTGTTGGCTTTTTCACATAACCCTTGCCTTGACTTAGCTGGTGATTTGGCTGCTGCAATGGATCATGCGACTGCGCAAAAGCACCTTGACAGAGAATCAATATTGCAACAATGACCGTATTTTTGATATGTGACTGCTTCATCTATGGCCTAACCTGGTGATGCAATGAATTGAGAAATAGCGATTCCTTTCGGATAGGTCACTGTGGAAACTCGGGTAATGATCATACGTATATATAAAGTTTGGTTAAAGTTTGTGCTGGCGCTTTCGTACTTAACTAAAATCGGCAAGCCGACCTTCCATACATATTTACCAGCAATCACACGTTGATCTTCAATGACTGGTGCACCTGTGGCTACTGCTGTTGCCACCAACTTCTTAGAGATAACAGTTTGTAAATTTCTGGACGATTCAAGTGCAATTTCAAAGTTCTTCCAACCATCTGGGGTGAAAAACTCAGATGCATCTTGCAGTTGTTTTCGGTAATTAACAAAGTTGTATGTATAAGCAGTTACAGCTGCCTCATTGGCCCAAGCCATGAGCGCTTGCGGTGATACAACTGGCATACTCAACGCCTGTATTGGCATGACTCGCCCTTTATCATCAGTTGCAAAATAAACTGGTGGCGTTTTATGCAAAAATAAATAACTGGTCACGCCGATAAGCACAAAGTTCATGATGATTGACAAAGACAAAAGACCAATACACCGACGATAGTTATCTCGATAAAAATCTTTTCTCAATTGAACAGTTTCAAGGGCATTGTTCGCCATATCAGTTGAGCCTACACCAGAACAGTTAACTTAATATAGCAATTGAAAACAAAGGATACAAGCAAATGCACGTGTTATGTCTCTTTGCCTTCATCTTTATCTTGCTTACGAGCGACCACGTGGTCAGCTAATTCGTAAATCATGCTTGCTAATTTCTCAACGTTAAATGTGGCTAGATTAGGGGCCTGGTATGTCGTTAAGTGATGAAGGTCATGCACTAACTGCTCAGTCAGTTGCTTAGCTTTTGACTCGTCTGACTCAACCAGCTGGTTTACATAATTTAATTTTTTAATCAATGACTTGCGATTTAATAGCTGAATTTCGTCACCATCTTGAATAAGCGGCACAAAAACATTAACGCCATCTTGCTCAACTGGCTCAAATGCACCTTCTTCTATTTCATCGGATTGTTTTTGATGTTCTGACAAGGAAATAAGCGCGCCTACTGCAGCCTCAATTTTACCCTTTTCATTTTTATTCAACACTTCTAAAAAATCTCTAATTAAAGCGCTTTCATCAAGCTTGATTATTGGCGTTCCCGCCTTACATATTGCTTCATAGTCTTCAATCCCTTTGACAAGCGAATATAAGTCAGCATCTTTGGGTATATCTACTTTAATACATTGATTAAGTCGCATCTCTTTAACTGGCTTGGGGTCTGCATAAAAAGCCCGAAAACGAATCAACTTTGATTGAAAGAACAGGTGGCCGTCTCCTTCACGCTGTTCTTTTAAATCCAGCAAATCAACCCTTTGCCGTTTTTCGACTTTAGCAGATTTTGCATCAAGGTAGGTGTTCGTCACACTGCCGGTATTAGCTTGAAAGCTTTCAACTTGCGTCACATAGGATTCCCCTGCCGTCTTTTGGAAAAACTCCCATGTTTCAGTCGGGTCTTCAAGCTTCATACAGATCTTGATATTGGTGTTTGCACCAATAGAAGCCGCTTCTTCTTTTGACGCTTTTTGGAAAGCAGGCAAATCTTGCCCGGCGAATACCACTGAAAAACCAAGTGAACGAGCCTGCGCAGGGACCACAGCAAAGCCCTTGACCGCATAATAACCATACTCATCTAGAATACATAAAAATGGTGTCGATGAATTGGTTGGTTTGCGTTGCACAAGATCTTGGTAACGACCCTCGACCTCATCACCTAAACCTGAAGCCATCATCACCTTTAAGGTTGAAATGATCACTTTTCCCAAGTTAGATAGCTCATCTGGGGACTTTTCAAGCGCAGGCAATAAAACAACCAGAATACGACGATTAATCACCACATCCTTCAGATCAACCTCAGCTAATTTGGTTCTTAAAATATGACCATAAGTATCTGCAAGAGAAGAAAACACACGAGTTAGCTGCATTGTGATAAAGCCGTGCTGTTCAAATACCTGTGACACCTGTTTGCCGCGCTTCTCCTTATGATAACCCGGCAAATTAAACAGGTAGTTACGCATAGGCTCCATAATGTTATCTGGCAGATTTTCAATATTGACCGCATACTCACCATCACGAATAAATGCTTTGTCGAGCACCATCGCTTCGATACGATCAAGGCCAAAATAATTACGCACTACATTGGCGGTCAGCAAGATGTTGCCGGCATCACGCATAGCAACCAATATTTTCATGAGGGCTTCCACAAATGAAATGGCCCGACCTTTCCACATATCAGAGTCAGAGGAAGAACCTGATGACTCCATCATACTCACCACCAAGTTAGACAGCATGCTTGATGAACCCATAGAAAATGGGTTGAGTGTATTGGAAATGCGCTTTTCTTGCGGCCCATTGATATCTCTTGCGCCAGTCATAAAGTTTACGAGTAGCAAATCATCTTCACGACCCATGTACTTCACCATGGAGAATATTTTAGCAAATAAAGAGTTATCCCCCTTACCATCAACGTAAATAAACCCACTTGACTGAATTAATGCATTGTATGCCAAAGAAACCAAAAACTCGGTTTTACCAGAGCCAGTTGACCCAAAAATCAGCACATGCGTTCGCATGTCTTCATTGGTAAACCAAATTTCTTCTTGGGATGTTTTTTTATTACCAAAAAAGTAAATACCTTGCGCCATCTTTGGCTTTCGAGTGCCAGGGATTAAGTTATTGTAATCTTTACATTTTGCGCGCAGTGGTAGCCGAAATGGCAATACATTTGTTGAACAGAATGGAATCAAAAAAAACAAAATAGCCAGTAACAAAAAAAGATCAGCCAATGCTGGCACCATAAAAGCAAATGCTGCCAATAGAACATTTAATAAGGCAACATGTAGCGGTTTTTTAAAGATATCCTCATGGATTCTTTGGCCCAATGGCCTGACATCACGTACCAGTTGAGATGACTTTTGCTCTTGATGTGGATCTAATCCACGCTGAGAATACATCATCCGTGTTCGTCCGGGTTGTACTTAATATCATCAATCGCCTCCACCAAGGCTTTGACCGCCTCTTGGACGACTGGCACTTTTAGTGGTCGACGAAGACGCTTTTCAACAATCCAATGGGCAAATACCCCTGATACCTCAGGGAAAGGCGTTTGCCTACCAACTGAAGACAACATATACCACATCGGACGATCAACTGCTTTGAGCCATAAAAATTCCGCACAGGATAGCACACCATCTGTTCTGGCCAAATCCAACATAGAAGCCATGACCGTCAAGATAAATGCATGTGGCCCAACCGCACGACCTACCTTACGACTTTTGACGTGCTTGACTAACAGCTCTCTCGTGCCACTAAAATCAAGGCCCGTTGCTTTATCGCTCGTTGCGGACTTCGCAATTTGTTCCAACAGTGCATTGGCTGCTTTGGTATCATTCTCTACTTTTGCTGCAAAAATGGTAAATAACGCTTGAGCATAGGGCGGAAGTGACTCCAAACCATTCCAAAATGATCCTAGCTGTAGTGAAAATTGCCGGTGAGCAGCTTTTTCATTGACAACAACAGCAGGCTTTCCCTCTTTAGTAATTTTATTTAAAAGCCCATGGTTCTGAGCGAATATCATTGGGGTTTCAGACATTGACCAAGGCGCTTTATCCAAGGGCAACTTGGCTAAATCAGTATTAACAACCACTTGCGTAAATGGCCAATCACCTTGAGAGACTTCCCGTAAATTCTTCATGGTAAAGACTCGATTGAATATCGATGAAATGTGAAAAAAAAGTAGGTAGATCGTGGCCAACCCTGCAAAGGCTGCCAATGGCCAACACAAATAGTAGCTTGCTTGCCCGCATAAACTTGCAAAATCGCTAAAGCCCATTACGTATGGGTTCACATTATCAATTTTGGTGATAATGCCGTTAAAAACAGCCTCTTCTGGCAGAACAAAGTAGTCCAAACCAAGATCGCCAATCCAGATAAAGATAGACTTGACGAACACCACCTCTAGACGTTTAAGCTTGAGAACTTGAGCAATTATCCAGGCGCTTTTATTGTACCAAAGCAATGCAAGGCCAATAATGACTGCTGCGCAAGCCCACAGAAAATCTGCCGAATTATTCGGTGGCTGCTGTTGTCCCCCGCCGCCTTTCATGCATCAACTCTGAAATAAAACATTATAGGAACAAAAAAACCAGATTACCAGCTCATTTTAGCGGGTCAACTCGCTCTAAACAACCATCTCGCCAAAGGTAATGATCTCCCTTGCCTGTGACAAATTTCTCAATACAATTAGGCTGTATGGCCAATTGCCGAATGCGCAATAGTGCAAAGCCATTAGCATCTGCTGATGCATCTGAGAAGATAGAGCTTTTTTGTATACGAAGTTTGACATAAGCTTCTTTGGATGGATCAGGCCGACTACGAACATAAGCTTCTACTTGATCTTGCTGCTGATAAATCGCCCGACCAACTGAAATAGACTGCAACATACTGAGTTGATAAGACCAACCCTTTATGTCTGAACCATCTTGCTGAAAAATTGATAAATAAACATATAATTGATCCGGCTTTAGTACATTTTTTTGAGCAGGTTTTTTAGCAACAGGCTTCTTGATTAGCGCTTCTAGCTTATCTTTAATAGCACTCAATCGACGATGAGAAACCTTTAATACCATACGAGAAGACCAATCCCCACGATTCAGTACTTTTGTTAAACGCTCAATCACAGACTTTAACTTTTCTCGCTTTTCGTCAGACAAATCACTCATACCAAAAGGGTAACCCTAGAACCTAATGCTAGGAATTTAACTGTTTTATTTGATGTAAATCAACTGAATTTATTGATGGCTAAGGATATGCGGGGAAGAAGGAGATCGTACAATCTGTCTTGCCTCATTAAGCATTGCGTTAATTTCAACTTGAGTATTCTCGTCGTGATGATGCAAAGAGCTAGCTTTGTAGTGGGCTATCTCTTGGTCAATCTCAAACTTACTACTATGTTCAAAGAAAATCATAAATCTTTCTACTTAACTGGCGTTGTTATTGCATATAATTTATCAATCATATAACAATTCGTCAAGTTTTACCTTATTGGCCCCTTGTTTGTTTGTGCGAATCAATTCGAGGACAACATCTAAAATACATAAATACCTGAGCGTATTTGGCGTCAGTTCATCAAACTTGACCCGCATCCCCAACATACTTTTTTCTTCATCCTCAAAATCCACACCAATGCCATAACTAAAACATAGTGAGGCCAATTGATCTGCACGCTTGATGATCGCTGGAAACAAACCGGTTTCTGATACAATCTCATCCAGGCTAAGTAAACGATCTTTCAATGTAAACTCGACTGATTGCTGAGAAAGCAGCACCTTGGTTAACGACTTAACTTCATTGCTCATTGCAACCACCAGGGTGTTGCCAATCTACGCTTACCTGCCAAGGTAGAGCGAATTACCCGGCCGAAAACAGTTAACGAATAACCCATTCGGTCGATTAGGCTGAGCGCAATGGTAAAAGCGACAGCAAAAAATAACGTTTGATATGAAATGTGAAATAATAAAATTAAAAGCGGAAACGTTGCACTGGAATTAAAAACCCAAAGCTTGGATGGGCGAGCAGAGTCGCGCCAGCTAGCAGTGCTTTTGGGGTTTGTCATAACAAATTCAGTCTAAAAAACAACTAAATTTTAGTTCGTCTAACAACTTTAATCAAGAACGTTCTATCTTGACAATCAACTACAGTTCAGGATTTAATAGCTGTATTTATTGGATCATTTTCAATGGCACCGAATCGATTGTGGATCTTGCTTGTCTTTAGCTTCATGCTAGCAAGCTGCAGCCAACAAAACCCAGATGAAGACAAAGATCTAATTAAGCACAACAATACCGAATTGCTGGCCAGTATTGACCCAAAAGATTTTCAAGACAAAACGTTCGTTCGAAGAGCCCTCATTGAATCATCAATAAACGTCAACCAATCCCTTGAAAAGATGGCCAAGGTAGAAGCAACGATTCACCCACCAAAATCGATGGCAAGCCCCAAGAACATCAAAAGCCTTAGCCAAACCGTGTCGATCGACTGGAATGGCCCGATTGAGCCAGTATTAAAGCAACTGGCGCAAACCAATCATTACCGCCTCAAAGTGCTAGGTAATGCACCAGCCATACCGATACTCATCAGCTTGCATGCTGACAATGATCGTTTCTCAGAGGTTATCCGCAATATTACTTACCAATCTCAGAAACGTGCCACTATTCAAGTTTACCCAAAGGACAAAATCATTGAACTTCGATATAAAGCGCCTTAGGCACACACAACAATACTTATTGACTGCACTGATTGCATTTACGCTGTCAGCATGTAGCTCGACTGACCCCGAGGTTGAGCGAAAAATGTCATCGAATAAAATTCGAAATGCAGCCATCATGGATACGGCTATCCGCTATGGCGCTCAAAGTGGTCTTGCTTGGCAAGCCAAGCTGATTAGTGAAGAAATTAAAGATTACGCACCTCAAGTCGAACAAATATACAACTTCTCTGCATTAATGATGCCAGACCAAGTCCTGCCACCTGTTGTTTTACAAAGTCACAACAACCTTCAATTAGATAATAATGACACCATTCGTACAGCTCAATGGGTTGTGAAAATTGAAAAACCAGCTAGATTTGTCACTGTTCCACCAACTTATCGCGACTATCTCACCATGAACTTTAAACCACCAGAGCTGCCAGACCCAACACTACAACCCCAAAATGATAAAGAGTGGGTCATTTGGAATCAGTATGTGCAAATTGGCTGGAATGAAGGCATCCAGCAAGGTAACCGTCTATTCTCGCAAGCACTGTCTTCAATGACGGAAGATCTAACAGGCATGGCTTTATACCACTTGCTGTATACCCAAAATATGATTTCTAAGCCGTATGTTTCCTCTGCTAGATTGGGCATTACTGGCAACAAAAACCGGATGTCTATTGAAGATAGTATCTTGAAAATCACTGCCCATTCTGGACTAAAGATTAAAGATAGCGATCATTGGAAAGCTGCATTTAATGACGAAGATGGCAATTAATGGATCAAGTGGATTATTTATTTCCATCTGAACCAAGGCGCGGTATTGCTAGCCAAGAGTTGTCTAGTATTCTAGAGCACTGTGTCGTGCATCATGCATCAGATATTACCATTCAATCTACTTATCCCATTATGGCTGAAATATATGGTAAGCTATACCCTATCACCAAGAAAAAGCTTAATAATACTGAAGTTAGCCTTCTTCTCAACCATATTTATGGACCTAATGGAACAACCCAGCTACTTAGTGGGCAAGACTTAGACTCCTACTTTGAAATTAAGCCAGATCGCTTTCAACGATACCGATTTCGTGTCAATGGGACAGCTTGTTTTACAGATGGGCAAGAAAGCATACAAATCACGCTTCGACATATACCAACAACACCACCAAACCTTGCAGATATGGTATTGCCAGAGCCTTTAATCCAAGCAATGCAGCCACATGATGGCGTGGTCTATGTGACTGGCGCCACTGGATCTGGTAAAAGCACTCTATTAGCATCAATGATTAAGCATATTGCAGAAGATCCGCAGTGCCATCGAAAAATCCTTACCTATGAAAGCCCAATTGAATTTGTCTATGATGAAATAAAGCAAGTCAGTGCAGTGATCAGTCAATCTGAAATTCCACGCCATCTTCCATCCTTTTCTGCGGGGGTTCGCAATGCACTTCGAAGGAAGCCTCGCCTTATTATGGTTGGTGAATCCCGTGACCAAGAAACTATGGCGGCAGTCTTAGAGGCGGCGCTCACCGGTCATCCAGTTTATACTACGCTACATACCAATGGTGTAGCAGAAACGGTTCGCCGCCTTGTTGCTACCTTTCCAAGTGAAGAAAGGCGAGGTAGGACCATCGATATTATTGAAACACTTCGCGCTATCGTCTGGCAACGTTTGGTCCCTACGGTGGATGATAAACGAGTCGCTCTGAGAGAATATCTCATCTTTGATGAATTGATTCGTGATCAACTACTTGACCATGACCCTAATCAAATAACGCAAGTAACTCGTAATTTGCTTCATCAATACGGACAGCCCATGCATGTGGATGCTCTAGCTAAATTTAGATCTGGACAAATTAGCCAACGCACCTATGATTTAATTGCAAAAGACAGTCAACGTAAACAAGGAAAATAAGATAAACACCGCCCATTCAACTCTGAAGTGCGACACCCAATCGACGTAAGTGTTTTTGCATCACCTCGTTTGGTGACCTGAATCCTAGCACTTTTCTGGGGCGATTGTTAAGGTCATTTTCGATACGGTTGATCAACTCATCATTGACCGTATCAAAGTGAGTTGATTTAGGAATGTACTGACGAACTAGACCATTGGTGTGCTCGTTTAATCCTCTTTCCCATG
>Ga0233438_10003736_pt1 | contig 13863 bp, 11 predicted proteins | sample SI_123_September_FD_182720 | JGI IMG/M metagenome (GOLD analysis project Ga0233438, IMG submission 182720) | Seawater microbial communities from Saanich Inlet, British Columbia, Canada - SI_123_September2016_10_MG | ecosystem: Environmental > Aquatic > Marine > Inlet | place: Canada: British...
CTATGGGAGTCGGTACCATTCCCATAGATCATCTCTAGTAATGCCTTTGGCTTTGGAGGTGCAATCAATCATGTCCAGCACTACATTTTTATAGGGGAAATTTGCGTTTTCTATATAGCGCAAATTTTTCATAGAAAATGTCTGAGTTTTTTGCTCCTCGGTCGGAACGGCTGGATTTATTGTAAGCATGACATCGCGGGTATTTTTGGTGTCGATCAGATAATCTTCTGTGACTTTGTCATAGCGAGGCCTGATGGTCAAATCGATCTCGGAGACAGTGGTGGTGGTCAAATCAGTGTATGGATCTTTGCCGGACGACCAGAGCAACAAACCTGCTAAGGCAATAACCGGGCTTACCCATATTATTTTATGAGATGATCCCTGTTTGATTATTTTGCTTATCGCATATAGCCCTGCGATAATCAAAAGTGGAAATGCCGAAAAAAAGTATCTTGGCTGAGATTCGAATGGTACAAAAATCAGATGATTGGCGGTCATTAGGGCCACACTCACTAATATCAGGGATTTTGCAGTGATAAATCTTTTCAGGTGGATGCGTTGCCCTGTGTAGATTATTCCGATAAGGCCGATTGCGATATAAATAGCGTGCTGGACTTTAGGGATCAAATCAAATCGCCACCAGCTCACTCGCCGCGCCGATATCCAGGGCGTGTCTATTTCTCTGATTATTTTGCGTGCCGTCGTTTGAGCAAATGATAATGGGTGATCCTTGATAGTCACAGCCAAGGTCGTAAGTGGCTTTTGAAAGCCATACTGCTGCGTGATGAATGGCATGGGTTTGCATTCCCAAGCATCTACTTGTAGGTCGCAACCAATTGACATATTCATGCACGGATCTCGGGATGGCAATGGCTCAAATCGGCCGCACAGGTTTAGCATGGCCAAGCCAAACAGCAAGGCGAGCGTTGAGGCGCCAATTGCTATAGTGCTCAATATGCGCAGACAATATCGGCTGTTGCTGCTGGTTTGCCATGCCGCCATGGTTATCAGCATTGTCAGTCCAGGGACGAGAGCAGTTTTGATCATGGCGACCAAACCGATTGCAAGTCCTAAAAGACTCGAATAAACCAAAGTCAGATTTTTTTGCCTTAACCGCACTTTTGTCACGATCAATGCAGGTAAGGCCGTTGCTGACGCTATTAGAAACGCAGTCGGTAGCTCTGTGAGAAAGATCGCCGATGCCGTATGTGCAGGCAGATAAGCAAGACTGGATAATGCTCCAATTAAAGCAAGTTTTGTAGATCGAGTAAGGAAAAATAGCGCCAAGTAGATAATGCAGGTCGTTCCGCATAAAAAAAGTGCCTCTATTGCCAGGTCGATATATAGTGGCGCTGATGGTATCAGCATAATCCCGATACCGCTTAATATTGGCATTAAAGGTCCGTTTAAACGCAAAGTCTCTGCTGCCAGGGCTTTTGCTCCAGCTGCATTAGTCGCCAATGCGTCAAAGATAGGTTTGGCGCATAGTTGGTAATGGCCTGCGTCAAATATTTGCCAGTCTTGAGGGGATGGTGATCCGACAATTTGAGCAATAAGCACGGCGCAAGCCAATGCGACGAGGATAAACAGATGAATGATCTTCACATCAAATCGATGAGGCAATAGTGCCAGACTGTCTGTCGGCAAATTTCTTGCGCGGGTTTGTTGCAGGAATAGTGGCAAACCCGACAAGCTCGGAGACGATAAATAAGGGTCTAGCTCTGACCTCTCCTATGATCCTGGCGATATATGGTGCAACCAGACCTAGCGCCAATAGGATAAAGCTACAAAAGATCAGATTGAGACAGGCTAGTTGATTAGTACTGAGCACTATGTATTTGGGAAAATAGGTGGTAAGCGCTAAAGCCGCCACTCCAATTATCATAATGGTAAGCGCAACTGGCGTCATCAAAAAAAGAGGCTTGGTGCTGCTGACTAAAACGGCTTGAAAAGCTAGTTTGAGTAATTTAATCGTATTGTAGCCGGACTCTCCGCTTGCACGATCAGCTCTGACAAACGGCAGCTCCATCTGTTTGAAGCCCATCCAGGGAACCATTTCACGCATAAAACGAATGCGCTCAGGCATTTGATTGATGGCATCAATCACTGGGCGACTCAAAAGCCTAAACTCACCGACATCAACTGGTATCGGTCTGTCCGCTAAAAAGTTGAGCACTCTATAAAAAACCGCAGACGGAAATGTCTTGGAAATCGGCTCGTGTCTCACGGACTGTTTTGCCAACACAACGTCAAATCCGTTTTGCCATGCTTGTAGCATTTGCTCTATCAATGCAGGGGGATCTTGAAGATCTGAATCGAGATTGACAGAAACCAAACCGGAGCAATGACGCAGGCCAGCGCAGATGGCTGCCTGCTCTCCAAAGTTGCGCGACAGGACGACAAGTTTGCAATTGGAGTTGTTAGCCACGATATCCCTGAGCACCATGTTTGTCTCGTGTTTGCCACCATCGTCCACAAATAGCAGTTCGTAGGTGATCTGCAGAGTGGTGAGAACCCGGTGGACCTCGGCGACGAGAGCATGCAGGGTATGAGACTGCTCGTTATAAACGGGCACAATGACTGATATGTCGGGGGACATGGGGTACCAAGGTAATGCAAAACAAATGACTAGCCAAGTGTAGCGAAACGTACTCTACTTAGTCAATTTGGAGATATTGGAGAAACAAATCCATTTGTCTGTTACTAATAAATTAGTAGAGTGGTTTCCTCGTTGCGGGTACTCACGGGCTTTAGTTCTTGGGATTGATCAAGGTCAATCGCTTTATTTTTTTGTCGAGCGGACTGCGATCATTTGAAATGTTTATTCTTATAGAGTTGACTTTGTTTGTTTTAGTGACAAACTTTAGATCGCCGCCCGTTTGAGTCTGGCTGTACACGATTCGATCGGGGTCGAAGCCAAGGGTAATGCTTGATCTATATCTGCCAGATAATTCTGTTAATGCTTTTTGATAAACTGAAATCTCTCGCTACTTCATTGCAATGTAGATCTGGACAATTTAGACTAATTTATTCATCCGATCTTTTCTCGTTATTTATTTGCACGCAGGGGTATGATGCGCTCGATACAAGAATTGTTGCATCGTCAAAAGTACGATGTGTTTGCGTGTGGGGTGCTTGTAGTCGGCTTGATCGCTGCCATGGCCGTAATTAATCCTACTTGCCCTTATCCTGTCAACGATGAGTTTTGTTACGTGCAATCGGTTGAACAATGTATGAAACTTGGTCAACTCACACTTGGCACTAGTCAGGCAGCTTGCTATGTCCCAATTGCCCTAGGATGGGCATGGGCGTCTCTGTTTGGACTCAACTGTTTAAATTTGAGAATTTTGGTTGCTTGCCTGAGTGTGTGTGCAACACTCCTGTTGTTCTTCTCCTTGAGACTAACTCATACTTCACGTTTCAACGCTCTTGCGATCGCGGCCTTAATGGCATTTTTGCCAATATGCCTAAACCTTTCCTTTTTGTATATGACGGATTTATTCGGACATCTATTTCTAACTTTGCAATTGTTTTTTATGATCAAAGCTGTATCTGTAAGAGATGCAAAATGGTTGTGGGCGGCACAGCTAAGTTTGCTCTTGGCTATTTTTTCTAGACAGCAATTATTTATTTGCTTGGTACCTTTGTTATATGTGCAATGGTTTTTAGGCAGCCGCAAACCGCTGGTATACATCGCTCATGTTGTAATTCCTGTTTTTGCTTTTTTCATTGCGCAGCGGCTTTTGGCGTTGAATGAGCTTTCGACCGCAAATAGTTTCATGGCTAGCCTTTTGGGTGATCATTTGACTAAGTATTTACATCTGGGTTTTTGGTCTTCGACTTTGTATATGTTGACGGCGGCCTAAAAGCGCAGCAATTTGGGCGGCAAGAAATTACGCATCGCAAAATGAAAGGGCTGCCATCATTGGCAGCCCTTTCATTTTGATGTGGTGAAATCACTCAACCTGAATTCTGCTTGGCCATGGCCTCCAGCACACAGCCGTCGCAAGTGTGATTGCAGCGATAGACACTCCAGCCAGTCTGTTCGGCTTCGTACTCAACATTTTGAATTTCTGCATCCCACTGAATTCCGAGCTGGTTGCGCAAAGAGACGACTGTTGGCCAGGCCTCCTCGCAGTGGTCACACTCAAGAAGGATCAGAATCTTCACCATCATCCGAGCCCTCCGTCTTTCTCGGCCTACCTCGTTTCTTCTGAGCTCTCTTCTCCGCATCGTCCAGCGCTTCCTTGGTGCGGTAAGAGGCTCCGTCGATTTTGATGATCTCTGATCTGTGTACTAGTCTGTCCACAAGAGTGACTACACAGGCTGCGTTCGGGAAGATTTCGCCCCACTCCTTGAATGGCTTGTTCGTCGTGATGATGGTCGATGATTTCAGGTAGCGCGCGTTAATCACTTCGTAAAGCAAGTCGGCATAGCGATTGTCGTAGCTCAGGTAGCCGAGTTCATCAATCGCCAGTAAGTCCGGACTGGTGTACTTCTGTAGGCATCTTCGTCGAGCGGTGGCACCATCCTGGGCTGACAGGTCAGACAACATTTGACTGGCCGAGACAAACTTGGTTTTGTATCCGGCAAGCAGAGCTGTGTGGATCAGATTCTTCGACAACATCGACTTGCCCAGACCGTTGGCACCGAGAAAGATGATATTGACCGCCCTCTTCATGAATTCTAAAGTGAACAATTCTTCTACAAGCTCTCGATCAATTACCTTCGGCCATCCCCAATCAAAGTCAGACACTGGCTTCATCTCGTGTATCTGAGACTCTCTCAACCGCCGCTCCAAGCTTCGCCGATTCTTTTCCGCAGCCTCAGCCTCCAACAGTTTTTTGACCCACGGCTGATTGGCATACTCATCCCATCTGGCAGCCATGGCCTTGAAGCCCAGCTTGCTTGCCTGTTCTTTTAAATCGGTGGTCATTGTTCCTCCTTGGAAAGATTGTCGTAAGTAGCCAGCGAATGCGGCAAAACAACTAGATCAGTAACTCTTTTGTCGTCTGGCAAATCAATTGCAATTGGCGATAAAAGTCCCTTTTGCCGCCGCCTGCGTTCCAGGACATTTGCTACATCAGCACAGTGGCAGGCACCAGACTTCACAACTTCTTTAATCGACTCCTCCACTTCGTCCGAGCCATACAAGTCCAAAAGGCTTAGCAACTTGCTCGTCAGCGAGCCAATCGAATAGCCTCGCTGTGCCGCCATCCGAAACATTTCTCTGGCTGCTGGTGCCGAGCAAAAAAGTCGATTCATGCCGCTGCCTTTTTTGGCCTTTTTCTTTTCTTCGACCAGCCTCGATATGTGCTCGGCACACTCAATCTGACGCCGCTTCTCAAAGCAACGCCTGTGTCTCGCCACCTCATTCAAGCCATCAACGATGCGCACCAAATCGCTGTCCGCATGCACAGTGAGCTGCTTCTGCACGTATTCATGCGGGACTGAATAATCATTCAAGTCAAACCGAACATACGGAGTTTTGCCGACAGAGACGACGGTGCTCTCTAAGACAGAATACGGATTGGCCGGCAAAAGCATTAAACTTTCTTGCTCTTGCTTGAACGCCTCTGCCACCGTTAATGTGCGATCCTCTGAGCACTGCCTGGCACCTGCCACATCGCGGCACCAAATCATGGCTTGATCGTTCAAGTCTTCCAACCCATCCCACTTGCGCGCAGCAAAGAACGAGTGCCTGATGTACTGAATCGCCTTTTCTACGCGGCCTTTTTGATTGCCCCTGGCGATGGCTACTGGCTTGGGCGCATAGCGATAGTACGCGGCAAAATCCAACAGTCGCGGATTGAAGCGAATGGCGTCTCCATTGCGCTCCAACACAGCTGACTTTAAATTGTCGTACTTGATCTCGCGAGGTACACCACCCCAGCTCGAAAATGCGTCTACATGACCTTGGAGAAAGTTGGCCGTGGACAATCCAGTGTAGAACTTCAGGAAGATCTGCCGGGACCACGATAACACCATCACAAACCCGTAAAGTGGCCGCTCTGCATTGCCAATTGTGACTTTGCCAAAACAGGCCCAATCAACCTGCGCTTCCTCTCCCTTGATTGTGCTCAGCCTAAGATACGCCTCAGCTGCCGGTCTCGGTCGATGCCTTGCCAGCATGTCTCTGAAATGATCCACACCTCCGGTATATCCGCGCGCCTTCACCATCTCATGCAGTCGAGAACCCGTCAGCTTCGGATATTTTTCCAGCACAGAACGAATAAACGACAAGTACGGGTCAATCATTGAACCGCGCACCCGGAGCCGCTCAATGCTAATTCCGTTTCTTGTTAGTACTCGGTCAACGACACCGTGATGAATTTGCAGTTGCCTGGCAATCGTGCCTCTTTTCCATTTCTCTGCGTGAAACAACCGCAGGATCTCTGATTCTGTTTCTTTTGAAACGCCCACTGCTACCTCCTGTTGCTCTTCTCAGGCGACATCGCCCGATGAAGTCCTGGCGTGCGAACGGCCCACAAAGACGGCCACAGCCGGTGCAGCGAACTAACACTGCATCTTCTGTCGGCTTAACTTTTGTGATTTCCGTAGAGACCTCTTCTTGGGTCTCTGGAGAAACAATGCCATCCTGACAAGCCGAAAGGGAACCATGATGCGTCACTTTCTTCTGGCACCGCTTCTTGTATTCCGCCTGCCGACGACTGTGATTTAGCGCCCCTTTAAAGCTGCGTTGGTAACGACGCCGGGCCTCTGCTAGCCCCCGGCGGCGACTTAAATTGGCGCATTCTCGACCGCAGTACCTGTTGCCTCGGTCGCAAGGCGAGCACAACTGCACCAGCTTGCTACAGCGGGCACAGTTGAATAAGCGATATGAATCCTTTTCCTTGTCCAATTAATGAACAAAAATGCCTGGACAGGATTCAATTCTTGTAGGAAACTCTTTCCTTCATCGTCCAATTGATGAATCCAGGGGCTCAAGTTACCGCTTGAGCCCTTGACCTTTTTGCCAATCCCTAATCTCTCAAATCAACCGGCGACAGACAATCCCTAAGGCGGATATGCGTTGCATATACTTCGGCGCTCTGCCGTCAAGAAAGCTGCTTCATTAAACCGCCGTCAACATGTATAAGGCTTCGGTTTATATTGGTCTGTTACTTTCTCCGCTCGCTATATTCAGGTTGGCACATATAGATGTTAGCCCTTTAAGTGGTCGCATTGAAAAGGTCAAGGTCGCTGCGCTGGCTGCTATTTTAATTGTAATCGCAGCTCTTGGAGCGTTCTACAATTTTAAAGACGGAAGAGCATTTCCTTTTTATCCAAATATGATCAATTTGCCGAGGATTGGCGTTGTCAACGTGTTGGGCCCTATCGAACCTATCATCACCAATCAGTGGATGTCGAGAGCGATCGAGCTATTTGGACTAGCCGCTTTTTTTGTGCTCATAATCGTAAGTGTTGTAAAACAACGTGCTAATACAGAAAGCGTTGAGGGAGTCCAGAACTTAAAATGCATTAAGCTCTCGGCAGCAGCGATGCTCGTGCTTTTATCCCTAGAAGCAATCTTGATGACTCAGGTCCAAATTATAGATAGGTATTTTTATGTTGTAATTTGTCCCGGAGCGATTTTGCTCGGTGCTGGTTGCACCAATGCGGCGCTGATGTCACGGTACAGCATTTTAAAGAAGAGTTTTTGCGGCACTTTAATCATAGGTAGTGTGCTCTACGGGGTGCTGTCTAATATTGATTACTGGAATTTGATAAATACTCGTGGTGATTTGATAGATTTTGCTTTAAAAAGTGGCTGTCCGTCAACGATGATTGATGGTGGGCCTGAGTTTAACTTTTCCGTCAATCCAACACTGATGAGATCTCTCAGACATACAGGTAATGGCAATGCCGAGTTTCCGAGGGAGCTGCGTGGTGGTAATGAAGAATTGAGAAATATGCGTTGGTGGCCTGTGACCGGAGAAAATATGATAATTTCGACAAAAATTTTGGAAGGATATCACATTTATGCATCCAGAGCTTATCATAGTTTGCTTGTGGGACGCGATTTTAAGCTTTTCCTATTGAAGTTAAACGAGCACTGACTTTCGAAGATCGAGAAATGAATTTGATCTTTTTCTCCATCTTTGCTTTAGGACTCTCGTCTTTAGTGATATTAATCCTGACACTATTTACATTCTTGAGGCTTGGATGAAAAATGACTGCTTTTCGAGTCTGAGTCTCTTTGAACATTATCTTTCCGGTATCGAATCCCAAATTTTGATCTTCGCAAGTGCACTCCACGGTAACCTCGGCTTCACCGGCTGATTCTACGCTGATATCCGAGAGATTTTGTGGTATTTCAAAGTTGAATAGTAAGCGCTCTTCGCTTTGGACAGGAGTGTACAGCAATTGCTTTGGAGGATAAGTGAAGAAGTAGCTGTTCTCGTCAGCCATGCAGTTTTGGTCGCGTCTTAAATTAGTGCAGACAGTCGGAAAAGTATCATTGACCGATAATTGGAGATTTCTAGCATTGGTCGTCTTTTGAAAAAGATTTGATTCGATCAGAAGTTTTGCGGTCTCTCTCGCATAAAATGTTGTCAAAGCAACTGATGGATGATAATTGGCCGGATTTATCCGCAGTATATTGTGGAGTCGTTTAAAATCAGTCAGGTCGGCTAATGGCAATTTGCGTTTGAGTCGATCACAGTAGTCTGCAAAGCCCTGAGAGAGGTCCAGAATCGCTATGTCGTTTTGTTGTGCGATTTTGACCACAGGTGCAAAGTGATCCATATTGTATTTGTCATCTGGCACTGTCGGCAGTGTCACAAGTTGCAATGGGATTTTGGCTTCGTCGCAAATTGCTTTGAGAGACCGCAGATTTTTGACAAACTGTTTTCCGCTTTCGCCTTCCAAAAATTGCTGATCGAGATCTTTGCTGTCACCAGCATCGTCCGTTGCATCGGAGTTGCCGCCAATCTTGCTGACGATAGCTACGATTTGTTCGATTTTGGGAAACAAAAACTCGCTCAGATAGGGCAGATATTTGCTGGTGCGCAGTCGTGCCTTCTGTAGCCAATCAGGCTGTTGAGAGCCTTGTACCAGTCCTGAGTCAGCATCATCAGGGATAAACTGGCAAATTACATAGTCTGGTTTGACCTGTTCGATCAAACTGGGTAAGACTTTTACCTGACTTTTTATCGAAAAGCCTGGATGACCAGAGCCAATCACCGAGCACTGGAGCCCTCTTTCTTTTAAAGCGCGGGAAAGCTTCATCCACCAGAGATCATTGATATTGGCATAACCATCGCCCCAAACAAACGAATCCCCCAATACCAGGATGCGCGGAGATGGGGCCGACTTGTCTATAGATACAAATGCTGTTTTAAACAAAGGCTTTTCAGCGCCGGCCCAGTTGCGCATGCAATTTGCATAAAATATCTGCTTGTTATGCTCGACTGCTTTTTGGCCGGCAAATAATCCACATTTTTCGGCTAGAGGAAGAGCGAGGTATTCGGATACCGGTATTGATACGGCAAGTGCAACCAGTGCTGCAGATAGATGTTTGCCAGGCTTGATCTTGATAGTGGTACTACCCGAAACATTGGCTTTTAGCTCTATTTGGGGTGGCTTGGTGTTTGTTGTTGTCATTTGCTCGAGACCATTTCAGAGTCTTTTGCTAAGTCTGCAGCCGTATTTATCTCAGAGGCCCTGGACTCTGGCAATGGATCAGACGAGTTTTTCTTGAGACGGAGAAATGGTTTTTCGATAAAGTGGTATGAGCAGGCTGCAAATGCGAGCGCTACAAGTAGATACACCGTATCTAGTATCACACGATGATGATCCAATTGCTGTAGCGAGTAGCGAGGCATTGCGTACTGGTTGACCAGCTCAAAAGCCAGTATATGCCAGAGGTAAAGGCTATATGAAATCTTGCCGATATAGACGATGGGTGGCAGCGATAAAAATCTGGCCAATAAGCTTTTAGTGTTGAGGGTGAGAGAAACGCACAAGGATGCGATCAGCCAGTTGAATGCCGGCATCCACGCTAACCAATACAAGATCTGAGCTCCCAGACCGTTGATCTCGGTAGGATGGTGCAATTTGCGCATAAAAATGATGGCAATGGTACCAGCAGCCAGGCTGTACCAATTGCTTTTGAGCAATGGTGCCAGGTACTTGCTTGCCGCAGGTTTTTGCAAGATTTGGTGCAGGACGATTGCCCCAAATACTCCGGCAAAGATAACGTCAAACCTGGTGTCAAAGGCGAGAGTCATTCTTTCCCAGTTGGTGTTTTGCGCCACCAAATAAGCTTTCCAGGCAAAGATGCTCAAATAAGGTAATACTAAGTAGACAAGTTTGCGAGATTTTAGATAGGCAAAAAACAAAAAAGGAAAACAGAGGTAAAACTTTTCCTCTACGCCTAGAGACCAGGTAATGCCGAGGCCTGAGCCTTTGATCAGATCAGGAAAGTAATCTCCCATAAATGTTGCGCCAATGATCGTCGGCATAATCACGTCGTGGGCGTGAAATGGATTGAAGACCAATGTGATCGCCAGCAATGTGTATAGCGCTGGTATGATCCTCAACACTCGATTGAGGTAAAAGCTCTTAAGGCCCAGGTCGCCTTTATGCCAGGAGTTGAATAGTATCCGTGTGATCAGAAAACCTGAGATCACAAAAAATACGTCGACGCCGAGCCACCCGCCTCGGCCAAAAAGCCCTTGCAATGTGTGTACGCCATGGCTCGAGATGACCGCCAAAATAGAGACGGTCCTCAATCCATCGATTGCAGGGATGTGCGAGCGAGTAGGCGTTGTGGACATTAGAGTGATTGTCTCAAATCCACGTGGTTTTGACGTTATAAGGCTCTTAGCAACCCGGGCTAATCTTTTTGTTTAAACAGGATTAAGGTATCTCCGCCTGCCATTTTAAACTCTTTATGCACAACAAAGAGGCCGGATCCATACATGTATTTGAAAGTGTCGAGATAATTAGTCTCTGATGCTTTATCAAAAAATTTATAGCCATGATTGCCTGTTTTGAAAAGATACCATTTGTAGTAAGCACATTCTTTTGCATCAAATCTGACTTTATCACCACTAATCGTCCATTGCAGAGATGTTGTAGCTTTTAGATTCGTTTTTCTCTCTTTGACCAGGAGCTCAAATGTATGGGCGTTGAGCTTAGCCTCATTAACCATCACATTGAGCCAAGAAAATTTGTCATTGTCCTCTTTAGCAATAGCGTCCATTACAAGGTCTGCATCGGCAATCTTGTTGAGCTCCGGATTGAAGAATTTACGATTAGTGATTTGTTCTGCAAAGACTATTGATTCGTATATTTTTAACAAGCCCGATGGCATGCGTAATGGGTAGGGGCAAAAATTTGCAGTTAGCCATTGGAACATAGTAACTGCAAAAATACTTGCCAGGGTTATTCTCTTTAAAATGCTTTTTGGAGTTTTTAAATACTTTTCTAAGCCTGAGCCAATAATAAGGCCAACTGGTATGGCCGCGCACATCGTATATCTGGCAAATAACTCACACCATGAGCAAAGACTGATTAGACCAATGCCCGCAATCACCGATGCCATAATAAAAAATAGATTTTTTGAAATTATTTTTCTCGTGGCAAACAGGCAAATGGCAGCGACTATCAGCAGAAATGGAGTGCAATCGAATCCAAGAAATGAAAGGTAAGTGGTGAAATTTTGCAGTGCACTGGTTTGTACGACGTTTGTCGATTGGGCCATTGATGCCCGATTATACGCCGCCAGCTCAAGAGTTGATTTGTAGTTTAGCAAGGCCCAAGGCAAAGCCGTAACCACCGAGCTCACCACGAGCATCGATGTGTATGCAAGATACTTTAGCTTTAAAGAGTTTTTGCCCTTTTTTACTGCAAGGTCCAGGACGAGCAGAAAACCGAGGGGTAAAAGATAGCAGGCAACCAATTGTTTTGTAAGGCATGCGGCGCCTATGGCCAAACCCGTGAGTATGCTGGTTTTGACGGTAATATTGCTTTGCCACTTGAGCAGTATGGCAAATCCAAAGGCTACGGCTGCGGCAAGCGGCAGATCGAGCAAAAAATAATGGCCATAGACAAATATGGCTGGAGATAGGCAAACTATTAGACTCGCGATTATCGAACCGGGGCGACCCAGATTGCAAAATCTGGCAGTTTTGTATGTACTAATTGTTAAAATATTAAAGAAAACAATTTGAGCAAGTACATCGGCAACTCGACCTTGAGAAAAGACAAGCTTTAAAAAGCCTCCGATTACATAAAAAGTTGGAGGATAAAACGAGCTAACGGTTAAAAACTTGTGCCACCAACTAAGGTTGAAAGGGCGTGCGTGACTGTAAAGGTTTGCATAATCCATGCAAGCCATGATGTGCCCTGACTCATCGGTTGTAGGGATATGGTGATCAAATGCATACCAGACCCCTAAGCCCAAGACGCCTATGATGCCTAAGCACAATATCGAGTATATTTTTGATCGCCGGCCTTGTGCCTCATCGGTTGATTTTTCCAGCCCTTTAGTAGATTCTGAGGTAGCAGCAAGCGCCAATTTTTTAAACCTCAAATTGCAAGATGGCTTCGATTACTTGGGATTGTTCTTCATCAGTCATCGAGTTGTAAAACGGCAATCTGACGAGTCTGTCGCTTATTGATTCGGTGTTTGGGCATTGTCCTTCATAGCCACCAAAACTCTTGCCCATGCTTGATGTGTGGAGAGGTACGTAATGATAAACAGCTAGCACGCCATGATTTTTAAGGTGTGCTATAAATTTTTGTCTTTTTTCAAGATTTGGAAATAGGAGATAAAACATGTGAAACGCTTGCTGTGCATTCGCAGGTATAAAGGGTAAGAGAACTTGATTGTTGTGTGCCCAATCGCGGAGGGATTTTTGGTAGCGAGTCCACAAATGTTTTCGTTTTGATTGTATCTGTAGACTATTTTCTAGTTGTGCAAAAAGGAAGGCAGCGAGCATGTCAGATGGTAGATAACTCGAACCGACATCAACCCAGCTGTATTTATCCACCTGACCACGAAAAAACCGGCCTCGGTTCGTTCCCTTCTCTCGGATAATCTCAGCCCGTTCTATAAACGAATCATCATTGATTACAAGGGCTCCCCCCTCTCCACAAGAAATGTTTTTGGTTTCGTGGAAGCTCAAGGTCGACATTTGTCCGAAGGCACCGAGATTGGTGCCGTCAAGAGAACCGAACAATCCATGTGCGTTATCTTCTACGACAAGTATTTTTTTTGCATTTGCAATCTCAGTGATTTTGCTCATGTCGCAGCCGACGCCTGCATAGTGCACAGGCACTATCGCCTTGGTCTTAGCGGTAATAAGGCGTTCCAAAGAGTTTTCATCAATATTGAGAGTATCCGGGCGTATATCTGCAAAAACCGGCACAGCGCCTCTCAATACAAAAGCATTGATAGTAGAGACAAACGTGAAAGATGGGACTAATACTTCATCCCCAGGATTGATATCTGCTAAAATTGCGGCGATTTCAAGTGCATGGGTGCACGACGTCGTCAGAAAAACTTTTTTTGCACCGAGTAGGTTTTCCAATTTTTCACTGCACAGTTTAGTGAAATAACCATCTCCTGAAACATGCCCAGCAGCCAAAACTTTTTCTATATATTGGAGTTCGTTACCAGATACAAAAGGTTTGTTGAAGGGGATCCTGATAGCAGAAGCTGTGTTCATTTGTGGTGGCGGTGGCGATGGATTGATCGTGTCAGTGGCATCTTTGGTCATTTGGTCAACTGCTTATTGTCTGTAAGGCGACTTGTTTGCATATGACTATTGCAATTTTCTCTGATGGTGTAAATCGGGCGGTCTATATTGCGAACAAAGATACGCGCCAAGTATTCGCCCATAATGCCTAGTG
>Ga0233438_10003737_pt1 | contig 13863 bp, 14 predicted proteins | sample SI_123_September_FD_182720 | JGI IMG/M metagenome (GOLD analysis project Ga0233438, IMG submission 182720) | Seawater microbial communities from Saanich Inlet, British Columbia, Canada - SI_123_September2016_10_MG | ecosystem: Environmental > Aquatic > Marine > Inlet | place: Canada: British...
TATAAAAGATGACTTTAAATCCGATGTTTTAGGTGTTCATTCTGAAGTGTTTGAAGCATTTTCTATTTATCCAAACCCAAACAAAGGAAGTTTCAATGTAAAATTTCAAGCGGCTTCAAATGACGACATTATAATTCATATTTATGACATTAGAGGTCGAAAAATATATAACAACTCTTTTGAGACGAGTCGTAATTTCAATCAAACCGTTAATTTAGAAAATGTGCAATCTGGTGTTTATCTCTTGAATGTTTCAAACGGAGATGCTCAGGTCGTAAAACGCATTATCATCCACTAAGATATTTTTTAAAAACAATTTCTAAAATATACTAAAAAGCTCATAACCGATAATTGACGCTTTTTCTACCTGATTTTGATAGACTTACGAAGGGCTGTACTCATAATCTTAGAAAGTTAGGTGCCGTTAAATGTATTCATTGCATTTTGAATTCCAGCCATCACATAACTTTTGATGAATTCACTGCAATGCTCTAAACGTTCTTTGAGTTTTTCGATCTCATCATCCGTCCAATTTCCAAGTACATAATCTACTTGTTTTCCTTTTGCAAATTCATCACTAATACCAAAACGGAGTCTGTTGTACTGCGATGTATTCAGCTTGTCTTGTATATCTTTCAGACCATTATGTCCGCCTGCGCTGCCTTTTGTTTTTAGTCGAAGGGTTCCAAATGGAAGATTTAAGTCGTCTGTAATTATCAATAGGTTTTCGTGTGGAATGGATTCTTTTTCTAACCAGTACTTAACGGCTTTGCCGCTCAGATTCATATAAGTATTTGGTTTTAAAAGCAAAAAGGTGCGGCCTTTAAATTTAAAACTTGCCAAGTCTCCTAATTTTTTGGGTTCAAAAACAGCTGCATTTAGCTGCGCAAATTTCTCTACGACCTTAAACCCGATGTTATGACGAGTGTTGACATAGTCGGTACCAATATTTCCCAATCCAACAATCAAGTATTTTTTAGACATCTCCTTGGTGGTGTTTGTGTTGCTTTTATTTTTAAATAACCAATTACACATATTCCGTAAAAATAAAAAAAGCATTCTGAATAACAGAATGCTTTTTGTAATAATGATTTTAAAAGATGGCTTAAGCATCTGCTGGAGCAGCACCCTCAGCTGGAGAAGCTCCTTCAGTTGGAGCAGCACCTTCCGCTGGAGAAGCACCTTCAGCTCCTTCAGCTCCTTCAGTTTCTTCAGTTTCTTCTTCTTCTTCTTCTATTTCGGCGATAGAAACTCTAGAACGTTTCACTTGACACACAACCGTATTGTCTGGGTGTAAAAACTTATAAGCATCGTTTGCTAATTGTTCAACTGTAAATTTATTTCCAATTTTGAGTGGCGTAATATCCACTTCAATAAAATCGGGTAAGTTAACCGGTAAAGCTTTCACTCTAAGTTTACGTTTATTTCTTCGTAAAGATCCTCCATTAGCAACTCCTAACGATTTTCCAATGAGATGAACAGGAATGTCCATGGCAATTTCTTTATCGTCAAATAGTTGATAAAAGTCGATGTGTAAAATGCGGTCTGTAACAGGGTGAAATTGAATGTCCTGTAGAACGGCATGAAACGACTCACTACCTAAAGCAATCACAACTGTATGTGCGTTTGGTGTGTATACTAGTTTAGAGAATGCCAATTCTTCTGCTGAGAAATGCACTGGCTTGTCTCCTCCGTATAATACGCAAGGCACGTGTCCAGCATTACGTAAGGCTTTTGTTGCTTTCTTGCCCACGCTTTCTCTTTTCGATCCGTTAATTGTAATTGATTTCATGTATTTATATTTATTGATTTTAATTGTTTTACATTATGAATTTTGAACTAATTGACTCATTTTGGTGCACTTTGTTCATCACATCGGCAAATAAATCCGCACAGCTTAAGACTCTAATTTTTGGACTTTCTTGCGAAACCGGAATAGAATCTGTCACTATGAGTTCCTCTAATTTTGAATTTTCGAGGCGTTCGTACGCATTCCCAGATAAAATAGGGTGGGTACAAATGGCTCTTACACTTAAGGCCCCTCGTTCCATCAAGAGGTCGGCCGCTTTTGTTAAAGTGCCAGCGGTGTCCACCATATCGTCGACTAATACTACATTTTTACCAGTTACATCTCCAATCAATTCCATATGAGAAATCACATTGGCCTTAGCGCGTTGCTTGTAACAAATAACCACATCACTTTCCAATGCTTTTGAGTAGGCGTAGGCACGTTTAGATCCTCCCATATCAGGTGAAGCAATGGTAAGGTTGTCTAAGTTTAAACTCTTTAAGTAAGGTAAAAAGATGGTGGATGCAAACATGTGATCCACTGGTTTTTCAAAAAATCCTTGAATTTGGTCGGCATGTAAGTCCATTGTAATGATACGAGTGGCGCCCGCTGTTTCTAGCATTTTAGCCACTAGTTTTGCGGCAATAGGAACTCTTGGTTTGTCCTTACGATCTTGACGTGCCCATCCAAAGTACGGAATCACGGCTGTGATATGTCTAGCAGACGCACGTTTTGCGGCGTCTAGCATTAGCAATAATTCCATTAAATTTTCTGGACCTGGGTTGGTAGAACCAATTAAAAATACGCGTGTTCCACGAATAGATTCCTCAAAGGACGGTTGAAATTCACCATCACTATAAGTTGATGTAATTACATTTCCCAGAGGAATTCCGTAGGAAGCCGCAATTTTTTTACCAAGTACCATGGAATTGGTACATGCGAAAATTTTTGGCTCTGGAATTAAATTAGACATGATAGCGTTCTGTTTTTGAGTGCTTTAAACTGGTTTTTTAATCGAGGTGCAAATTTAGAAATTTATTTGAACTCTTAAAGGATAAAAGCGACTAATTTTAATAGGATTGAAAAAATAATTTTATAGTTTTGCAATCTACTTAAGCTCAAGTGGCGGAATTGGTAGACGCGCTGGATTCAAAATCCAGTGACTTCGGTCGTGTGGGTTCGATTCCCACCTTGAGTACATTTAAAACCGCATTACCTTCTTAAGAAAAGGTTTTGCGGTTCTTTTTTGATAACCATTGGACAACCGTTTAGAAAAAACGCCAAAAAATCCAGCCTAAGCATACAAACTAGACCCCCCAGTATTGCTTTTAAAATCGGTTGCTATTTAGAAATATTTGTATGAAATTTATATATAGCCCTAGTGTTTGGTAAATTAAATTGCCCATAAAAATCAATAAGCTCTTATAGGTAAAACATATTTTTCTTCTTCTTTACTATATATCCAATATTGGAATACACCATAACTGGTATATGAATAACCAGCTGTCGCATGGCTTAATTCTTGACTTGACACCCCAGAATCCAAAGCTCCATTTGAACTCCAAATTTTTCTTGTATCAATACCAAAAGCAATTCCCCAGCCGTTTTGGTCACAATTTTGACTATATACAGTCTGACGTATCTGTGAGAAGTTATCATGAAATAGTCCAACCTCGGTTATATTAGGTAAATACCAATCATTGTAACCACCCCCGCTGTAATTTCTTGCGAAATACGCAGCGTAATTAGTTTTTACACCTCCGTCACATCCAGTGTTTAAAGCTATTATTCTATCTGTATTTTCTAAACCTCCTCCAATTTCTGTATTTCCAATCAACTTGTACGGACCGAAGTATTGACAATCTGCAAGAGTTAGATTTGGTCTCCAGGGTAGTCTCCCAAAGAAAAAGTCGGAGCTTTCACAACTTATTGCAGCAACTAAACCGTGTGTATTATCTTGAGGATTAACCCAAAAAACCACACCTCCATTTGCAATATCCCCAACAATCGGGTTTCCGTCATCATAAACAATAACTCTTCTTTCAACTTGAGCTGTATTTCCAGCAGTATCGCTTACGCTGTAAGTTATAATATATTCTCCATTAGTATTAACAATTACATCTCCTGTAATTTCAATAAAACTGGATAAGTCTCCATCAATATCGTCATATGCTGTTGCACCAGGGTCAGTGAAATACGTATTTCTAAAGATTTCAATAGTTGTTTCGCCAATTAATGTTATTACAGGAGGGGTGCTATCAACTTGAATCGGTTCTGATTCATCTGTATTTGAACTTGAGCAAGATAGAATTAAAATAAATAAGAATAATGGTGTGGTAAGTAATAAGATTATTTTTTTCATTTCAAAATTTATAGATTAATTTTGTATAAATTTATGAAACAAGTACAGTTGATTTTATTTTTTTACTACATTACACTATATATCCTGTATTTATGATGCCTTTAGTAATCGCTTTTTTTATTATCATTTGTGAGTCCTTCTTATTCAAAGTTTCCGAGGTATCTTTATCAGAATTTATCTACAATTTGATGATGTGTTTTAAAAACCAATACGATTATTTTGGCATGCTTTCTCCAAAAGAATAAAAATTAGCCGAAAATTTACGTCTTGAAAAAGAACACTGCAAAATTGGGTCTCATACATCAAAAGCAAGCAAAAATAAAACGCTTGCTTTTTTGTTTTTTTTGGTTTTGATTTTTAATGAAGGAGATCTCAAATAGAAAATAAATAACAAAAAAAGACCTCCTTTATGGAGGCCTTTTAAAATTAAATTGGGTTGGTTAAACCTTAATTCACTAATAATTTCTTTGTAGAAACATTAGATCCTTGTGTCATTTTTACAAAATACATTCCAGGGTTTAAGCTCGAAATATTAAGTTGAGACTGTACAGCGTTTGCACGCAATACTTGTTTCCCTAACATATCATACACTGCAACATCTAAAGCTACGTTTGAAGCTGAAGAAAAGTTTACAACTCCTTTCGCTGGGTTTGGATACATTTTTACAGAGTTTAATAGGTTGTCATCCAAACCTGCGGTTGGGGGTTTCCAAAAATAAATATTATCCACATACATTGTTGTATCATCTACAATGTCAAGTAATACCTGATCTACACGACCCTGTGCCGTGGCATCCCATGTACCTTGTATCTGATTAAAATTGGTTATATCTATGTCAATACTATTCCATTCACCTGCTGTAATGTTTGCTACTGGGTGAATAAAGTTACCTTCATGTGGGCCGTTTGCTGCATCTAAAATCTTAATTAAAAGACCAGCACCAGAACTTGGTAGTTGTGGAAGCCATACATCCACATGTAAAGTGTGACCTGTAATATCAATCGGAGTTGCAATTGCAAACGGTATAAAGTTGGTTGTCTTTAACACCTCGTTACTAGCATGAGTTTCTGCGGCAACAAATTCATTCCAGCCTGGGTTTCTATTACTGGCTACATCTGTATATGCATCACTAAAAAGTGAGATTACATCTGCAGCATTATGAGTTGGTGTTGGAGCTGCTACTGTAGGTGGAGTAATCGTATCAGCTGCAGCAACTCCAACAATATTATCAACATAGATTACTCTATTTACAGCTGGAGATAAAAAGTTGTTAGTTGTGGTATCCCAAAGATAATGTATTGCAAAAGCGGCGTAAACTCCGTTTGCTGTAGTTGTATTATCTAACCCTTCGTTAAAGGTTACTGTAATTGTTTCCCATCCTGTACCTCCGTGGGTAGCTGTGGATACTGAATTTGGAGCGCCAGCAACACCACCTTGAGCCTTAGGAGCAAAAGTAAGTGGAGTTGTAGAATAGGCATCTATTGTGATTGTTTTATCAGTTGTTAAATCTAAGTTCTTAAGTAAGGCAACGTTAGTACCTTGCCAAACTTCGCCTCCAGTAGATGTTAGCTTTGCCACTTGACCTCTTGTACCTCCTGTTTCAGGATCTGGAACTAACTCAGCAGTTGCTCCCCCAAAAGGACCAAAAACAGATCCAGCGGCTTCGAAATCTTGAATAGTTTCTTGTGAAAACCCAACTGTTGTGAGTAGTAGACTCATTAATAGTATAATTTTTTTCATGTTTAATTGTTTTAATGTTATTAGTAAATCCAAATATAGTTTAAACATATTTTAAAATTATCAAACAAAGCAATACAAAACACATACACTCGCAATTATACTAGCTCTTCATATCAGTATTGATAATTTTAACCTGTAAAAATTAATAATTTGAAAACTCTAAATTTTTGTTAAATAGATGTAAAAAAATAAAATGTATAGGAATTGTATAGCTAATTATGTTTAATGTTGTGTTTAATTTTATAAACATTTAATAGCCAAAACACTGTAAACATACCAAATTGTCAAAATAAAAGGTAAATACGTATGACAATACAAAAGAATCACTTTAACGGTAAGACACTGTGGAAACGAACAGATTCATAATGACGCATACCTATACAATGAGGATTAATAATGACTCCTAATGTAAACCAAAAAAAAGAAGCTTCCATTGCTGAAAGCTTCTTTGAAATTAAAGTTGGTGGATTAGTGTCCCTTAATTCACAAGCAATTTTTTTGTAACTGATTTTGTTCCTTGATCCATTTTAACAAAATAAACTCCAGGATATAAACTAGAAATATTCAACTCTGACTTTACCGTTTGAATAGGAATGACTTGTTTGCCTAACAAATCATATACAGAAACTCTTAAGAGCTCGCTTGAAGCAGTTGAAAATTTTACAACACCTTTGGCAGGGTTCGGATGCATTTTTACAGAGTTTATTAGGTTGTCATCCAAACCTGCGGTTGAGGCATTTGCTGTAATCTTAATTTCCGAAAGTGAAACATCCACATCTCTTGTAACTACATACATTAGTGCAGAATTATAAGTGTTGGTAGCATGAGTCGGAATAGTAACGGTATACACTGTTTCTGCTGAATTAGAAGCTAATAAAGAAACATTAGAAGTAATTATAGCAGGATCCACGTTTGGATAAAGATTTGCTTCAAACCTGAAATAAACTTCGGCATCAGCAGCTACGGTACCCTTAAAGGAAACTTCACCTCCATTTGGGAAGGACAATGGATAAATACTGGCGTTGTTGTTGGCAAATCCTGCCCAGCTCTGTGCTCCTGTAGGAAACGTAAAGGTTTGAGTATAAGTTGTACCATCAAAAGTTCCATCATAGACAGGATAATACGTGTCAAGAACAGTTGTTCCATCTGTGTCATATTTCAAGATTTTTATTTCAGAAAGAACAACATCCACATCTCTTGTAACTACATACATTAGTGCAGAATTATAAGTGTTGGTAGCATGAGTCGGAATAGTAACGGTATACACTGTTTCTGCTGAATTAGAAGCTAATAAAGAAACATTAGCAGTGACTATGGCAGGGTCCACGTTTGGATAAGGATTTGCTTCAAACCTGAAATAAACTTCGGCATCAGCAGCTACTGTAGCCTTAAAGGAAACTTCACCTCCATTTGGAAAGGACAATGAATAAATACTAGCGTTGTTGTTGGCAAATCCAGCCCAGCTCTGTGCTCCTGTAGGAAACGTAAAGGTTTGAGCATAGGTTGTACCATCAAAAGTTCCATCATAAGTTGGATAGTAGTCCGTTTGTGCCATTGCTATGTTTATAGAAATCAATGCAATAAGGAATAAAGTAATTTTTTTCATAATAAATAAATTTTAGGGTTAAGTCTCAATATTAAGAACCCGCCCCCTTGATGCACTAATTTTTAACCACAACAAAAAATATACATTTAATAATTTTATGCTTAAAAAATGATATAATTACCAAATTAACCTGTATAAAATGCGAATAATTTAAATAAATTGCATTTTGCAATAAAAATTAGCAAACTAAAAATCAAGGCAGTGTTGTAGTTATGTATAGTTAAACAAAAACTTAAAACTTGTATTTAAATTAGAGAATTTGAGGCATTTCGGAGAGTTTGAGAAATATCGGAGAATTTTCATTAGTTTTAAAGCATCTTAAAACAGTCTTAAATAATAAAACATGAGCAATACTTATTATGAGCCTTCCGACTTACGGAAATTTGGAACCATTACAGAATGGAGTGAAGAACTCGGAAAAAAATTCTTTGACTATTATGGGAGTGTCTTTGAAGAGGGAGCACTCAGCGCCCGTGAGAAATCGCTGATTGCCTTAGCGGTATCGCATGTTGTTAAATGTCCCTATTGTATAGATGCTTACACACAAGATGGTCTCAAACGAGGCATCACTAAAGAAGAAATGATGGAAGCAGTCCATGCCGGAGCTGCCATTGAGAGTGGAGCAACACTCGTACACAGTGTACAAATGATGAATAAGTACAAAAAATTATCCATGTAATTTATGAAATTAAAGTCTCTGAAAAAACGTGAAAATGAACTTGCCAATGCCAAACGTCAGTTAGAAATTTTATCCAATGGAATCTTTCAGGATGAGGAACTCCCTACCTTTCGTTCGAAATTAAAAACTCTAAATCTGTTTCCATTACAACCAAAAACGTTAGAAATCCTACAAATTAATGTAGGATATATGTGTAATCAAGTTTGTGCCCATTGCCATGTCGATGCTGGTCCTGACCGTAAAGAAATCATGACCCGTGAAACGATGCAACAATGTTTGGACGTTATTAAAGACACCGGTGCACATACACTCGACCTTACAGGCGGTGCTCCCGAAATGAATCCACTTTTTAGATGGTTTGTAGAAGAAGCCACCAAAGTTGGTGTGAAAGATGTGATTGTACGTTCCAATTTGACCATCATTACCGCCAATAAAAAATACAACGATTTACCTGAGTTTTTCAAAAAACATAAGGTACATGTCATATCCTCTATGCCACACTGGACGGAAGGAAAAACAGATCAACAACGTGGCGATGGTGTTTTCAATGCCTCCATTAAAGCCTTAAAAATGCTAAACGCAGTCGGCTATGGTATGCCAAATTCTGACCTCAAACTCGACTTGGTTTACAACCCCTCAGGTGCCTTTTTACCAGGAAACCAGGCGGCCCTAGAAGCGGATTTCAAAAAAGCGTTGTCCGAAAAATTTAATATTCACTTTCATAATTTATTTTCAATTACCAACCTACCTATCAGTCGTTTTTTAGACTACCTTATAGCGTCTGAAAATTATGAGGATTATATGTATAATTTGGTAGAAGCATTTAATCCCGCCGCTGTGAACAATGTGATGTGCACCAATACCCTATCGGTAAGTTGGGATGGATGGCTCTACGATTGTGATTTTAATCAGATGTTAGAATTAAAAGTTGACAGTCCTATTCAACACATTCGTGATTTTAATAAAAAAACCCTTAGTAAACGTACTATTTGTATTTCGCAACACTGCTATGGCTGTACGGCTGGCGCAGGAAGTAGCTGCCAAGGAACAGTCGTCCAATAAAATGAAGCACTTAATTTTTTTACTAATAGGCCTATTATGCGTCAAGAGTTTTAGTCAGGACGCTATTAAAGAGGTATTGAATAGATATAATGACCATTCTGTAGCTTATATTACTGTCGATGAGCTCAAAAAATTAACAACACAACCCCTTCTTTTTGATACACGTGAACATGAAGAATATGACATTAGCCATTTAAAGGATGCTATCCACCTGGGATTTAATGAGCTTGATTTTTCAAAAAGCACGAGTTTGCCTAGTGACAAAAATACCACGATTGTCGTGTATTGTTCTCTAGGAATCCGCTCTGAAATCATTGGCAAACAGCTCATCGCGGAAGGCTATACGAAAGTTTACAACTTATATGGCGGCATTTTTGAATGGGTCAATAAAGGCGAAAAAGTTTACGACAACAAACAAGAAACTCAAAAAGTACATGCGTATTCAAAATATTGGGGAAACTACTTATTAAATGGAACTAAAATATATGAATAAAAGTCTGATTCTTGTTTTTGTGAGAAACCCTGAGTTGGGAAAAGTCAAAACACGGCTTTCTAGAACCATCGGAGACAACGCTGCCTTAAAAATATATACCATTTTACTTGCTCATACTGAATCTGTACTAAATTCCATGCCAGTAGATAAAGTTGTATATTACTCTGAAGAAATTCAACAAAACGACTTGTGGAGTGAGAAACTTTATCAAAAAAAACTTCAAAAAGGGTCCGATTTAGGAGCACGTATGCAAAACGCCTTCGAAACAGCTTTTAAGGAGTTGTATGAAAAGGTAGTAATTGTGGGAAGTGATTTATTTGATTTGAACACAACTCATATTGAGGACGCTTTTCAGGCTTTAGAAAATCACGAGCTTGTCATAGGGCCATCGCTAGACGGAGGTTATTATTTATTAGGGATGAAAAAACTACATTCCGCTGTATTTAAAAATAAACTATGGGGAACTGACTCCGTTTTAGATGCGACTTTAAACGACTTAAAACAACAAACTGTTAAAGTTTTGGAAGCTTTGAATGACATTGATACATTTGAGGATTTAAAAGCACATCCAGAACTGTTAAAAACGATACTAAACGATGAAAAAATTTATTGAAGAAACCTCAAATTATCTCAAAAAAAAAGGGTTTGAGTCCCCAGAGGTCGGAATCATCCTTGGCACTGGATTGGGTCAACTTTTAAAGCACGTTAAGATCATTAAGGAAGTGAGTTACAATCACATTCCTAACTTCCCAACAGCAACGGTTGAGTTTCATAAAGGGAAATTAATCTACGGCATTCTTGAGGGGAAAAAAGTCATTGTCATGCAAGGGCGGTTTCATTTATATGAAGGCTATACCCTACAAGATGTCACCTATCCTGTACGCATTATGAAACACCTGGGTATTACAACCCTGTTAGTTTCCAATGCCTCTGGCGCAATAAATTTAGATTTTAAAAAAGGAGAATTGATGCTCATCGAGGATCATATTAACTTACAAGGTGGCTCTCCTTTAGCATTTAAAGGCGTCGAACATTTAGGGGAACGTTTTGTGGATATGAGTGCCCCTTATGATGCCACTCTCAATACCCATTTTGAGTCGATTGCCCTAAAAAATAACATCAAATTACACAAAGGCGTGTATGTGAGTGTGGTTGGACCACAACTCGAAACACGTGCCGAATACAAGATGCTAAAAATCATGGGGGCCGATGCCGTAGGAATGAGTACAGTTCCAGAAATTATTGTGGCAAATCATCTTAAATTAAAAGTAGCGGCTGTTTCTGTTTTAACCGATGAATGTGATCCTGAAAACTTAAAACCCATTGATATTACGGAAATTATTGAAATAGCTACAAAAGCCGAACCTGATATGATTACCCTGTTTAAAGAATTAATAAAAAAAATAGCATGAGTTACCTAGACACTACGCACGACGTTTACAAAGAAGCCGCCCTCAGTCCTGATATTGGACTCTGCTGTACCACCAACCCCATTTGGGAACTTCCAGGGCTGAAAATTCCAAAGATTATGCAAGAGATGAATTATGGATGTGGAAGCACCGTTCATGCCCGCGATCTAACCAATAATCCAAAAATATTATATGTGGGTGTTGGTGGCGGAATGGAATTGCTGCAATTTGCCTATTTCAGTCGTCAAAAAGACGGTGTGATTGGAGTGGATATAGTCGATGAAATGTTAGAGGCTTCCAAAAAAAATTTTACTGAAGCAGAAGCCCTAAATTCTTGGTTCAATAAAGATTTTGTGAGTCTCAAAAAAGGAGATGCGCTCAACTTACCCGTTGAAGATAACAGCATTGATGTGGCAGCACAAAATTGTTTATTTAATATTTTTAAGGTTGAAGACCTTAAAAAAGCCATTTCGGAAATGCATCGCGTCTTGAAACCTCACGGGAAATTGGTAATGAGTGACCCTACCTGTGAGCAGCCCATGAACGACAGGCTTCGGGAGGACGAGCGTCTTAGAGCTTTGTGTTTGAGCGGAAGTATTCCAATTGCTGAATATGTGAAGATGCTCACAGATGCCGGATTTGGAACCATCGAAATAAGAGCTCGAAAGCCCTATAGAATTCTAGACCCCCTTCATTACAATACAGAAGAATTAATTTACATAGAATCGATTGAAGTTGCTGCCATCAAAGACCCAATGCCTACAGACGGGCCATGTGTTTTTACAGGAAAAGCAGCGATATATTACGGCAAAGAAGCCTTTTTTGACGATAAGGCAGGTCATGTTTTAGTGAAAAACCAACCCTTAGCCATTTGTGACAAAACCGCTGCAGCCCTGACAAACTTAAATCGAAACGACATCTATATTAGCGACTCCACCTTCCATTATGATGGTGGAGGTTGCTGTTAACCTACACAATTCATGAAACAGATCTCCTTTTTAATTTGTGGTTTACTTCTGTGGTTTTGTACTGCCAGTGCTCAAACTATAGACCATTCTAAATGGACGGATGTTTTACAAGTTTATGTTGCTAAAAATGGAAGCGTAAACTATAAGGATTTACAAAATAATCGAATAGTTTTGAATGACTACCTTAATGATTTAGCCTCAAATTCTCCCAAAGACAACTGGAGTAATGCCGAAAAAAAAACCTATTGGATCAATGCTTATAATGCCTATACAATTCAACTGATTCTAGATAATTATCCTCTTAAAAGTATCAAAGATATTACCGACCCATGGAGTCAAACTTTTTTTAAAATCAACGGTAAAACGATGTCTCTCAACACTATTGAACATAACATCTTAAGACCTATGGGCGATCCGCGAATTCATTTCGCCATTGTATGTGCATCAGAGTCGTGCCCAAAACTTTTGAATTATGCTTATGAGGCCGAGACTTTGAACGATCAATTAGATCAAGCTGCAAAGGAATTTATAAACGACGCTTCAAAAAATAATATAACAGCCTCTCAAATTACTATTTCAAAAATCTTCAAATGGTTTAAATCTGATTTCCCAACAGGAACTGCTTTTATTAACTACCTAAATAATTACAGTACGTTGAAAATACACCCCGACACAAAAATTAACTATCAAAGCTATAATTGGTCTCTGAATGAATAGGATCAGTATCATTATACCTGTTTTAAATGAAGCCAAAACTATAGGAGTCTTATTGGACTATTTGGTCCAAAATTCGAACGATACCTTAATTTCAGAAATATTGGTTGTAGATGGTGGCAGTACAGATGGGTCTCAAAAAATAGTCTCTGAACTTTCTAAGACGCACCCTAATATCATTGGATTAAACAGTCCTAAAGGACGGGCAAAGCAAATGAATTTTGGAGCATCACAATCCAAAGGCAGCGTTTTGTACTTTTTACATGCAGACTCTATACCGCCAAAAAACTTTGACCAATATATTTTAGAAGCCATAGATACAGGAATAAAAACAGGTTGTTTTAGAATGAAATTTGACAGCTCCCATTGGTGGTTACAGCTTGCAGGATGGTTTACACAATTTAACTGGCAATCATGCCGTGGAGGGGATCAAAGTTTATTTATAGAAAAAACAGCCTTTGAAACCATAGGAGGGTTTAATGAAGATTTTGTAATTTATGAGGATAATGACCTGATTTACAGGCTATATAAACAGTACGGTTTTAAAGTACTTCCGTATTGGATAACAACATCATCTCGAAGGTATCAAGCTAATGGTATTTGGAAATTACAATTTCATTTTTGGATGATTCACCTAAAAAAAATCTGTGGAACAACTCCAAAAAAATTAGAAGCGTATTATGTAAAATATATTCACTAACTTTATAACTAATAAATAGCCTTTAGAGTTTAATATTATCTTCAAATTACGACCCCCCAAACCTCTTTAATATGGAACACATCGCAATTATTGGAAATGGAATTTCGGGTATTACTGCAGCACGGCACATCCGAAAACGTTCTAATAAAAAAATTACCGTCATTTCTTCCGAGACAGATTATTTTTTTTCAAGAACAGCATTGATGTATGTCTATATGGGACACATGAAATTTAAACACACACAACCTTATGAAAATTGGTTTTGGAAAAAAAATGACATTACCCTCAAAAAAGGATTTGTAAAACAAATAGACACGGCTCAAAAAAATCTTATTTTTTCG
>Ga0233438_10003743_pt1 | contig 13846 bp, 5 predicted proteins | sample SI_123_September_FD_182720 | JGI IMG/M metagenome (GOLD analysis project Ga0233438, IMG submission 182720) | Seawater microbial communities from Saanich Inlet, British Columbia, Canada - SI_123_September2016_10_MG | ecosystem: Environmental > Aquatic > Marine > Inlet | place: Canada: British...
TGCCTAAATCAAGACATCATGGCGAAGAGCCCCCCAGCCCGGTTGCATCACTCATGCGACAACAGCAGGTTGTTATCGCTCCAACAAAGTATTCACTTACGCATACCCGTGCAGTACGACAAGCTGTTAGAGATGGTGCAAGAGTTGCTACAATGCCTGGAATGAATGTTGAACTCTATACGGAAGGAGGTATGACTGCTAACTTCCAAGATGTTAAGCGGAGAATTTCCAACATAGGTACACTATTGCGACGTCGAAGAATCATAAACGTCAAATCCGAAGCAGGCACTGATGTTACATTTGAGGTAAGTTGGAGAGATTGGAAACTCGATGACAATGGAATCTGTAATCGTCCAAGGATGCTGATGAATTTGCCAGCGGGTAAAGTGTTTGTTCTTCCAAAAGAAGGCACGATGAATGGGATCATCGTAATTGATGGATCCTGGGATTCAACGCTTATTGATGAGCCGATTGAATTTGTTATTGAAAATGGAACTGTCATTGACGTTAAGGGCGGAAGTCTAGCTGCAAATATTCGCCAATCCTTTGGAGAAGTCGCCAAGAAACTAAAATCGAAAGATCGTGAAAATGTCTGGACAGTTGCTGAATTTGGATTTGGAATGAATCCAAATGCCAGACTTGTTGGAAATGTCTTAGAAGATGAGAAGCGTCTTGGTAGTTGTTACTTCTCAATCGGAGATAACTCTCGATTGGGTGGAACCTCGAACGTTGGAATACACATTTCAGGAGTTTTAGCAGAACCATCCGTCTGGTTAGACGACACATGCATCACAGAGTCTGGAGTATTCCTCCCAAGTAACGATTAGCGATGTGCACTTGCATTCATATTCCCACATATTGGGCAAAATCGCCAATATGGATCGAGACCAATACCACATCCTCTACAATGGATACCTGAGCGTATTGTTGGCTGAATATTCATTCCTGGCTGTTGCTGCATAGGCTGTTGCTGTATAGGCTGTTGCTGTATAGGCTGTTGCTGTATAGGCTGTTGCTGTATAGGCTGTGGTTGTTGAGGTTGCTGTATAGGCTGTTGCTGTACAGGCTGTGGTTGTTGAGGTTGCTGTTGCCATCCTGCTTGAGGTGCTTGAATACCAGGAGAGGGAACAGATTGTTGTTGATTCTGAATTGGGCGACGCACAGGAGCAACTGGTCGTGGAAGACTTGACATCGATTCAGCAGCACCGGATGAAACAAATTCACTCAGGGTGACTTCTCCGTCACCATCAGTATCTGCAGATTTGTGAAGTTCTTCTGCTTTTTCAAGAGGTAGGTTTGCAGCGACAGCTAATTCTTCAACAGACAATGCTCCTGATTCATCGACATCTGCTGCAATAAATCGTTCTGCATCACTTACCCATTCTTCTTCTGGTTCTTCGAGGGCAGGTTCCTCGACAATCACTTCTTCAACAATAGGTTGCTGAATCACTTCTTCCACTTCAGGAATGAGTTGTGTTCCAAAGGCTCCTGAAAATGCATCTTGAGTCGCAAGATCAGCTTCGATTTCATTCTTAGGTGATTCTTCTTCAACGACAAAGGTATCAACAGAAGGAAGAGGAACGGAAGCGGATGGTGTTTCGTCTTCAACAGTTGTTGGGAGAGGAACAGATTGTGTACTTGGGAGAGGGACTGAAACTGGTTCTTCTGCAACCACTTCAGGAACCGGGGTGGGCTTCACAGGTTCAGAAACAGGTACGTCTTTCTTTTCTTGCACAGGCATAGACAATCCTGCCTCGATGGTTGCTGGTTCAGCGTTTCCGCTTGCAAGAAGAGAAATTGGGAGGGCATGACCCGCTACATCAAGAGATGATGCCGATTCAGCAGCAAGGGTTTGGATTTTCTCAAGGTTAGCAGATGGGTTTGACATCATATCCTGAATGGATGTCAAGTAACGATCAACTTCAGATTCACCACCGGTTGCATACCCAATTGCCAAGATTTTCAAAAATTGCATCGGATCGAACAGAATAGCGATTGAATCAATCACTTCTGCTGTCGCAAGAGGATGTGGCGGGTTCGTTGCACCAGTTGAATCGGATTGCCCCGCGAACACGAGCATGGGATCTGGAAGCGACATAAGATTGAGATGGCCAAAGATGAGGAAATAAATCTCCCCTCCCTCACACTGAAGACGTTCGCTTGCTGCTTCAAAATTAAATTCACCCGGTTGTAAAATGACATCTGAAAGATGTTCAAGTGTCTTAGATAAGGCCTGTTTAGAATCCATATCCATGAGTTGTTGAAGGACGTCTGAGGATTCGGTTACACCAAAATATGCAGCAGCATCATCGACAGCGATCCCTTCAGGGAGAGCGGCTCCTTCTGGTACTCCATCTGACATCTATTTCCCCTCCCCGAGTTGTCCAAACATGTCATGTTTTTGAGTCTACTGATTATCGATTACGAGCAAGATCGAAGATTGCTCTCGATTGTTGAGCAGTCCAACCAGTCTCTTGAAGTTGCATGAGGATGGTTCGTTCTTGCTCTCCATCACCAAGTCCAGTAACCACCCAATCCACAGCAGCCTCTCTGTCATCTTCTTGCCAATCTTCGAAGAGAGACATGTCCACTTCAATACGAGCTTTGCGAACTTTCTTCTGAGGCTTATCTCCAACAGATTGTGATGATAGACCGGTGGACGATCCAACTGGCTTCTTGCCTGCAGAAACTGGGTGAGAAGTTCGTTTAGGGCCACTTGGAGCACCTCCTGGTGGACCACGTGAAGGGCCGGTTTTAGCTCCTGGTGGACCACGTGAAGGGCCGGTCTTGGCCCCTGGTGGACCACGTGAAGGGCCGGTCTTGGCTCCTTGTGGACTACGTGAAGGGCTGGTCTTGGCTCCTGGCGGGCCTTTGGAAAGACCTGTCTTGGCTCCTGGAGGTGGGCGTGAGAGGGGTGCTGCTCTTGAGTTGGAATTGAAAGAAAAATCACTATCGCCCTCATCATCGCCAAAGAAGTCATCGTCTTCATCTTCATCGTAATCGTATCCACGGCTTCCGAGTGATCTCAAGACCAATCCAATGATGAGGAGTACAAGAACAAGCCCGCCGATAATACCGCCAAATGCGATGAGAGACATGCCGAATACAGTTGTTTGCTCATCAGAGCCTCCTTGGTTTGGTAATGGACAACCGTCTTGATACCCATCGTCTCCTTTAGGTTCTTCAGGACAATTATCGAGAAGGTCGTTTATACCGTCACCATCAGTATCTCTTTCACTCTTGGAGCATCCTTCATCATCAACATTTGTGGTCGATGAATTTGGACATTTGTCTGGAAGTATTGCGTTAGCCACAAATTCGCCAGGCCATTCTGAATCTCGGGTTGCATTCCATTCTGGATTGTTCCAGTTGTCGCCGTACCCGTCACCATCAGAATCATTCCATTGAGTTGCATCGCCTTTGAACTTGTCTCGACCATACTCATCTGCCCATCCATCTCCATCATCTAAGCATCCTATTTCGAGGGGGTCAAGATATGATGTTCCGAACTCTTGTGGACAGAAATCTGAATTGTTCGCCCCATCGAAATATATTCCCACTGTTCTCGAATTTGATGAGGAATTCATGAAAAGTTCTGGATAATTATCTCCAAAACCATCGCCATCAACGTCAGACCACTGAGTTTCATCCCATGGGAATGCGTCACCTTGTTGATTAATTCTTAATCCGGTTTCATCATCAATTTCATACGTGTACTTTCCAAAATAACCATCGTTATCTAAATCTTCATTCTGTTGCAATTCATCACAACCAAATTCATCGATAACAGTACCTGTGGAATTTGGACACTGGTCTTCAGGATCAAAGACTCCGTCACCATCTGTATCCTGTGTCAGCTGTTCAGAACTGCATCCATCTGAATCCACAGTTGCTCCTGATGTTGTGTTATCACACAAATCATCAGCATTTGATATTCCATCTGCATCGTCATCCAGTTGACTGTTCGAACATCCAGTTTCGTCAACAGTTGAACCAAGTTGCGTATTAGGACATGAATCAACATCGTCATAGACTCCATCCCCATCAAGATCATCTTCGGATACGAACGGGCATCCATCACCATCAGTTCCACCCAATACTCCGTATTGGAACGGGCAATCATCAGCATTGTTCCCAGTTGCATTATCGCCGAAACCATCTCCGTCATAATCAAGGAATTGTGTAGGGTCAAGAGGGAAGTCATCATCTGTATTCGCCCAACCATCAAGATCACTGTCTGGGCAACCTGGAATAGGGTCTGTTGAGGTCCCGAATAAATTAGGGCACCCATCCAAAACCAATCCTCCATTATATGCTACAGGGTTAACACTCGACTGATTTCGTAATGTCACATTTACATTGCAGCCATTCAAACCAATCGTGTCGGATAGGTTACTATCCCCACAATAATCTTCTATGTTGATGACGTCATCGCCGTCATCGTCCCCTGTCCTGTTTGCTTCATTCCAGAGGTCTGTCCACCTGTCGGGGTGGCCATCTGAGTCATTATCTTCGGCAGCAGCGTAGTTGTCCGGGAAGGAATCTCGATTTGTTGCTCCAATCGTTCCATTGTCGCCGTATCCGTCACCATCACTATCCGCCCATTGAGTTGGGTCATTGACCCACAAATCTGCACCGTCTTCAGTGTCCCAATTTATCCCGCCAACATTTGATGGATCGCTTGAGCCGTCACCATCGCTGTCTTCACATCCGTTACGGTCTCGATAAGATGTCCCGTAATTGTAGGGGCAAAAGTCGCCTGTAATGAGATCGCTTTCGTTATCCCCGAAACCATCGTTATCGTAATCTTTGTATTGACGAGGATTGAATGGGAATTTATCTCCCGGACTCGGTTCGATATTCCCTGCAAGGCCGAAGATAGCGTCACAACAATCTGGACCATAGTTATCGCCAATTCCATCGCCATCACTATCTTGGACTTGCTTCCAATTTTGTTGATATCGGTCACCGTAGATCCAAGTTCCGTCATTGTTAGACCAACCATCCTCATCGTAATCAGGACAGCCATATCGGTCATGGATAGAGCGCCCTGTAGCCGTTGGGCATGCATCGATGAGGTCTGCGAAGCCATCTCCCTCAAAGTCCACACAGCCATGTGTGAAGTATTCAGATGGTCCATTTTCACTTGGGCATTGATCTGATAAAGGACCGTTTGGATTGTCGCCAAAACCATCTAAATCTGCATCAGCCCATTGATCGCCTGTGTATGGTAAGGCATCAAGTGAATCAAAAATCATGTCCCGATCAGAATCGAGATAGAGACGAAGCATATCGACATCCTCGTCAAGAATATCGAAGTATGAGAGTATAATCGTTCCATTCGAATCGACTAACGAAGAAAAGTTCTCGTTGGTATAGACGTTCTTCATCTCATGAGAAGACCAGCCAACTACGTCGTTCTTGGTGGAGAGGGTGTTGTTTATTGGGTTCATTGTATTGACACGTAGTGTATCTGTACCAGGGGTTGATGTGAACAAGATGAGCCCTGAATCCGTTGAAACAAGGTCCCAGGTTCCTTTATTGCCAGCAACGAGATTGCTCATTGCATTATCAACAGAGTTCAACCATGTATTGTTGCCTGCGATGAGCGTCGATTGGCGTTCATAGAGAGGGTGTTCAAGCCCTCGAATTGCGAGATACAACGAATCGCCATGGCTGGTGCATGAAAGGTCAGGTGAGCCTGTCAATTGGTTAAGGGCCCCAGATCCGATCTCTGATTGAGTTACACTCCTCCATGCCATAGATGAGTTGTTTCGTTCATGTATTCTGAGGAAATGACTGGAATCAATTGAAGCGATGATAACATCTCCATCTGGAGCCGAGCACATCGAAATCTCTGTATTCCCGTCTGTTAAACCAACCAAGGTTTGCGAAGAACCTGTATTGAGATCAATGACTTGCAGTTCGAATGCACCACTGTTGTTGACTGTTGTTGCAAGCATTGAGGTACCGTCCCAAAGCTGTGTTGTTACGGCTTCATTTCCGACTGCCAAACCTGACGCGAGTATCGTTGAGGTCGTGAATCCAGATTGTGTCTTAACAATGTGTTGAATCCGATCAAGCTCGGAATCTCTCGTGAGAATATGCATATCTGACCCGTCAAACCATAATGATGGAGATGAGGTGAGATTTGCGGTACCAAGTTCATCACCCGACCACCCATTTGGTTTGGACGAGTCTTCTGTGCTGTAGTACAACTTAGGAATCGTGTCATGTGAATAGACAACGTGGAGGTCACCATTCGAATCGACGGCAGAGGCAGGATTGGTTCCAAATTCACTTAGTGTGCGGATGTCTTGATGAAGAGCGGTCCAAGCAGTGGATGTTCTGAATAAGAAACCAGAGAGCTCGCTTGTCTCTGAATTTACGGTTTCACCCTCCAATCCAGTATCATAATAGAGCAAGTACGGCTTTCCAGATGCTGAGGACTCAAATTGGATACTAGCAACGTGAGATTCTAGCATTACTTCAGAAACCCAAGAACCACCTGGAGAGCCGTCCCCAACGTGCTCAAGGTGATTCAGCGAATGTTCTCCATTGGCTTGATTCTTGTCGAGAGCAAACATCATTGTGGTTTCTCCACGATCGGATGTTGCGAGACGCAAATCACTCATTTCACCGTCAAAAGAGAATGTGCTTGTATCAAAATCTTGTTTGGATACGACGACGACGTCAACACCGTAAGTTGTGCCTCTGGATTGGTTTCTTACAGTGTAAAGTAATTCGATTGTACCATCAGCATTAGAATCAAAGTTACCTATCGTGACCAATCCGAGATGTTGGGGTTGCACTCCTGTTTGAATGGTCTCAGGCGTGCTTTGGAAACCACTTGCTGAACCAAGATACAATTCGAGGAGACCGGCTGGCGTAAAGCCAGAACTTGAGCCAATCATTGTATCCATGTATCCGTCGTCATTGATGTCTCCAACGCTTTCAAACATCCAACCGAGTCGCTGATTCATACTTCCTCCACTTGTCCAATTTGCGGTTGAAGTAAAGTTTTCGATTGGACCACCATAGAAAAGATGAACCTTTCCTGAGAGAATATCCCCTCCCAAAGGTGCGAGTTCCTGAAGAATCAGTTCATCCATTCCGTCGTTGTTGATATCATCGATAATTTCAACAACTGTACCAAACATTCGTCCTTGGGATAACACTTGAATCTCGTTATCTGGAGTTGAAGAGAATCCTGAGGCTGAACCATAGAACACCTCAATTGCAGAATAACCTGTTGGAGAAGATTCTGACCCCGTATTAGAGACAACAAAGTCTCCGAATCCATCGCCATTGAGATCTCCACCACTTGACATCGACCTGCCAAAATACGATCCATCTGTTGATTCGGTGATGTTGGATTCCCATAAAAGACCAGTTGGCGTTCCAGCGAAGACAGAAAGTCGACCGCTTGATTGTGCTCCATCTGTCCAATTGGATTGAAGTGCAACGAGATCTGAATGAGAATTGCCGTACATGCTATCAATAACTGAGAGTGAGGAGCCAAGCATCTCTTCATCGTCAGCGGAAGCATTCCAAATCAAATCGTAATCTGATTGGGATTCAGAACTCCATTCATACATAGCGATACGGCCGTGATTTGATTCTCCCACACGGGACGTATTGTCAAATCCAGAGGAACCGATAACAAGTTGGGAATTTCCATTGCCTTTGAAATCTGCAACAGCAATATCGCTGCCAAAGTATTCTGTATTTTGGGTTCCTGTCTGGACATGCGCATTGCCTGTATCCAACCCTGTTGCGCTTCCAAAGACGGTTACTACACGCCCATTTGATGTCAATCCGCTGCTTGAAGCAGTTGGTTGTGCCATGATCACATCATCAAAACCATCAGCGTTTATGTCTGTAGAAAGAATCGTTCCTTCTTCCACATCTGGATAGAGTCCGTACACGGAATCAGGAGTTGTTGAAATACGACCTGTTGATTGGCCTTCTAGACTCTTGAAGATCGAAAGTTCCGTTATTCCATTTGAAAAAGTAGTTGTAGCGATTTGAGCTAAGTCATTGCCATCGAGGTCAAGACCAAGTGCAGTGTGGACATCAGCACCTCTTGCAAGAATTTGGGTTGTGATTTCCGAACCATCTATTTGCAGCCTCACTGCTTCTTGAGAGCGAGTGTAAGCGACGTTAACAATCCCGGTTGAATCCATCTTGAGGTCGAGTTCAGAACCGACTGGACCTGAATCGAGGATACTGTGATACCAACGCGTTCCGCTGTTGTTTACTTGCCATAAGACACCTGTTGCGTTGCGTACAACTGCAAATTCTTGACCATCAGGAGTAAGTGCGAGTTCGATTGAAACTGGTTCGATCCCTTCAACGATTGTTCTTTTCAGCCAGATGTCTGAGACGGTGTAGATCTGTCCTTTGAAAGCCAGTCGTGCCATTTTCAGATCGTCACCATCAGCATACACCGAACGAGGGCGTTCTGATTCATCGACTGCAACAGAACATCCGATAAGACCAGATGTGGTCGATACCGTATCGATAAGAGAAGTGGTGAACTCTCCGCTTGAGTTTCTCGTACCCATGTATACTGAACCTGTTGAATCCATCCAACACAGGTAGACTGTTCCGTCTTCAGTGAGATACATGTCTGGTTCGCTAAGATCAGTGGAAGCGTTATCATGCAACATTTCAGTCATCCAATTATCAATTGATGAATCTTGGCGGACGGCAAGATTTGATAGTCCTTCAATATCTAAGTTCTGCCCAGCGAGGTCATGGCCAAAAGACAGTGTTCCCGGGAGGGTGTCCATAGGCTTCGATGCATCCTCTAATGCAATCGATTGTGGATTGAAATCACCCCCCATTGGAGCAAAAAGTTGCACCATCATGAGGAGGGTCAAAAGGGTCGCAAGGACTCTCTTTCCAGACGTCGGACCCCTGCGCATGATTGTGTTAGAATCTTCAACGTTCTAAACCATTGTCCGAGGTTGATTCTTCAACATGCAAAAATCGCTTCACCCATCAGGTCAAAAACTAGGATGAAATGGGTGTTTTATGAGAGACGTTCTTATCGTTGGGAACGGCGATTCTCCCTCTGGTTTTGTCTTGGATTTTTTTGTTTCAAAATCAAGTACAATTATTGCTCTTGATGGCGCTGCTGTTACCCTTCAAAAACAACAGATTAGGCCGGATGTGATCATCGGAGACATGGACGGTCTGACATCAGAACAACTCGATGTATTTCACTCCCAAGGAATCGAAATCATCCATGATTCAAACCAAGATACAAGCGACATTTCGAAGGGCTTAGCGTGGAGTAAAGAACATCACCCAGGCAAGCAAATCGATGTCATTGGCATCAGCGGAGGGAGATTAGATCATCAACTCGCCGCATTTTCGGCACTTTTTGAATGCCAAAGTGATGCCCACCTCCACATTGAGGATTGGATGGTTGTAAGAGTAACAAAAATACCAATCCACTACAGAACAATGAAGGGCAAGAACATCAGTTTGATTCCCTTTGGAGAAGTATCTGGAGTCATCTTAAGCGGTTGTAAATATCCCCTCAATAGTGAAAATCTTTCATCGGGAACAAAAGGAATACACAATGAAGCACTTGGACAAGAAATCACAATCTCATGCCAACAAGGTGACCTCTTACTCTTGATCAGTGCTTGAAGGAGGTAGGAAATTCCTCAACATTTCGCTGTACTCTTCCTGCTCATCCCATGCTTGTGAACGCTGGTCGACACGAGCCTTTTCACGAGTCTGCTCTAAACCACCCCAATCCTCGATAAGTCCAAGTTTTAATGCAGCTTTTGGAGTGTATCCTGGAAGGAAGTTTCTCCATAGAAATGGAATACGTCCAGGCGTAACAGTGTTAACAGCACGAACAATGGAAGTGTTGCATGTTTTGAATAAAGTGTGATAGAATTCTGGCCGTTGTGTGAGTTGGTTCAGACGATGTGACATTTGTACAATCATTTGTCGTTCTTTGTCAGGTGGCGTAACGACTCGATACATATGGACTATGTTCCCCCTCCCATGAGTCCTTAATTGGGTCACATCTCGTTCGAAACCAAGGAGGAGATACAACTCATACGAACGCCAAAGTCCGGTCCAAGGATGGTATTTTTTCCCCTTCACTCGGCGTGCTTCGAACGAAAAGGAGAGGCATGTACCGTCCTTAAACTCAAACGTAAGGTAGGTATGAGACATGCCTTTGAATGAGTGGAATTGGTCTACAACGAACCAAATGTGCTTGATTTTTTCAGAATCAACTTTTATTTCATCCGCCCATCGCTCATCTCGATCTCTGGTTGTTCTCCAGTGAAAGTCCCTCACATTTCGGAATGTAATCATTGAATCTTCAAACTCAGCTGATGAAATGAATTCACAGTCCGATTGCCAATCCGCATTCAAGCGTGGCTGTTTTGGCCGAACACGCGTCCACCAAAGCCATAATCCATGGAGTGACATCAACCCGATTAAACTTCCAAAAGAAATGAGAGTAATCAACAACCAGTCCTGCAAGGAATCACCAACGCTGCCAGATATTGAATGAAGTATCCCACCAATCGAGGGAGCCATCAGGATGCTTACGCCATAACTGACCCTCATCATCGTTCATGGTTGGAAGGCCTTCCGAGTCAGGAGTTCCATCTGCTAAAATTTGAGGAGGAGGGCCTAGTTCAGGCAACGCAAGCAACTCATCATGTTCCTTGATTCGAACAAGTAAGACGAAGACAACAATCGCAACAATGAGGCCTAAAGCTGCCATTGTATACCATCCAACTGCTTCGGTATTCGTATCAGCACCATAGGATTGACTTGGTAGGGCTTCTTGTTCTTCTACTGACAAATCAACTGCAGGTAGTCGGACGAGATTCACAGCTTCAGTGCTAACAATGTTCTCCAAATTCGTAACTTTGAGAATGATAAGGTGAACGCCTGCAGGTAAGGTTGAACAATCGAATACAGAGGTATTTGCGATGGTTCCTTTGAGCGTGGAAACTTCCCATGCCTTTTGGTACCAATTAAAATCTTCATTGGAATTCAATCCTTGTAGAGCCACAAGACATGGCCGATCTGTGGCCATTTGATTACCGGTCAGAAGTAATTCAAATTCTGGTGCTGGACGGTTCTGAATCGATAGGTTAAGCCATGATTCAGCAGTCTGGCCAAGTTCATTGCGATAGGTTTCCTTGAGCGAATACTGACCGGCTGGCCAATTGGAACAATCAATAGTTGTGGCATTATCAAGAACAGTGAATGGAGCCCCAATAAAGGTCTGCGTACCGATTGCACCATAACGAGGACCTGTTTCATCTGCAAACATTCGAGTTATTTCACACGAGGATCCTGTTTCTAGTGTGTCTGAACCAAATAATTCGAGCGCAAGCATCGGTGTCTGCAAAGAAGGAACCATGTCATATGTTGGTAATTCGATATTGGAAATCCGAACACCATTCATATCAAAGAAAGCCAAAACAAGTTCATGTTTACCGCTTGCCCAGGCGTCATAGGTCAGGCTTGCATTCGATTGGCCAGAAATCTCAGCCGTTGTTTTCTCAACAACCTCACGATCGTTGTGAGAAGCGATGAGTCTTATCTCAATGAACGTCGATGGTGATGTTGAATTCAAAATGATAACGACTCGAATAGCATCAATATCACCATCTTGATTGAGATCAAGTGTATCGTTTCGCAATGCAACAAGAGTGATGCCTGCATCAGATAATTCGGTTAATTCTCCTTCCGCAGATGCAGGGAGTGTTATCAAGGAAGCACTGAGCAAAACAAAAAGCATCAGTAAACAATTACGCAGATTCCTCACCCCCAGGAGCAGGTGGAAGAGGGATTGCCAAGTCTGGCAATGAATCAAGAGGGGGTTCTGTGGACATATTCTCGTTTGTTAAGAGGAAGTCTTCATCAAGGGTTTTTTCTTCTACTCTCAAAGTACGAGTGACAAGAGCCCCCGAAGCACCTAGAATAAATGCAATTCCGATAATGAGATAGGTCATCCAAGAAGCGGCTGGATCTTCACCCATGATGGCCAAAGCGGCGTTCCATTCACCGTATTCATTTGACCATCCATCATCATTCGAATCTTCACAACCTTGTACATCTCGAGTCGAGGTTCCAAAGAGTTCTGGGCAATCGTCTCGCATTGCACCAAGCGGAACATCACCAAACCCATCGGCATCGGTATCACGCCACTGAAGCGCTTCAGTAGGGAATGAATCGGCAGGTCCGTATGGGTGGGCCTCCCAATCATCTGTTGGGTCAGACCAGCCATCACCATCGGTATCTCTGCATCCAAGTCTGTCAAGAATTGATGTTCCTCGGATTGTTGGACAAGCATCTGCTTCGTTACCATCTTCTTCGTCCCCGAATCCATCTCCATCGGTATCTCTCCATTGGGTTGGTTCATGGATGAAGGCATCACCTAGGTTTGACCATCCATCGCCATCAGTATCTGGACAGCCCCATCGATCTCCACCAGCACTCGGTCCAACAGAGGTTCCTGGATGAGCTGGACAAACGTCAGCTGTTGTGCCTGAAGGATTATCTCCACGGCCATCTCCATCGGAATCATGCCATTGAGTGGAATCATCTGGCCATGCATCTGCCATACCTCCAGGACTTGCGAGCCAGTATGATGTAGGGTTAGACCACCCGTCCCCATCTGAATCGGGGCAACCCCATCGATCGAATGTTGATTCTCCGGAAGTGGTTCTACAACCGTCTCCTCGGTAAGCCAAACGCCATGCTTGTCCATCAAACCATTCGAGATTGTCTCCAAAACCATCACCGTCGGTATCATACCATTGCGAAGGATCACTTGAGAATGCATCTGCAAATCCTTCAGGATGTGGTATCCAGTCCTCTGTTGGGTCTGAGTAGCCATCTGAATCGGTATCTCGGCAACCAAGACGGTCAAATCTTGAAATCCAGCCACTTTCAACTTCTTCTGCATCTGAATTCAAGCAAACATCGCCTTCAAATCCACTTAGATTATCACCGTAGCCATCACCATCTGTATCACGATATTGGCTTGGAATCATTGGAAAATCATCTATTTGTGTAGCTCCATAGGTTTGATTATCGCCCCAACCATCGGAATCAGTATCTCTGAATTGGGTTGGATTATCTGGGAAATCATCAATGAGATTTGCTCCAATTGTTTGATTGTCCCCATAGCCGTCAAAGTCTCGATCACGCCATTGAGTTGGTTCGGTGGGAAACGCATCAGCTCCTTCGCTTGTGCTCCAGTTTTCACTTGGATCTGACCAGGCATCACCGTCTGCATCTGGACAACCATATCGGTCAGCAAAGGAAAGCCCAACTATGAACGGACAGGCGTCAGGTTGTTCAGCAGAAAGCAACCATTCCCCTATACCCCATGCAATATGTGTCTCGTTCCACATAGGGTCATCCCAATTATCCCCAAATCCATCGCCATCGGTATCTCTCCATTGAGAGGATTCGTACGGGAACGAATCTGCTAATCCATCAGGATGTGCATACCATGGTTCGAGCCCATCCAGACCGCCCGGGTCTGCATCAGAATACCCATCGGCATCTGAATCAATGCATCCAAAACGATCATCGGTGGAATACCCACGATTATCTGGGCAATGGTCAGGCTGATTTCCAAGGGCATTATCTCCGTACCCGTCGAAATCTCGGTCTCGCCATTGAGTCCCATCATTTTCAAAGGCATCTGCTCCATTTTGAACATCCCATCCAGAATCCTGGTCTGACCAACCATCGCCATCGGTATCAATACATCCTTTCCGATCATTTGTCGATGTTCCTACGATAAGATCGCAATCATCTTCATTGTCGATAAAACCAT
>Ga0233438_10003744_pt1 | contig 13844 bp, 8 predicted proteins | sample SI_123_September_FD_182720 | JGI IMG/M metagenome (GOLD analysis project Ga0233438, IMG submission 182720) | Seawater microbial communities from Saanich Inlet, British Columbia, Canada - SI_123_September2016_10_MG | ecosystem: Environmental > Aquatic > Marine > Inlet | place: Canada: British...
CCATCTCTGTTTATCCTCAAACGCCAAAAATCCGATCAATTGCAAGAGCAAGCAAATACTGATGCTGTCAGCAAGACCAAATTGCGTTTTGTGTTTCGCAAAGTGGGCGATCTCAGGTTTGTCGGCCACCTCGATCTCCAAAATCTTTTTACTCGTGCTGCTCGTCGCGCCATGCTGCCTATGATTTATACGCAAGGCTTCAATCCACAGCCCAAGCTGCATTTTGCTTGTCCTCTGCCCATTTTTCAGCAAGGCGTGCAAGAAGTCGGCGAAATAGAACTCTATGGCGAGCACACTCCTGCTGATTTTATGGAACGCATCAATGCTCAGATGCCTTTCGAGGTGCAGGTATTGCGTGCATCGATCGTACCGGCGCCCGTCCAGGGGCTAAAAGAACAATCTTTGCCGGCAATGGTCGGCTGGGCTACCTATCGCGCGAGTCTGGCCGAGCCTCTGGTGCTCAGAGCCGCGCAAGAGTCTCTCCAGGACTACCAACAGATTTTAGAAAATGCAGAAAAAGTCGTTGCTGATCTCGCTCAAAGCATAGATGCAACGCTGATGGCTGAAGCAGTGACCATCACCAAGGAAGACAAAACCAAAGAAATCAGATCTCTGATCAAATCCCTGAGACTCGATGAGCAAACCGCAAGCGGTCTGCCATCGGTTTCTTTCACGATCGCCACCGGCTCACAAGGGCACCTTAAGCCCAACGACTTGCTGGATCATCTAACAAACGCCAGCCAGGGTCGTCCACTTAACTGGCAGATCGAGAGACTGGAGCTTTTGGCCCATGATGGCAAATCGCTCCTCTATACAGCTCCGGATTTTCAACCGGAGTCGACCAATCAACTCTCCCTATCAAAAGGATCTTGAGGAAAATGCGCAAGGCAATCGTAATATCCGAACAAGACAGCATTGCGGCTCTTTTGGAGAACGACAGAGCTGTCGAGTTTTTTGTCAATCGAGGTGAATTACTCCTCGGAGATATTTATACGGCCTCTGTAGAAAACATCCTGCCTGGCATTGACGCTGCTTTTGTCAATCTTGGCAAAGACAAGATGGGCTTTCTCCATGCTAACGACGTCCCTGGTCAAGGGCCGCTCAAAGAACGTCTGGTACCTAAGCAAAAGCTCCTTGTGCAGATCACCAAGGAACCTACAGGCCATAAGGGGCCGCGTGTATCCACCGCCATTTCACTGCCAGGCAGATTTTTGGTGCTCGTGCCTGAAGAGCGGGGAGTCTCAATCTCCCGACGCATATCCGAAGCTCGCGAGAGAGCAAGGCTTAAAGCCGTGGTCAATCTGATGAAGCCTCCAGGCGTAGGTCTAATCATCCGTACTGAAGCCAAAGGGCAGGGCGAACAAGAACTCTTTGAAGATTTTGAGCAGCTCTGGGATCGCTGGCAGACCATAGTATCGGAAGCTGAAAGCTCGATCGGACCAGCATTGATATATCGCGACCAGGACCTGTTGTTTAGAGTCATCCGGGATGCCTATAGTCACGAAGTGACCGAAATCATTACAGACAGCCAGGAAGGCCAGAGAAGAGCGCAAGACTATCTGGCAGGTTGGGCTGGCAAGCAGACCAAAGTCGTGGTGCACCAGTCTGACGAACCGCTATTGGTGGCAAAGGGTCTCGACAAAGAGATCGAAATGGCTCTTTCAGATAGAGCCGAACTGCCTTCTGGCGGCCACCTCAATATCCAGCCTACCGAGGCTTTGACTGTCATCGACGTCAACTCTGGTCGCTTTACGAGTTCGCGTACTCAAGCCGAAACAGTGCGCCGCACAAATCTCGAGGCTGCCCAGGAGATCCCGAGACAATTGCGTCTGCGCAATATTGGCGGTATGGTCATCGTCGATTTTATCGATATGGACAGCCGCAAGGACCAGCAGCAGGTGTTAGAGGCTTTTCAGCGAGCACTCGAAGACGACCGGGCCAAGCCTCAAGTCGGTCAATTGTCTGATTTAGGGCTAGTCGAGCTGACTCGTAGACGTCAGGGACAATCACTGCGCGAGCTATTTTCGGTCAAGTGCCATGTCTGCATCGGACAAGGAGTTATTCCATCGCTCGAGATCGGTTCGGCAGAGCATCGCCGCATCATTTCTTTCCGTGTTCCCGAAGAGGATTCGCGCAAGGGTGGACGCAATCGCAATCGTGGTGGTCATGCTCTCAAATCTGCCTCGGCTCATTCGGGACGAGTTCATTTTGATGCGGATGTAGACAGCAATCCCAAGCACAAATATGCACAGACGAGTGCCGAGACCGAGTCCCATGCCAGTGCTCATGATCTCGATCAAGAGCACGATCATGATCTGGACGACGTACCAGAAGACATCCTTGCTCAAATGCCCGAAGATCTCCTCGATCAAAGAGCATCTGGTCAGACTATCAACAAAAAGATCCAGTTTGATGACGAGCACGAAGAAGAAGGTGTTGATCAGGATTTTAATCAAGATGAGCAAGCCCAGGAGCCTGCTTTTTCGGCTCAGCATTTTAGCGAAGAAGAAGAAAGCAATTTTGGGCAGGACCTTGCTTCTGATCTTGCAGCGCACGTCTCGGCAGTCGAATCCGTTTTTCAAGAAATGGACGCTCATGCACAGTCCAGTAACGATCAAGTAGCTGCTCAGTTGAGTCTAGATCTCAAGCCATTTGATCTGCATACTGGCGATCAAGGTGGGGACACTGCCGATAATCTCGAGCCGATTGAGACTGATGTAGTCGAAAATCAAGAACCTGCCGAGGACAAGCCAGGAGCCGAGGTAGATCCAGTAACAGGCGTGTACAGGCTCAAGCCCAGAGTACCGGAAAACGAAGATGCAAACGACAATCAATATGCCTTTGCTAATCCCAATCCTAATCTTGCTCAATCAGCCGAGCACGAAACCAATCCCAATCATGAACCGCAAAGCGAGTATGCAAGCGAGTTTACTGATTACTTTAAGAGGTCGGAGCACGAGTAAGGCTCTTGCTTAAATGGTCAAAAAAGTACTGCCCGATTCTTGATAGAGTCGGGCAGTGCTTTTAATAGGCTGGGATCAAAGATCACACAATCAATAGATCAGAAGCCGGTTTTTTTATTGCGACTCATGCCAAGACTGTAACCAAATCTGGTGCCCGGTGCCAACAAATCCGGACTGAGCATATTGGCTTGTATATCGACCCCGTTCTCGACCTGAAAGATACTCATTACTCGATCTGGATCTGTAGTAAAACTTTGCTCGTCTACAAAAAACGCACCGGCAAATTGGCGATTGTGGACAAAGACCAGGTAGTTGGATTGTGTCGTTTGGCTAGTGATAACGACGCATGCTGTACGTCCATCGTTTATAAATTGCTGCATCACATTGTTAAAATACGTCAGACTGTCGGCCTGGTATTCGGGTTCGACCGATACGCCTATAAATAGCGCAGACATGGCAAGGGTTACTGACTCAGGCAGATCATAGAGCAAGACCTGAGCGTCTTGGGCGTCGAGGTCATTGACCATTTTGACCAGAGAATCTTCGGTCGGCTTGACCTCTGGATCGTGCTTGCAACCATAAATGCACCCTACGACCTTGCCACGATAGAGCAGTGCAGCGGACCGAGATAGTCTCTCCTCGGATGTCAGTTTGACGCAGCCAGTCATCATGCGGCCTTCGACATGCATGGTGATCCATTCGATGTCGTTTTCGGCCATATTGATCTGCATCATGTTGTCGCGGCCTTCTTGATCGACAGGAGGCATGATCAGATCTATGGCGCGGCGCAGACGAAAATGCTTGGTAGGGGTGCGTTCTTTGGCAACTGAGTCCTGCCATTGAGATGGATCTTGCGGTGCACTGTATTGCTGATAATTGTTGTCTTGGACTGGTATCTGGTGCGTGCCGGTTTGAGACTGGGTCTGTGCTGCACCATATCCCTGGGTCTGTGCTTGAGTCTGAGTATTTTGGATATCTTCGAGCTGTTCTTGCCAGTTGACCGAGGACGACCTGGACAGGCTTGCGCCCTTGTCGATATTGGAAGACATCAAAGGCGAGAGCAAAAGCCTGTTTTTGTGCACGCAGACAAATTGGGCCAGGATCTCTTCGCCGGGCCTGAGAGGCGCAGGCGTGCGGATATAGCCGGCCAGATTGTCTTTGGTCACATGTACGACATAACCGTCGTCCTCTGGGCCTACCACCTTGCAGACTACATTTTGTCCCGGCTTATAACCTGTTACCTTCCAGGGATTGACTTTCGACATTGAATACCCTTACGCCCAAAAATACACACAAAAAGCACACTATCGCTTTATAAGACCATGATACAGCACAGGTGCCGCTTTCGACACTTTTTATGCTCATTCTCCGGTTGATTTTGTCATCAAGGGGTCTACTCTTTTTTTACCCGAAACCCCTGAGAAATCTCGCATAGCGGCCAGCAATTTTGACCAGAGGCCGGATTTTGGCAGCTTGGCAGTATCATTGCACGAGCCCGAGCCAGATCTCATGATGCTCTTGCAGCTAAAGCAATTGCCACTGGCGCAAAGCTCTGCATTTTGATAGTCCAGAGAGAAAGAAATGTTTGTAGTATTGCATCTTGGGCATATGCTGATCGGCTGATCCTCGATACTGCTATCGGGGCTTAGATCCTGCTCAAGGTCATATTGGCATTTACTGCAAAGGCTCATATGCTCTCTACTTTAATGGCATCGGCTATTTCTCTGCCTATGGCCAATTCCATTTGGTTGCGGCTGATTATCACTGGGCCGCCGCGGATATTTTTTTCCACTTCTACCATAGCACCAGTGCCAACGCCAAAGCGCAACGCAAACAGGTCGACTTGCTCATTGCCAGTCTCGATGATCTTGAGTTTAGTGCCCTCGCGGGCTTCGCCTAGAGTCATTAGTTTGATTGTCTGAGATTGGTCTTGCAATTTGGACAGAGCCCAAATATCTTAAACTGGGCATCGATCACGTCAAATTTGTAGCGAGCACCTATTTTTTGTCCTGCTTCTTCTAGAAAGTGGTCCTCAAACTCTAAAGTGAGATTGCACCCCGTACAGATGATGTGCTGGTGAGGCACCGTGTCTTGTTTTAGTTCGTAGTGCTTGTGTCCTTCTGCAAAATCAAGCTCTCTCAAGAGTCCCAGAGAGGAAAGCAATTTGAGAGTCCGATAGGTTGTGGCAAGAGATACGTTCGAGCCTGTCTCGAGGAGCCTGGCGTGCAGCTCTTCGGCAGAGAGATGCTCTCCATTGGGTTGATCTCTAAAGATTTGCAGGATCGTCTCTCTTTGAGCCGTTATCCTGTGACCTTTGCGGCGCAGGCTGTCAAAGACCGGATCTTTACCGCTACTCGGCCCATCGGCATCGGTGGGATTCGATACTTCTTTCATCCTGTTGCTCCTCATCGCTCGGGCAGTATCATACAACTTTTGCCTATTTGAGGCAGTGTTTGAGATATTGTCCTGTATAAGAAAAGTCGAGATCGGCAATGTGTTCGGGAGAGCCCTGAGCGATGACTCGGCCGCCGCGATCTCCGCCTTCGGGGCCAAGATCGACGATCCAATCGGCTTGTTTGATTACGTCCAGGTTGTGTTCGATGATCAAGACCGTGTTGCCACCATCAGCCAAGCGATTGAGCACGTGGAGAAGCTTGTCTACATCCTGAAAAGACAAGCCTGTAGTGGGCTCGTCTAAAATATAGATCGTGCGCCCTGTGGAGCGCTTGGACAATTGCTCTGCGAGCTTGACTCTCTGTGCTTCGCCACCAGATAAGGTGGTAGCTGATTGGCCGAGCTTGACGTAATCCAGGCCCACCTCCATCAGGGTCTCTAGTTTGGACTTGGCCTTGGGTATTGCATCGAAAAACAGGAGGGCTTCTTCGACTGTCATCTCGAGGACATCGGAAATAGATTTGCCTTTAAATTTGACTTCTAGTGTTTCGCGATTGTAGCGGGCCCCCTTGCACACGTCGCACACGACAAAGACCGAAGGCAAAAAGTTCATCTCGATCTCGTTCATGCCTTCGCCATGGCAGGCTTCGCATCGCCCTCCTTTGACGTTGAAGGAAAAACGTCCAGGCAGATATCCTCTGGCCTTGGCTTCGTTGGTCATGGAGTAGACTTCGCGGATGACGTCAAAAAGACCGGTGTAGGTTGCTGGATTGGACCTGGGAGTGCGTCCAATCGGAGACTGGTCTATGTCTATCACTTTGTCAAAAGCATCGAGGCCTTTGATGTCGTCCACGCCTTTAGGTGCCGGTACTTCGCCTGAAAAATGGTGTCGGAGAAACTGATAAAGCAGATCGTTTACCAGAGTGGATTTGCCAGAGCCAGAAACTCCGGTTACAGCGACTAACTTGCCTAGTGGGATCTTGACGTCGACATTCTTCAGGTTGTTGAGATGGGCGTTTTTAATTTCTATAAAGGCACCATTGCCAGGGCGCCTGTTTTTGGGCACGCGTATCTTTTTGCGGCCGCTTAGATAGGCCCCAGTACTTGATCTCTCAGCATTGAGGATAGCGTTCAGGTCGCCCTCGGCTACCAGTTCTCCGCCATGCACGCCAGCACCGGGTCCAATATCGACGATCCAATTGGCCTCGCGAATAGTGTCTTCGTCATGTTCCACTACAAGCAGAGTGTTACCTAGGTCACGTAGATGCTTGAGCGTATGGATGAGCTTTGCATTGTCTCTCTGGTGCAAGCCGATCGACGGCTCGTCGAGTACATAAAGAACACCGGAGAGACCTGAGCCGATCTGTGTTGCTAGTCTGATACGTTGGGCTTCGCCACCGGATAAGGTGCCAGCTTGCCGGTCGAGTGTGAGATAGCCGAGGCCGACATCATACAAAAACTTGAGCCTGGCTGATATCTCGATTAATACCTGGTGGGCGATAGTCTTGTGTTTGGCAGTCAGACCTGTAGGCAGGTCTGCAAAAAAGCCCATCGCTTTTTCGACAGAGAGCGCGCAGACCTGGGCTATAGACATAGAGCCTACCTTGACGGCTAGACTCTCGGGCTTGAGTCGCGAGCCATTGCATGTGGTGCAGGTCATCTGCGTCATGTATTTTTCTATGTCAGCTTTGACTCGGTCGCTTTGCGATTCTTCGTAGCGTCGTTTGAGGTTTTTCACGACGCCTTCAAAGGTTTTTTGGTACTCCCAGAGTTCTTTGCCATCGAACGAATCATGCTTTAGTTTGATCTTTTCGAAGCCTGTACCGTGGAGGATTATGGCCTTGTCTTGTGGTCGCAATTTTTCGAAGGGGGTGCGTGTCGAAAACTTGTAGTGTTTGGCGACTGAAGCCAGGATCTGATCATAATAGGGATTATTGGTACGTGCCCAGGGATAGATGGCGCCATCCTCAAGAGATTTGGATGGATCTGGCACCACCAGAGCTTCGTCTACCTCAAATGAAGATCCCAGGCCGTGGCATTCTTCGCATGCACCATAAGGTGAGTTGAAGGAAAATATCCGGGGCGATACCTCTGCAAAGCTGATACCACATGCCGCGCAGGCAAAGTTTTCTGAAAAAAGCATCTCCCTTTTGTCTTCTTCTTGACCCAAAACATCGATCAGGACAGTTTGCTTGCCCCATTTGAGTGCTAACGACAACGAGTCTGCCAGCCTGGACTGGATGGTTTTTTTTATCACCAGTCGATCGATAACAAGATCTATGGAGTGCTTTTTGTTTTTATCCAGTTTGATTTCGTCTTCGAGTTCGACTACTTGTCCGTCCACTCGAGCTCTGACAAAACCTTCTTTACGCAGCTCTTGAAATAGTGCTTGATACTCGCCCTTTTTGCCTGAGATGAGCGGTGCCAAGACCTGGATTTTTGTGCCTTCTTTTAGGCTCAAAACGCCATCGGTAATCTGATCGATGGTCTGCGGATTGATCGCCTTGTCGCATGAAGGGCAGTGGGGGATGCCAATGCGCGCCCAGAGCAATCTCTGATAATCGTAGATCTCTGTCACTGTGCCTACAGTGGACCGAGGATTGTGCGACGTCGACTTTTGGTCGATGGAGATGGCTGGAGATAACCCATCGATACCATCCACGTCGGGTTTGTCGAGTTGACCGAGAAACTGTCTGGCATATGCGGATAGCGACTCGACATATCGTCTTTGTCCCTCAGCAAAGATGGTGTCAAAAGCAAGCGAGGACTTACCGGAACCCGAAACGCCGGTAATCACTACCAATTGCCCCTTGGGGATCTTGACGTCGATGTTTTTTAGGTTGTGTTGCCTGGCACCTCGAACGTTGATGATGTCGAGATCAGGACCGGAAAAACTTGGTTTTGGTGTGGTCTTGCGGACGGGTTTGTTGGACAGCTGCTTGGACACCAGAGCTTTCACCTGTATAGCTAGACCCCGGTTGGGGTCAGATAGGGCCTTATACGGCTAATAATAAATGATTTTGCCTGTTTTTCCCCCGACATATATTTATAGATACGCAATGTATTTTGTCCAAGATAAACGGGTAGATCTTATATACAGACCTCAACCAGCTAGTGACAAGGTAACTATGAGCCGAGATGGCGGAAAGAAAAATCGTTCTACAAGAACAAAGCTAAAGGCCCTCAACAATCCCGAAAATGAAAAGGGAGAAGGCCGCGGTCCGAGCACGCCCGAAGAGCTCGAGGACGCAATCTTTAAGGCTGCACAACAAAGCGCGTCCGCCGATCAGGCTCGCGATGGCCGGGATACTACGGATCAGAGCCAGGCAGACCTCAAAGACAAAGAGCATTTTTTACGCTTGCCTTCCGATACCAAGTCCCTTGACGAAAAGGTCGCTGGTGTCTGGAAAAACAAAATGATGGGCGGCCGCGCCATGGACCCGGAGCAATACCAGTCCGGACAACATCAATCGGCTGCTAGCAGCGCAAACAAGGCTGCCATAGAGCTAAACGAACGCAATCGCATCAATGCCCAGCACGAGGCCATGATTGGTCTGGTCGATCAGATGTTTGATAGCTTTCAAAATCTGGCTTATGACTTTAACCAAATGGCGGGCGGATCGGATCTCGAACTGACCTGGATTCGACCCAGTATCGCGCGTGAGAACGTTGGTAGCTGGCATTCTGGCGCGCATTACGTATCGGTCTTTTCTGGGCGCATTTCTACCCGATACTGGACTCTTGTGGTGCGAGGCACCTTTGAGGCTGTTTCATCCTATATTATCCCAGCCGACAAGCTCTTGAGCTTTACGTCCGCTCCGAGTAGTTATCTCTGCTATCTCGAGGTCATACCGCAGCAGACTCTGGAAGGGGTGCGCTGGTACTGGCAGGAGGTGGCCCTATCCCAGGAAGAGATGGCCGCACTCAACCGAGCTCTGCTGGACAATCTAGTGCAAATTGCACAAGAGGATAGCCCACCTTTGCGTAGTCTGGACGTACCGCAGGCTATTGGTATCGCCCGCGATGCTGCTAGCAACAACGCTCCAGTCGTTTCGCAAGGGCCGGGATCGAGCATGCTAGGAGCGGAGTTAGATTACAGCGCTAAGTTGAGGGCTTCGATGCCCAACGATAATTTTGCTAGCAATACACAAAGCAGTGCGCCGGCTCTAGGTGGTCAGCTGCACAGTCAGACCGGCCAAAAATGGAACCCGGTCAATACCGGTCGATCAGCCCCATCTCAAGCTCCTGCACCTTCTAATAATGACGGCGAATGGAAGATGATGGGATCAAGCAGTAAGGGTGGTGCGTCGCTGCCGCCGCCGCCCAGACCTCAGTCACAGTCTCCAGCTCCGGCTGCAAGCACTCAGCCAGAGGCTCCCTGGAACCTTGTCGACCACAAGACTGATGATTGGTCCAATAATCAGATCGATCAGATGGCTAGCAAGATAGCAGGCAATATCAATGATTTGATGGGTGGTCCTGCGCCTATCAATGCGGCCCCCTTGCCTGACAAACCAAACGAGCCAGCCAGGCCTTATTTTAACGTGCAGGCACTATTTGGATCTGGGATGCCTGCACCCGAAAACAAGGCTCCAGCCAGTGCTCCTCCACCACATGAGCCATCTTATATGCCAGCTCCTGCGCCGCGCCCGCTGGCCGAGCGTTCCAATGCTAATTCTGGTGGTGCTGCACCTGCTTCAGGGGCAAGTCCAGTTACTGGTCCTGCGCCGGGTACTGCACCGTATGTGCCACCATCACCTGATCTTCCCGTGGTGCCTCAGACTTTCCGTACTGGCCAGGGACCGTTACCGGATACCCCTGATAGTTGCATGTCGGCACTCGAGCTTTTGATCACACGCTTCGAAAAAGAGCTAGAAATAGTCACAGCCAAAGGATCTGAGGCCTTTTCTCGCCGAGATCTCAAGGGTGCCGAGCATATGATCAAACTAGCCGAGTTGATTTCACAGCAAAACGAGGCTCTGCAAAAATTTAAAGAAGAGTACGGCAAAGACCTGACATGACTATCTGATTTAGACTATCTGATCTTATATGGATCCCCATCATCCTCGGTGCCGCTCAAGAGCATCTTGGCGATTTCTGCCATGACCGTCGTGACCGTCTGGCTATTGGAGATGAGAAAGATAGCAATGATCGAAATGGTGAGCGAAAACATTCCCGCCAGTATCAATCTGTATTGACCGGCTTCTCTTTCGCGGTCTTTCTTTTTGCGTGTCTTGGCCTTTTTTGAGGTGGTCTTGGGAGAGGTCTTGCGAGCAGCAGACTTAGTTTTGGCAGAGGCTGGCTCCCTAGTCTCTAATTTGGACTGCTCGATTGATTTTTTGGGCAATCTCGGCTTGGCATCGGTGACCGGGCTAAAATCCATCTCGATTTCTTCTTGGAGATGCTTGATCTTGCTATGCGCTTTGACAGCTGGATGGGTAGACTTGGTTTCGCGGACAGCTGACTTGAGCGATAAGGCCGACTCTAGATCTTTGCGCATCGTAGTCATTGATTGGTATCTGTCTTCTGGTTTTTTTGCGAGTGCCCTGTAGATGACTGCCTCAAAAGACTCGGGAATTTGCAGATCAGGCCGCATTTGCTTAAAGCGCGGCGGATCATCTGCGATCTGCTTGGTCATAGTGTCAGCATAATTTTTGCCCAAAAAGGGGACTCTGCCGGTCAGGCTTTCGTACATGACTATGCCCAGAGAATAAATGTCCGACCGCGCATCCAAGGTAGCTCCCATGCATTGTTCCGGTGACATGTATATGGGCGAGCCCCAGACTTCGCCCATGCGGGTGAGCTTTTGAGCTTCTTCTGCCATCTTGGCGATGCCAAAATCCACTACTTTTACATAATCAAAAGTCTTGCCCTGTCTAGTGAGCATGATATTGCCTGGTTTGATATCTCTGTGCACTGCACCGTGCCTGTGAGCATGCTCTATGGCTGCACAGACTTGTACAAAGATGTCCTGAAAGCGCTCTATTGAGAGGTGATCTTCGCGTTTGAGGATATCTGTGAGATTTTCTCCTTCGAGATAATCCATGACAAAGTACGGTTGCCCCTTATTTGAGGTGCCGTAGGCATGGAGATTGACGATGCGAGGATGATTGAGTAGGCTCAGGAGCTCGGCTTCGCGTTGAAATCTCTTGACCAGCATCTCGTCGGTCAAGCCTGCCGTGCGCAAGGTCTTGATCGCTACCACTTCGCCAGAGCGTTTGCTTTTGGCCTTGTAGACCACGCTCATGCCACCGCGGCCGATGACCTTAAGTACCCAATAATTGCCTCCAAGAGTGGTGCCTGTCAGAAGGTCGCGAAAATTGGATGGTACCTGTATGCGATAGAGAGGCAATTTGCCTGTATGCAAAAGAGGGACGATCTGCTCGGAAAGAGAGCGTCTGGCTGTTTTGACTTTTGCGAAAAGGCTCTGGCGCATCGATTGGAGATATTGGCTAGGGCACCACGGCATTGAGAAAGATCTGGATAAATCCCAACATCAAGCCGATTATCCCACCAAACCATTCAAGAGCGCGTAATTCTTGTTTGCAAATACGCTTTATCAGGTCTTCTAGTTGATTGGCTGATAATTGATCTATCTTTTGCGCGATTACCGTATACATTCCCAGTGCAGGTATTGCTCTCTCGAGTAATTCGCCTAGTTCTCTTTTTAGATATGAATGGGCAAATTGGGCCAGGTCCTGTTTGGCGCGATCCAGCCAGGCTTTTGGGATGGACTCAGGATTAAATCTGACGATCGACTGGCGAACGGCGCTCATGGCCTCGCCTTCGACCTTGCGCACAGACTCAAGAATATCGGTCTTGTGCTCGACGAGAAATGTCTCAACAAAGGAAACCATATTGGCCTTAAATTTGTTGACTGTGGAGAGTGGCATCGTACGCATGTCAAAATTGGCGATCTGGACGGCTATCTGGTCTTTGATACCAAAGCGTTTGATCATATCGCCAATGACCTTTTCGGCTTCTTCTGGCTCTTTCTCCATAAAATTGCGCCATTCGTAGCAGACTCTTTTTACACCGATGATCTTGGCCAAAATCTTGTAGGCCCCAGAAGCATGGGCATTGATAGACTCGTCCAGCGAGTTGATATTTTGTGGACTGAGCAGGGTGATAAATGCGGTCCGCACTTTGGGCGGTGTCGCAAAGGCTTCTAGAATCCTGGAAGCCATCTCGTTGGCCTGCTCGATATTGATCCTTGCCGATAAGACGACCTGGTCAAATACTTTTTCGGTTACAGTCGCGATTTTGGTATCGGTGCCTTGTTCGAGCGAGTCGATGGAAGAGCTGACAAAATGCTCGAGTACGGCTGGACTGAGCTCCGCAATATCTTGAGCCAGCCGATGTAGTTTGGCCGTATCACGAAATTCTTTTAGCACGGCGTCTACAAATAGATCGCAGGTCCGGTAAAGGTTTTCGGGTGTAAGGAGCTCTTCGACCTTGGCTTTGATGTCTTTTGTAGTCAAAAGGGTATCGGTGACTGTGGCAGCCACTGCCTGGCTGAGCTTGGATCGCCTTTTGGGAAAAATCCCTGGAGTGAGGGGGAGTTGGATTGATGTGAAAGGAATGTAATGAGCGTTATAAGGACGAAAAAGAGCGGCCACTGCCATCCAGGTTGCAAGATAGCCATGGGCAAAATATAGAAATGGGGGAGCCACTACTTTCAGCATAATGGCCTCCTGGCTGGAGAATAGCGATGCCCATTGGATTTCCATTTTTGCGCCTTTTTGCGGACTAATTTAGATAGAGCTTATTCTAATCCCACTCTCAACTGCTTGACCTGCTTTTATAATGGACAGGTTGTGTTGCCTTGCTCGGAGCTGATCTAATCTAATCCATGCCCAGGACTCCTCTAGCTTTTTGTATTACTCTTGCAATGTTGGCACAGAGCTTTTTTGTTTGGGGCAATGAGCCGGTATCTGCTCTCGATCTGCTCAAGAGAGATAACAAGGATCTTGCGCAGACCCTTGCTGAGGCCCGTACTGCATACGAGAGCCCGGATCTATTTGCTCTTAAAAATGGTATCGTCCGACTCGAAAAGGCAATCGATGCGCAGCCTAAGCCTGGACAATTAGCAGAACTTAAATATTGGCTTGGCAGGCTCTACCGCAAGGATCATCGCGATGATGCAGCGATACTGGCATTTACAGATGCTCTCATACTAGGCCAGGAAAACCCTGCCATCCTGCCTTTGGTTCGCAAAGACCTCGCCGATCTTTACTTTGGTCTGCACTATTACGACGAGGCTGGAGGTCTGTACAGACGTATCGTGGAAGCCGAGCCCTCAAATCTGGTGGCGCGAGGCAATCTTGGTATCTGTCTCGAGCAGTTGGGGTTTTATGATCTGGCAATAAACGAATTGCAGCAGGTCGTCAAGCTGGAGCCGGGCAATTATTTTGCTCAATACAATCTGGGACTGGCTCTCGTGGCCAAGCAACAGTATTTGCCAGCTAAACAGTGTTTCGAAAAGGC
>Ga0233438_10003745_pt1 | contig 13843 bp, 15 predicted proteins | sample SI_123_September_FD_182720 | JGI IMG/M metagenome (GOLD analysis project Ga0233438, IMG submission 182720) | Seawater microbial communities from Saanich Inlet, British Columbia, Canada - SI_123_September2016_10_MG | ecosystem: Environmental > Aquatic > Marine > Inlet | place: Canada: British...
CCAATAAATGCGGGCATCATAAACCAAAATAAAGGATGGAATAAAGTTTGCTTACGGTTCCAATGTCGATTGTTCATGCCTAAGGACTGGTCTTCAGCGTCTATAGATTGGGGGCTTCGTTCTTGGCGCAAAAGCCAGATTAAAATTGGGATAGCTAATAGCGTTATTAAGGCAGCAATTATCCAAATTTCTTGCCAGGCAAAATATGCCAAAGCTGATACTAATAATATGGGAATTAATGCTTCACCGATTGAAAAGCCTAAGTTTGCAATAGAAAGTGCTTTTCCGCGGTTGCTAACAAACCAACGAGACATTGCAACTGCAGAAATGTGAGTGGACATTCCTTGCCCAGTTAATCTCAAACAAAATATAACTAAAGGTAATAAAATTACTAATGGATTAAGCGCCATGAACAAACATGATGTTGCAAGCGCAAAGAGCACTATTGGGCCAAGTTTTCGAACCCTCATTATGTCTGTAAGGCCACCCGCCCATATCATTACAATTGCGGAAGCAAATGTACCGAACCCATAAATTGATCCCCAATCTCCATGAGATAAATTAAAAGTATTTCGGATCTCGCCTGAAAATATTGAAATAAAATATGTTTGTCCAAAACTTGACAAAAACGTCAATAATATTCCTGCAGAAAGCCACTGGCTGTTATTATATATGAAATTACGCATCTGTTTTTTAAGTAATCGTTTTTCATGTTAGTGGATAGAGTTATTTCAAAAATAAATTTAAAATTGAGATTAAGAATGTGCTCAAATGTTTTTAAGAAATTAATATCGTACATGAATACAGTTGTTTATACATAAGTACCATTTAGATATAAATTGTATTTTAATTTTTTTTTGATATACTTTTTCTAAATATTGATAAATCAAAAATATAAATAGAATGGATTTGCTATGAAATATATACTTTTACTTTTAAGCATACTTGCTTTGACCGCATGTAAGGAAACTACCTCAAGTGCAGCATCTTCGGGTTTAAGTGTATCAAGTAAAGTTTCTGCTGTGGCATCAAATTAGGGGAAAAATATGAAGATTAATAAAACAATTAAATTAGGCCTTTCTGTATTTGTTATATCAGCATCGCCAATTTTGGCTGATTATGATGATGTTGGCACTGATTACTCTAAAGCAACAACAGAAAAATGGAGTGAAGATAGAACAAACGATTACGTAGAAATGGCGAGCTCATTTGCATGTATTATTTCAAAATCCAGACCAGATGTACTCTTTAATAATTCATATGAGACACTCATTAGTGAAGTAGATTGTGGATTGACAGCTGAAGAAACCAATGATTCAGGTGTAAGTAATCGTAGTATCCTATCTTCAGCAATAATGAAAACATCCAGGGCCTCTAATACTAGTCCACAAGAAGGTTCTTTTTGGTTTAATGCGCAGGGAAATGCAAAATTCATTGGTGATATGACAATTAAAAAATCTCCAACTGATTTACCGCCTTATGGTGAGTGGCAAATGACCTATTACATGAATGATATTATTCCGGATACATCTGATACTTATACTCAAGCAGATGCACCTCAGAAGGGTTATGTGAAAATTAGTGGGCTAGACAATGGTAACGTTGTTATTGAATCTTATGATGCAGCTAATTTTAGTTCAGTTGGGTCTCCTGAGCTTATGACGTCTTCATCAAAGATTCAGTATTTAGATACAAATTTTCAATCAAGTTTAATTCTAGGACGTGATGTTGGAACAAATGATAATAATCAAGCAGAAGATGTAATTATGGCTGCTAAAACAAACGCAACTCATATGTATCGAGCTACATTTCCATCAGGTGCTAGCAGTACTCCGACTGGTGTATGTGTGAAAAGAAATTCTGTTTGGAAAACAGGGCATGAATATGGAGTTTATGATAAAGTAACTGGTGCTAAATTAAGTGTATCAGGTGGATTTGGATTTAATTACGTAGAAGATAGCGTAACATACCGTGGACATGTTGGTAATTGGGGTGCAGATTTTCAAAAACGTACAACTGCTTTTTCATCGTCAAGTACGACAAAGTCAGTTACTTCTGCAAAAGATGGCACTGCATTCACTTTAAGTTGGGCACCTGGAAAATTAGAGAAAAGAAATATAGTAACAGAAGTATTTACATCTGGATCGCCAGTTAACGGATCAACATATGGTGTATTTAAAAAGCACGTAGACTTTGAAGATGGTTATAATGCTACAGCAAAAATTACATATAATAGTGGTACAAGTGCATATGAAGCAAAGTACTATAAAGATGATGGTACTCAAATTACTGATCCATATTCCGGTATTAGTAGTGATAATGTTATTACATCAACTGATATTTCATCACATGGTTGGATGGGTTGGCATTACTCGGAAGAAAAGCGATCAATGATATACTGGGATGGTGGTTCTAGCATAAAATTTTATTCAGATGAAGATGTTTCTTCAAATACAGATTTATTAACTGCTTCTAATGGATGGACGGCATTTCAAGCAGTTTATAATGATGCTGCTGGTTCAAACTTACCTGTAAATGGTGCATTATTTAAAGCTGCATCAGGCAATCCTTGGTCATATACAGAAAAAAGTGATAGTGAAAATGATAACTATTATTTCACATCTGCAACACCGCCTACAGGATTTCTTGCGCGGACATTGTATACAGACCCTACTGGAGATGGACCTGTAGCCAGTGCAACTGATGATAAAGCTGTAATGTTTGATTTCAGTGCATATGAATACCAAAATAGTGATGGTGATTGGAAAATTAAGTACGTACCGTTTGGGGCTGAGTCTGCGGCTGATCTTGGAGATAGAGATGGTGGTATATGGCCATACAAAGAAATTAATTTAAAATTAAAATCAGACACAAGCAAGAAGTATCGATGGCGATTTGGAGCATTTGGTTGGGATAATTCAGTTATTGCATACAAATCAGACAATACTATTCATACAATCGAAAAACCAAAAATACTTAAATATGTGCATGCTGCTTCTAAAGATATGAACGAAGGGCAAACAATTAATTATTTTGCAAACACTACAGGTCATAACCCAGTGAAATCACTATGTGCTAATGACTCAGATAATAAATATGCATGCGAAGTAGAGCCAACTGATTTTGGAACGAAAACATACAACTTACGGTATAATGGTAATTGGTTGGAGGGTTTGCCAGATATGGAAGGTAGATCAGCTTCAGATGACAAAAATAGCTTTTGGATGAGGCTGATAAATCCAAAAGCTGGAACGGAAGTAACTGAAACAGTTGATGGTACTACTACAACCTATGTACTGAAACCTTTGGGGATAGGATCATCATTTATGACTGATTCATCCGCTGATGCATTAACGAATTCATCAAAATGTGGAGATTTGAAATTTGATGCTTTAACTACCGCAGATTTTGGCTGGACATTGGATGAATTACCAAGTGCAAGTTTGTTATCACTATCTACAAAAAAATGGAGTGATCAGCCAACTACGCTAAAATGTACTGTAACTAATGGTGATGCTTCAAACTGCTAAAACATAATATTATCGAAGATTAAAATGGCCTGAAAAACTTTCAGGCCATTTGTTATTGTTTAAATGCACTTATAATTTTATTTTTCTTCTTATATAACTTTTCCATGTACCAAAAAATATTTCCATTATTATTATTGATAATAATATCAGCATGTTCTTTTAAACCAAAAGAGATATTAATTGATAAAAATGAAACTTGTAAGCCTCCAAAATTATTTGATCCTGATAATTCAAAAATCACATTGGATGGGGTATTTATTTTTTCTGATAGCGAATTAAATCATTTCTATGATATTAAGAATAATGAATGGAGTTGTGAAAAACCAAAACTTAATGTGGTGAATTTATTTGATCATAGAAGTACGCAAATATTATTTGGGAATATTAAAAATAATCACATTAAAAAAATAAACGAAATTCAAATAAGTATGGGTGTTAATTCTAATTTTAAATCATTCGTTTCAATGAACTGCAAAGCACAAGGATTGTCATATTTATTTGAAATCAGTAGTACTGAAAATGAAACTATTTATGGTTGCCAACTAACCCCAAATATTTCAAGTGCAGTGATGTGGAAACAAACAATTAGAAAACCACTAATTGATATTGCATATATAAATTTGTACCAGCCATTTATTGATGAAATTTTAGAAGTTAATTCAAAGTAAAAATTAGCATCCAACTTATTGTTAGATATGGTATAAATGGTAATTTTTTATTTTTCTTATCTTTGGATATAAGTAATGAAATTAATGGAATTAATGAAGCGAGAAGCAACCATGGGCCAATTAAATTTGGCTTTAGAGTAAATCCCAAACTTGAAATCACTATAAAATCTGCAGCCCCCATTAGATTTTTTTTTGTTAAAATATTAGCAACCCATATTAATGAAAAAATGAATATGATGAGTAATAAGATAATAAGGTATGAAGTGATTTCCTGCCTTTGAAATCCTGCCAAAAGTAATGTTAAAAGGCTAATTAAGTTGAGCTGAATAGATGGAACTGAGAGCTTTAAAATATCTTCGAATGAAAGGTAAATCCACCCAATCGAAAGAAATATTACATACATATCAATTAGGGTATGATCTTGTATCTTGTTGAAAAATAATACTAAGAACGGTGCTCCTAAAAATATTATTGAAGGAATAACTTTTTTGATTTTCCACACATTCATAATTCTAAGGTAAAGTAATTGTAGCTGAAATATTAAATGACTTCATTTTATTGTTTAATATTATTTTTAAGTTATACAGTTGAGCATATTTAATCCTTTCAAATCTTTTTATACTTTCAGATAGATTTTTAGGAGCAATATTTGAGATATTAATTTTTATAATCTTTTCAGATATTGGAATTAACTCAATTTCCCGTTCAAGATATTCTTCCCATGAAGTTAAATTTAATTGTGTATCACTGTATCTCACAAAACTTTGAACATCTTCTGTTCTGATATTATTTGTCCAAGCTTTTAATTCAAAACTTGTAAAAACTATGACTGCAGAAATCAAAGTAATTATAAAAGCACTAATCAAACGCATTAATTATCTCGCTTTTTTATGAAGGTGACTATATTTGCCTCGTTGGATATTTCCCATTCATTTAATGTGTCTGAAAATTCTGAAGCCAAGTTAAAAAATTCAAACGCATTTTGATTTGAAAGAAAAGTATAAATTGTACTATCAGTTCGTTGGTCAAATTTTATATTCTTAATGACACCATCAGGTATTGAGCTTTGAATTATTTCTAATAATATTAATCCTGAAATATTATTTTCATAAATAGTGGGTGGATTATTTTTATCTAAAATTATTTCATTTACTGAGTGAGACCAAGCAAAGGTTATACTAATAATAAGAATAAATATTGAGAATATTAAGCCAATAGGTTTTTTCTTTTTGAATATTATAAATTGGATACTTGGATCAAAATTAAATCCATTTAAGTTTTTTGAAATACTATAAGTAAATTCTTCTGGTAAATGTATGTTATTAAAATCTGAGCTTTTGTTTGAGTTTAAAATTAATGGTCCGGACTTCCAGTAAGAATTTTTTTTAGCTCCATTAATCGTGAGCGCCTCAGGGTAAACTTTAATATTTTTAGAAATATTTTTTAAGAAAGGGCTTAATCTATTCTTTGGCGCCCATGCTTGTGTCCAATAATCAGTATTGCTAGATTTATAAGGAAGAGTAATGAAAACTTCATCTTTTTCATAAATTGATTGAGATGCAAACATATTCATTTTTGAATTTGGTTTATATGCAATATTTTCAATACGTTTTGTACCCCAATTTGTAAAACAGGCTGATATGATTAAATGGCGAATTTTTCTAAAATTAAATTCTGTGGGATTTACACTCTTGCAAAAGAGAAGTTCGCCACTTCCTTTTAAATTATAAATTTCAAGAACATCTGATGATACAAGTCTATATAGTTTTTTCATATTTAATATACTGGTACCCACAAGAAAAAGTTTCTGTTTTTCACCCAAGATCCTTCTTTATCCAGGATAGTATCAAGATATGCGAATGTCTCTCCTTTATATTCAAGTACTGTAGCCTTATGGTCAAGTTGTGAAGACATAACAGTATTTCGTAATATTGGTATAATAGTTTTTTCAGAATTTATTTTTTTGATGAATAAATTTATTGAATCATGATTTGGAGTTGTTCCGTCCGATATGTACTGTGAAAGTTTTTTTGCGTCGGAGCTATTAATATTAAAATAAGCCATTAAAGTTTTATCAGACGCTAAATTCAAATTTAATTTATAAGACTTTGGTGAAATCCTAATACAAGGTAGTAATTTAATGCTAATATTTAATGGAACTGGGAGTTGGTTTAATAGGTCGATTAGTCCAAAGCCTCTCTTAATTTCTTGATATTGGATAAGATAATCAGCAATTTGAATTGCTAAATCTGATTCTCCTGCACAGCTTTCTGTTAAGCGTTTAAGTATCTCTAACTGCTCAGAAACTATGTGAACTTCATTATTAAAATCCGTTCGGGTTAAAAAAGCTAAATTGTAAATTCCTGATAAATTTAAATGCCAAAAAGAATATGAAGGTTTTTCTACAATATCATTTTTAAATGCTAACTCTGAAAATTGGTTTTTTTGTTCTTGAATATTCAGAGTATCTTTTTTGTATGAGAGTTGATTTGTATGTTGTTGAATGAATCCAAAGCCATTTAAGGCGACCATTGAAACAACTAAAATACATAAAATCGCTAGTGGTAATAAAAAGCCTTCTTTTCTTTTTGCTGTATTCATAATTTGATCAGCTTTGATTTTGTAAATTCATCACATTTTATAATAAGTTTGAAAATATTTATATCAATTGGAATTATATTCGTTTGTAGTTCTTTCTTTGATAAGTGGCGTTCAAAATTTCCATCCTTTGATTTTATATTTCGTGATACTCCTAAATTTCCAAACTTCCATGTAATCTCTGCACCTAAAAGGTCTTGATCTATAGCTGAAATACCAAATTTTTTAATAGAAATGTGCAATTGATCTTGTGAATAAAAGTTTACAACCGATTTATAACCATTTGGTGTGTTCGATGCAGTTTGGATATCTGCTTCCAAATGAGCTAAAATAGTTTCTATCTCTATTTTGTATTCCATTTTGCTTTTTATATTTTGATCTGTTTTAAGAGAGCCTGTTATTTGATTATTTAATAAAACGATTAGTAATCCTGACAGTGCGACTGAGATTAATACTTCAATGAGAGTAAATGCAGGTAAATTACGTAAATTCATCATTTTGAGATCTCATTAATTATAGTATTTTGAGACAATATTTGAATCTTATTTTTTGTTATTATAAATTTCAGTGGCTTATAGTGAGATGCATCAAAATTTATTTTATGATTGGCATCTCGTAATATTTCGTAATCAGACATTAACCTTGCATAAGAATAGTTTTCTTCAATTTTAGATAACATTTGCATTCGATTGTTAGTTGCTATCCAGAATAAAGTTAATGCAACTGCTGAAATAGTAAGGGCAAGCAATAGTTCAAGAAGTATAAAGCCATCATTTCTCTTCATTTAGGCTCCACCCTTAACTTCCCTAATGTTCCTATATCAATCTTTTTTCCACCACATTCTAAGGTTGATGGTTTCAACCAACCTCCTAAGAATATATCAACGGATTTTGTTGGGCATAGAGGTTCAAGGTTAACAGACATTATTTTTTTTGCACTCATGCCTGATTGTATCATAATTGCAGTATCTACTTTTGACTGTGATATTTGCATTTTCTCATTTACTCTATTGAGCAAATTTGAGCTGATTAATGGCCATCGGGGTATTGTTAAAATAATGCCAATAATTACTAAAACGATTAGAATTTCGAGAAGACTAAAGGCATATACTCTTTGGTTCTTATTTAAACACTTTGCTAAAATGGTCATCACCTATATTACTGGTTTCAAATATACCATCTTGTCCAGAAGATCTTATCTGTATGCCACCATTCGCTTTGAAGACCATTTCATATTTATTGCCCCATGGATCTTGGGGAAGGTCAGCTAGATAGCCTAATGAACTATTTTCAGTATTAATAAGTATTGTAAGCCCTTCATTTTTTGTTGGAAAAGTGCCTTTATCTAATTTGTATAGATTTAGCGCTGTTTCAATTGAAGAGAAATCATTTTCAAGTTTTAGATTACGAGCCTGATCAGGGCGGTTCATCACCATTGGTGCAACAAATGTAAGTAGAACACCAATAATTGTTAAAGCAACTAAAATCTCTATCAAGGTAAACGCATTTTTGCGTCTATTAGCTAGATCTCTCATTTCCTACCCTACTGATTGTTGTAGTGACATCATAGGAGTTACAACTGCAAATGCCACGAAAAAAATTATTAATCCTAAAATAATAATAGCAATAGGTCCTAACAATTGGACCAATAAATTTATCCATTTTTGATAGTTTTTTATATTATCATTAAAAAGGGATTTAAATGTATTAGGAAGTTTAGCAGATTTTTCTGCTAAGCCGATCCTCAGTAGTTCCATTGGATTGAATATTCCAGTGGCTTTTAAAGCTTTCTCAAATGAAGTACCTTCTAAAATTTCATGTTCAAGGCTTGTTAATAAAATTTTATGATATTGGTTATTTATCGATTGTATCGAAAATTTCAATGCCTCCTTCAAGTCACTTTTCAAACTAAGTGCTAGGGATATATTTTCTAAAAAAATTAATTTAGATTTTACTCTCAATACTTTCCCTATGAATGGAGTAAAGTTCAGCACTTTATCAATTATAAATTTCCCAGTTTTGAATGTGGACACAATAGCATAAAAAAATATCAAGCCCAAAATAGACCAGAATGCATATATTAGTGATTCATATCCACGTCCTGCAAATGAGAGAATAAATTGTGTTAATTTGCTTTGAGAGTCTGCAGATATAATGGCATTAAATTCTGGCAATACACTATCAAAAATAATAATTAAAACAAAAATGGAAATTAACAATACAAATGCAGGATAAGCTATCGCTTTTTGTGTTTCACGTAATATTTCATCTTTTTGTGATTTGGCTGATATTATTAAAGAAAGTGATATGTTTAGACCTGCATTCTCATACCCAATCCGTAACAATGAAATAATAGATTTATCGATTCCATGAAACACATCCTCTAAAGTTTTCATGAAATCATCGCCTTCTAAGATGCCAGAATTGATTTGTTTTGCAATTTTACTCATAGTGCGGTTTTCTTGAGCTTCTAAAAGAAAAACTGCTTCTGCAAGTGAAGTGTTTTCATTGATAAGTGCGTGTAAGGATTCAATAAAATTCCAGAATGTTTTTTTATTAAATTTTTTTGAATATTTTAATTGATCTATTAAATACCCTTTTGCCATTAATTTTTTATTTGCTGCACTTTTTGAATTTGCTTCAATATATCCAGAGATACTCCCCTCAGTTGATTGCCCGATGTAAAAATATCTTGCCATTATGAATTTTTCTTCAATTTCGCAATTTCAAATTGAGGTGTTAAACCATTTTTATATAACTCAAGAGCTTCAGTATGCATTGTGTCTAAGATGGTAATTTCAGCTAGATTAGTTTCTATCATAGAAGCAATTTTATTATCTATTTCAAGATGTGACATAATAGGTGATCTACCTTTAAATCCAGAATTATAACATGATTTACAGCCCTCAAAAATAACTGGTAGAGTGCTTGAATGTGATTTTGAGATTATGGATTGTTCACGGCAGTCTTGGCAATACACCCTTACAAGGCGTTGTGAATATACTCCCAATAAACAATCTGATAGTAATGTTGGATCCACATTTAGGTTAGTAAGCCGTTTGATTGCGCCTACTGGTGAATTTGCGTGAACTGTAGATATTACCAAGTGCCCTGTCATTGCCGCGCGAACAGCAATTTCAGCAGTTTCAGAATCTCTAATTTCGCCAACTAGAATTACATCGGGGTCGTTTCTTAGTAAGGATCTCAATCCTTTCGCAAATGTCAAACCTACGTTTTCATTAACTTGTGTTTGTATGATTTGGGGCAGCTCAACTTCGACTGGGTCTTCTATCGTCATTATGTTTAAACCACGTCCAAGTAATGTATTTAAAAGTGAATAAATTGTTGTTGTTTTCCCTGAACCAGTTGGGCCACAAACTAATATTAATCCAGATTGCTTTGAAATTACGTTAAACAGTGAATCTACATGACTAGTCTTCAGAGAAGTTTCTTCAATTGTTGCATGAGTCAATTTACTCGTGAAAAACCTTAATACAACTCGCTCACCATTTTTGGTTGGCAAAGTTGCTACACGTATATCAATAGAATTGCCTTTAAAGATAACATTCATGCGACCATCTTGTGGTAGACGTTTTTCAGTAATATCTAAATTACAAACTAATTTTATTCGCGATATTATCATTAATGCAATACGTTGATCTAATTCTGTAAAATTTGTAATAACGCCATCAATGCGCATTCTTATTAATAAATTTTTATCGCTTGGGTCTATGTGAAGGTCTGAAGCATCTCTGGAAATAGCTGCTGAAAGTAATGTATTGAATAAGCGAACTATTGGAGCATCATTTTCATCATTTGCTGACAAAGCAATTTCAGCAGATTTAATGAAATCAATTTCTGAAATATATTCATCAACTTCAGAGAATATCTCATTATCACGTTGACTATTTGGTGCTATATTTTTTGTAGATTGATTATCATCAGTTATAAAATTTATATTCCCACTAAACGCTAACCACAGATCATGTTTTGTACAATCAGAAAGTTCAGCAGGAATATATGCCTTTGGAGGTTTCTGATTTTCGTCTATTTTAATACCTAATTTTTCAAATTTCTTAGAATTGAATGGCATCATTTTTTTTCCAAGAATTTTTTCGAAGGTCTTAAAAGTGGTGTTTGCATTCTTTTGCCAACTGGAGATGGAGTTCGAGATATCATCTCTTTTTTATCATACTCGTACAAGTTATCTCCTAGATCTTCCTTCCAAGCATCTAAAATTTTTGATCTTTGTTTCATCGAGGAAACTAAAGTTGGTCGTAAAAATATAGCAAGATTTCTACTTACAGTTTTTGAACTTTCTTGCCTAAATAAAAGTCCAAGAAGAGGAATATCACCTAAGATTGGAATCTTTGAAACTCCAATTTCTTCTTGCTCAACACGAAGTCCGCCAATAGCAATTGTTTCGCCTTCTTTTGCACTCACAACTGTTGAAATTTGTCTTTTTACAGTTACGACATCGCTTAAACCTGCTGCTGACTGATCTATTCTAGAAACCTCTTGCCAGATTTCCATGATAATATCACCATTTTCACCAATTTTTGGCTTTAGTTTTAATTTTGTACCAAGATCTTCACGCTTAATTGTTTGGAAGGGGGCAGTGCCATCACCTTGTTGATTGGTGTAACTTCCAGTAATAAATGGAACATTTTGTCCAATTAATATTGTACTTTCTTTATTTTCAGTCGTCATTAAACTTGGTGTTGATAGGATTCTATTGTCAGTGTCACCTTTTAGTGCATTTAACATAACGCCAATATCTGGTATTTTATTTGCGCCAGCACCAAATGTAATTAATCCGCCAGCTGCACCCGATAAAAAACTACTGTTCGCTAGAGTGCCAATATTATCACCAGTTAAACCTGTGGCTGAACTAGCTGCTATATTCCCAGAATTGGCAGAAAATTGGAGGCCTAATTTTTGGGCAGAATCTTCAGATATTTCGGCTATAATTGCATCAACATACACTTGGCGCGGCGCTCTATCCATTAATGCAATAACAGATAATGCTTGGTTGACCGAACTTGGGGTGCCTGAAAGTACAACCTGATTTGCACTTTGATGAGCTGAAATGCTTACAGTTGTAGTGTTTACGTTAGAAGACAGCAATGAACTTAATGAAACTACTAATTCTTCTGCATCAGCAAAGTTTAAATCAACTACTTCAATTATTGAAATTTGTTTTGATGGCTTTTTTATCTCAATTTGTGACGCAGGTTTTTCTATTAATTCTAGATTTTTATTCTCAACAAAAGATTCTAATTTGTTAATCAAATTTTGCAACACTTCTATAGAGTCAGATTGACCTGTGACTAGGATTGAGTCATTTATATTATTGTCTGATATAACAGTTAAATTTTGGAGGACAGGAACAGTCCTTATTAACTCCTTTATTCCATCTTTTGAGATTTTCTTTTCCAGAGAAATCCTCTTTAGAGTGGTCTCTGGAACTATAATTTTTTTTGTAGGCTCTACAAATATTTCCTGCTCTTGAAGTTTTTCTAATACCTTGAACGAATTATTTGATATTTTTTGAACTTCACCGCCAATTCCTTCAATCAACTCAACGAAGAATAAGTGAATATTTTTTGTACCACTTAGTTCTTTTGAAATTGATATTTTTTGGTTTGGACTGAAATCTAGTATATATGTATTTCCTGTAAGCTGTGAGAAATATGCTGTAACAGCATCAATGGGGGCATTAACCAATTTAATTTTATCTGCGTAAATAGGTAGTGATAAAATATTAATAAAAATAATAGCCCATCTAAATATTCTCATAACCTAACCCTAATCATCTTTAAATTACCTGATCTTTGTATCTCTATATCAAAGAAATCTTTGTTACTTTTATTAGATAAATGTTGTTTTAGTTTATTTACATTATTAGCAGATACTCCGTCTATAGTTACTATAATATCATTTGATTTAAATGGTGAAGTAAGTAATAAAATATTGGGAATTTTTTCATCCAAAAGCCATCCTTCACGGCCTCCATTAGTTCGTGTCTGTTTAGGAAGTTCTGTAAATTGAGAAGAAATAAAACTTGGTATGCCTATAAATGCTGCAATTTCTTTGAAAACCTTTAATGCTTGCTTGTCATCAATTAAATTTGAAGTTGAACGATTATTTTTGTAAACTCTTGGTGTCTCAAATTCTTCGATCTTAGATTCTTGATTAAATCTAATAGAATATTTTGAATTTTCTAAACTCTTTAGTATTAATTGTTCACCATCAAATTTAATGGCTGTAAGCTCTAAACCATTAATGCTTTCAGTTTTGCCAATTTCAAGTAACTTATAGGTATTATCTTTTATATTTACCGATAGAAATAGAGATCCCTCGTCAGACTCATACTGCGCCAACAAAGTATGATTTAGAAGGTTTATTGTTTTCTTGCTAGCAAAGAAAAGGCGTGAAAAATCTATTTCAGCATAAGTTGGGTTGTTAAGAAAAATGAAACTAATAAAAATAGTTATAAATCTTGTAGTAATGTTTTTATTAACCTTCATTATTTTTACCAAACATTTGCATCAGTTTAAAAAACTAATTTTTCAATTTAAAGAAGTTAAATTATTGAATCTACTCAATAGATTTTAAATTTACAGTAATTGTATCAAATTAATAGTATTATTAATATTTTTTTTGGATGTATGAATTTATATTATATCTCTAGATCTAATCTAGGCTTCCAAAAAGGCCGAAATAATTCAATTTTTGGACACCGGTTCATAACTACTTTCAAACCGGCATTTTCCGCTAATTTTGCAGCTTTGTCATCATAAACGTTTATCTGCCCCCATAGAACTTTCGCGCCAATAGATATTGCTTTTTCTGCAAACCCATAAAATTCTTCCTTTGGTCGGAAGACATCTACCATGTCAACTTTATGTTCAATTTCTTCAAGAGAATGATAAACCTTTATTCCACGTATTTCCTTTAGTTTTGGATTTGGATTAACAGGAAAAATTGTGTACCCAGTTTCATGAAGAACACGTAATACGCCATAACTGAACTTAGTTTTATCAGC